>Ga0214542_1004942_pt1 | contig 25871 bp, 10 predicted proteins | sample CNSS1metaG_FD_160096 | JGI IMG/M metagenome (GOLD analysis project Ga0214542, IMG submission 160096) | Root nodule microbial communities from cowpea collected in UCLA plant growth center, Los Angeles, California, USA - CNSS1 | ecosystem: Host-associated > Plants > Roots > Nodule | place: USA...
CGGGCTAACCAAATTGAATGTTCTCTATCTGTCATATAACAATTTTGAAGGAAAAATCCCATCTTCATTGTTTGGCTTAACTCAACTTTTGGAACTGAAATTTTCTTATAATAAGTTACAAGGCCCTTTGCCCGACAAAATATCAGGATTTTCTAGTCTAGTTAGCTTATCATTTGATAACAACTTGATGAATGGGTCAATTCCTTCATGGTGTTTATCCTTGCCATCTTTGGAGTATTTGTTTCTATGGAAAAATGAATTCACAGGGCTCGTCTATGCAAACATATCAAATTCCTTGATGTATCTAGATTTCTCCTACAACAAGTTACAAGGTAATATACCAGAAATAATTTTCAACCTTGTAAATCTTACTAAATTAGATCTATCATCCAACAACTTAAGTGGATATATTCACTTTTCACTTTTCTCTAAGCTTCCAAATTTGGAATCTCTTCTCCTTTCCCAGAATGATCTGTTATCCCTAAATTTTGAATCTAATGTCAACTACACTTTTTCCTCGTTACTGATGTTGGACTTATCTTCTACAAGTTTAGTTGAATTTCCAAAATTAGCAGGAAAAGTACCACTGAAACTGGGTGAGGAATGGTATCACTGAAACTGTTGTTACTAACATCCAGAGTTAGCAGATTGGGAAAAGATGAGAAATTGAGTGTGAAGAGTACCTTTTATGCCATGATTTCTTTCTCAACTGGGTTTCAAGTTATTGACGAACAAATCCCTAACAACAGGTTCATCCCAAAAGATTAGAATGATCGAATTGGAGAAAAAAGAAGAAGCGAAATGAAAACCTAAAGATATAAAGAGATCACCTTCGACGGCAACAATCTTCAACGGCGACGAAACCTTCGACGGCGGCGAAACCTTCGACGGCGACGAAACCTTCGACGGCGGCGAAATCTTCGACGGCGGTACAACCTTCGACGGCGGCGAGCGACGGAGACAGTATCTGTTTTGGTCGTGGTTGAATCTCGGTGGAGAAAAAAGAAGAAGTGTGTGTGGACTGATCTGGATCGAAGAGAAAGTAAAAATCACAGTTCAGTGCACTGGATGTGAACAGTTAACTGTTTGCAGTACAGTTTTTCTAACTTTAACTACAAAACAGTACAGTTTAATTTTACTGTTAATAATTCAGTTATTTTTGGTTTAAAACAGTACAATTAACCTAAGTACAGTACAATTCAGTTATTTTTGCCCAGCCCTACATATATCACTCAAAATACAAAGCAAATTCATGACCAAGAAAACAGTAAAGCGAAAACCTAGAACCAAAAACCATTCCAAAACCCATGGGCTTTCGCACTCCCTTTCAGACAGGATTGACTAACGTTGTTAGTCAATGTGTCACGTGTCAGTATGTGGTTTTTTTAATTTTTTTTAAAATTTTATTTAAATTTTTTTAATTTTTTTTAATATTTTGAAAAAAAAAATGCCACGTGTCAAGTCATATGTGTGACACGTGGCATTGTCAGTGTCACGTGGCATTGCGTATCAGTATCACTATCAGATGTCATTGTGTTGATTTCAATTTAGTCTCCATATATGTTTTTTTGTTTCAATTTAGTACCTACTTATGTGTATCTGATTCAATTTTGACCTAATATTTTTTAATAATTAAAATTCATTTTTTATAAAATTAAAAGTAATTAAGTATAAAAGTTTTACAAAAATTAAGTATTTGATATTTATATTAAAATTTATTGGTAAAAGTCATTTTATTAAGTCATTTTTAATAAAAAAAATTAGTATAACATTCATACCAATAGAAATTTTGGTTTAAAAATAGTAAGAGACAATATTGTTCTATTTTGGAAAAAAAATAAAAATTAACAAAACATGAGTACTTAATAAAAAAGTAATTAATAAAGTAATATGTTAAAAAGTCGTTTTTAATAAAAAATATTAATATAACATTTATACAAATAATAAATTTGGTCTGAAATTGAGAGGAACAATATAAATATTAGTACTTAATTTTGTAAAAATATTTATACTTAATTATTTTTAATCTTATAAAAAATGGATTACAAAAATATTTTAATTATTAAAAAAAATTGGGACAAAATTGAATCAGATACACATACTTAAGTACTAAATTGATAGTATCACTGACACGTGGTATTGCAATGTCACGTGGCACTGACAATGCCACGTGTCACATAGGACTTGACACGTGACATTTTTATTTTTTTTTTCAAAAAAACAAAAAAAAATAAAAAAAATAAAAAAAGTAAAAAAAATCACAGACTGACACGTGGCACGTTGACTAACGGCGTTAGTCAATTCTATCTAAAAGGGACCTAATTGAAGTACTTTTTCAAAAGTTGGGATGCAATTGACACTTTTTTTAAACCGGATACCTATTTGACACACTAGCCACAAACTATGTACTATACGAGTAATTATACCTATTAGGAATGATAATGTATGTCAAGTCGGTTTGTAAGTTTGTAAGAAAAAATGTACGTGGACCGAGTATTTTAGTCTGTGGACTTACTTAGGTTTATCTTGCATAACTTGTACCTCAGGTGGATTAATGAATGATCGACTCACAAAGTCTTATTAATTTAAATTTCAAAAATCCAGTAGCATCAATACAAAACGTTGTGTTATTTCTTATATGTAATTTGTTCATTTTCGTTTCTTCTCTAGCCCATCCAAAAGTAATATGCTCATTCACGTTCAGTTTATCCAAAAGTTGCTTCCTCATTTGCGTTTTTTTTTCTTGTTTCAATCCAATTCAAAGCCATTTAATTTTCAATAGGCTTATACTTAAAAATTATAATTATAAAATTATGAATATTATTTATTTTAAGAAATAGACTCATAGAAATTATTTTTTGCTAATTTAATTAAAAAAATTAAGTTATTAAAATTGTTATGTGGACCACGAGCAAAACGTTATGCAGTGTCGGTCAGAAAAATTAACTCGTATTTCTTATGCAAGGCGGATCATCTCGATCCGTGGGCAAAAAAAGCGGGACAACTTACATTGTCATCCCTAGATTTCATTTTCTAAGTTCAAAGGTACAAATAACTACATTCTCGCATAATGACTCAGTTTAGGCCTAAAAAAAGTTTTTTTAAAAACATTGTATAAATATTCCTCCATTAAACTAATTATAAAATTATGTTTAAGAAAAAAGCCTCAAATATTTTTAGTACTAATATACCTCTATTAAATTAATTATAAAATTATGTTTAAGAAAAAAAAAAGACTCAATTTTTTTTAGTACTAATATATCTCTATTAAATTAATTATAAGTTTATGTTTGATAATAAAATTTAATTAAATTATTATTAGTGTATGTTAATTTTCATTAGTTTTAAATTGATATTTAATTAGTTAAAAGCTTTTTTCAATAAATTATAATTTTGTTTAAGAAGAAGATAATGATTAGTTATCTTTAATCTCTTATAATCAATTTTGATTCTATTTACTTATTTTATCTCTATGTGATTTCTCATCTATTAATTTCACTCATTGTCTCTCTTGCTTTCTTCTGATATAAAGTTCTTCTTCTTAGGGTTTTTGCATATTTCATTCCTTGAATCCCATGTTGTTTGTGCGTACCAAACTTTTTATCTTATTTATGTTACTATTGTTTTTATTTTATTTTGTTTAATTTGTATTAGGATTATAAATGTGTTTCTTTTGCTTGATTTTATTTTTTGATACTTTTTTATCTATGGGTTTCAAGAATTTTTTTGCATATATTTTGAGGAGGAACCGAAATTTTTCTATAAAACTATTAATTAGGTTAAAGGTTATCCTTTTTGGGGATAATAGATTGATTGGAGCATTAGCCGTAATAAATCACAAACTTGATAGAAAAATAAGATCCAAATCTAAACTCTATGTTCAAAGCTAGGTTTTCTATAGAAAAATAATTCAAATTTGGGAAAAAAGAAAACTTACCTTTTTTGTCACCAAAATCATAGAGAGGAACTCTCCCGGATTTCACAACTGTCATTGCCTCCATCTTTTCATTGTTTCTGTCCCCTCCTTCGCCCACTACTCAGTCCATTCGCATTCGACCATTAAAGATTTAGTTTTTCTTTTCATGGTTCTAATCGTTTAGATTAGTTATTTTGTTCTTATCATTACTTTCAATTTTATAATATTTCATGGATTCCCATTTAAACATGGGTCTTTTTTAAACGAAAGGAGAAACACATTTGTATATATATATATATATATATATATATATATATATATATATATATATATATGATACAAATTTGAGAGATTTATTGCTAGAAAAAGGTTCTATTAAAATCATTGATATAGATTTTTCTAAGGAAATACATTTTTGGCACTTTTTTTCATCAAATTATATTCAAATATTGACTAATGGAGAGAAATACGAAAGAAGATGACTAATTTATTTTAACTATCCATCTTCATTTTTCATAATTATATGGTGTTAAGTTGATAGAGAAAATCTCTAGGAAGATCTTCACTAGACATTAAGATTGTAAGACCCGGAAAAAATTAGACTAAAGGGGGACACATGAGAAAAAATTAATAGCTTGATTAATATTTTTGATTTATTTAATTTAATTAGGTTATTAAATTATGAAATAATAATTATTTTAAGTGATGTAAGTTATTGTTTTATTTATTTTAAATTTTAATATTATATGTAATGTTGAGAATATATGTATATAATTAAGTTTGCGCATTATAAAATTGAAAAGTAATTGGCTTCTTGGTTGGAGAGTGAATATGGGCATGCAGGTACTTGGGTTTGATCCTTGCTGTGTTCGTTTAGAGGTTTTAATTAATTTATTTTTCAATAATGGCGGATGAACAATATACTTTTATAATTCATTCATGCATATTATATTCTGAGAAAGCATCTGGTATAGTGGTTGATGTATATCTGGAGTGTGGCGTTGTGCGCGAGTTTGAACCCTTTCGGCCCATAATGTGTAATGCTATGTTTATTTTTCCCACTCCTTAAAGCTGTGGGGCCCACGAAACTCTTAAATTCATTTTCTCTCTCCTCAATTCCGTTTCCAGTACGTGATGTAGTAGCATGGTTTCAAATTCTATTTGCTTCCTTTCTTCTTTCTATTTCTTTGCTGCCACAAATAAAAACAAAACTCCATGCAACATTCTATTTTTATTTTTAAAAATTTGTTGATGTTACATGAAGATAATAAAAGAGTGAGGTTTTTATTTTATAAAATCTTAACCAACCATTTGAGAATAAAATAAGGATTTTAGGTTAAATGCTAGGGTTCTTTAGAGAGTTGGAAAAATGGGAGAAAACGTGGAGAGGAAAGGAAGAGACTGTGGAAAGTGTAAGTCCTAGAAGGATTGCTACACGAGGTAGGGGAAGTTAACTTTGTTTTCTGTTTTGTTTGAAGTTTGATCTTTTCTCTTTTCTTTTATTATATTTTGATTGTTCAATGAATGAGTCTTTGAATTGGTTGGTGTTGTCAAATTAGTGTGGTGAATGTTTGAGATTCTTGTTATATATGGTGCAACTTTAATGGGTTGTTGATGCAATATTCTTTATACTCGTATAAGGCATGCCACAGACTGCATGGTTGTTTCAAGTTTCTATAGGTGCAAATCAAATGAATTGGGTTTCTCTTCTTTATGCATTACGTAACAACATTGTTTTATGGTGGTGATTTCCTTCTAAATCTTCTGGAAACTTTCTTATGGGGTTACCGAACATATACACATGAACCATGACTCATAAGGGTTGGTGGAGAGCTTCTTATTTATCGTGCTATAGCTTTGTTCAGGGATGGGTTCTGCATTTTTTTTCTGCACTTGTTTTCTTTATAGCATGATTATTTCTCTTTCATAACATGTAGTGAAGATTGGATGGGACGTGGTTAAGTCTTGGATGGTTAGGCTTACGGGTTTCTTTCTCTTATGTTTTATTCATGAATCATTTTTTTTTATATATAAGATAAGTTGTAACGTCCCATTTAATTAATAAACGTAATTAAAGAAACTCCACACACAAATAGTACACAACGCAATCTTGGGGTCCTTAACCCAACCCCTACAAAACTAGGCACACCACGATGCCAAAAGCAAAACAGTTGAAAAGTCTAACAAATACAGGTAGAGTAATAAAGCTTATCGCAATACATGGGACAAAGCCTTAAAGAAAGCCCAAAGAAACTAAGATCCAGCCCATGCATATTATGCAGCGAAACCATCACCTCCGTGTTGCCCGCGGGTGTTCCTCGCATCTGCTCACATCAACAAGTTGATGATCATCGCAAGAGAGAGTACCACACAGCAGAACACACAACAATAAAAGTAGGGTAAGCTAGAGCACAAAAGACTTCATCGATACAATCAAATATATTTTCACAATCTCATATACACATCTCAATCAAGCATGTTATGACTCCTCAGACAATACACTAAGACACGACTCGACTCATCCGGATACGTATAACCTGGTCGAATTCAGCGGATGCTTGCACTTGTGGTGGATACCTCTGCTCACCCCCGAGATATGTGTTACAAGTGTTACAATGAATCATTTTCCCTCACCACAAGGTTAGCCCTTAATGAATATCAGGCCTCCTGTTACTCTCACCACAACAGTCAGTCCGCTTTAGGTGAGACTAACTGACTCCTTAGAGTGTCAGGATGCAACCTTACCTTGAATCCTTACCTAGTTATACAAATGGGGCACCACCAGGGACACCCACTATCAGGGGCCTTGGAATTACGTCCCGACCACTAAAGCACGACCCTGGAATCTCACCTAGAGATTTCAATGAATTACGCACTAACTACTACTAAATATAAACAAGCAACCAATTAATAATTATCGCGCACACACACACACACACACACACACACATATATATATATATATATATATATATATATATATATATATATATATATATATATATATCAACTCTCGCAACCAACCTTTTTCATATTCCAGATCAAACCAAAAGCAGTTGAAAAGTCTAACAAATACAGGTAGAGTAATAAAGCTTATCGCAATATATGGGACAAAGCCCAAAGAAACTAAGATCCAACCCATGCAGATTATGCAGCGGAACCATCACCTCCATGTTGTCCGCGGGTGTTCCTCGCATCTGCTCACATCAACAAGTTGATGATCATCGCAAGAGAGAGTACCACACAACAGAACACACAACAATAAAAGTAGGGTAAGCTAGAGCACAAAAGACTTCATTGATACAAATAGATATATTCTCACAATCTCATATACACATCTCAATCAAGCATGTTATGACTACTCAGACAATACACTACGACACGACTCGACTCATCCGGATACGTATAACCTGGTCGGATTCATCGGATGCTTGCACTTGTGGTGGATACCTCTGCTCACCCCCGAGATATGTGTTACAAGTGTTACAATGAATCATTTTCCTTCACCACAAGGTTAGCCCTTAATGAATTTCAGGCCTCCTGCTACTCTCACCACAACAGTTAGTTTGCTCTAGGTGAGACTAACTGACTCCTTAGAGCGTCAAGATGCAACATTACCTTGAATCCTTACCTAGTTATACAGATGGGGCACCACCAGGGACACCCACTATCAGGGCCTTGGAATTACGTCCCGACCACTGAAGCACGACCCTGGAATCTTACCTAGAAATTTCAAGGAATTACGCACTGACTACTACTAAATATAAACAAGCAACCAATTAATAATTACCGTGGATACATATTTATATATATATATATATATATATATATATATATATATATATATCAACTCTCGCAACCAACCTTTTTCATATTCCAGATCAAACCAATATCAGCACATCATGCTCCACCCATGAATTAGAATCCAAATTCATCTCATAACCATGCCATTTTTGCAACCAACCATTTCATGCTCATTTCATGCCAAGGATTTATTCAAGATTGTCATTCATAATTCATACACCCTCTCACACATTCATATTATATCCTACATACCATTATACAATAACCCCATCATTTGCATGCCAAACATAAAAGAGTAGGGAAGTAAACACCCAACCAGCACGTACCCTCGCCTAAGCTCGTCGCTCAGGCCAAGGGGTCTCGCTCAAGCGAGAAGGACTCTCGCTCAGGCGAGTTCCCCTTCTCCTAGACGAGAGCTCGATAACTCTGACAGAAACAAACGCGCCAGCTCGCTTAGGCGAGCTCACCTTGCCTGAGCGAGGTAGTCTCTCGCTCAAAAAATTAGGACCACTCACCTGGGCGACAACTCGCGCAGAAGGTCTGGGCGAGCCTCCGTCAGACTCTCTTAGGCGAGTCCGACTCGCCTGGGCGAGATTACCAGTTCTCGCCCTGATCTCACCTACAACAGATGTGTTTTCCAATCCAACCAATCATACAAAGTATTCCACACATCAAAAATAATGATTAATCCATACAAACATCAAGCAAGCTCAAGAACATGCCAAAAATAACTTAAACTTGAAACCCTAACTTCCCGTACCTGGAAATGGGTTAAAAAAAGGCTTTGGCAGCTAAGCGTAGAGAGCGCAACAACTCTAGGAACGAATAGAGGAACTAAAATAATAAAGGAGTAAGAACACGAGATGGGTTACTATGAAACCCTAACTGGAAAACACGAAGAAGAATACGGAGACTAGTACGAGCTAGTAAGGGTACTTACGTGGAGTAGAAACGACTTTGAGCTAGCTTGAAGATAACGGAGCCCTAAACCCTAGCAGAGCGTTCTGTGAGCGAAACTGAAAGGTGACGGCTGATTCTTCTACAAAAGTGAAAGTGCGAATTAGGGCAACTAGGAATGGTTTTTATCCTTTGGGCCAACCTTTAAGCCCAACAGTTGTAAGGCAACCCTTAAAATGTTAGGGCAGAAAAACTGGGCCTTACATAAGCTATGCATAGGCTACGGGTATTCATGGTATGCGGGAGTTTGATTCATGGTGATGGGAGTCGTGAATGAATGGGTTATTTTGCTTTAAGTGCCATGCATTGGTTTATGGTATGGGTAATCTTTTAGGAAGATGATAGTTTAACAAAAAAATTTGACAAACTTTTGACAAATTACCTTTTTAAGTAAAAAAAAATATACAATTATTACTTTATTTTGATTAAAAAACAAAAAATTAATCTATTTAATTCTATTTATAGAAACTTTGTCAAAAGTTTGTTAAAATAGTTTGTCAAAAGATAATTTTCCAATCTTTTAGGGATGCAGTAGTTTCCTTCTAGATCTCTCAAGTTTATCATTTTTTGGTTGGTGCATGGGTGGGGTCCACGTGAAAAGATTGGTTTCTCTATAATCTATTGAGTTGCATGGTGGTATATGAATGGTGGAGTGGACGAAACGTAACAGAGTGGAGTGGGTTAGTAATATAAAACAAGTTGGATGCATGGGTTCATGGGTTACTTTTTGTTTCTTTTGATTTTCCGTTTTATGGGTGCAGTGGAGGTTTTGACCATTGCTTTAATTACATCTATCTAGTTTTTCAAGTTTGCATGTTGATGGATGCATGGGTGGGGACCACATGAAAATGCAAATTCTCTTTCTTAAAAATGCTTGCAATGTTATCTAGATGTGAATGTTCACTTCTAAGTGCTCTAGAGAAGGAGAGGATTCAATTAAACAAGAAAGTAAAACAACAAAAAAGCATCATAAATTTCAAATTTAAAGGGCATCAAAAGAGAAGAAAAGATGAATAAAAGATGGAAGACATGAAAGAAGAAGGGGAAGCAAATGAAGAATGCCACTTAAGGGGGGCCTTTAAGGCTCACCAACCCAAGATAAGTGGGGATGCCGCCACTTGAGCTCTAGACTAAAGATAAGACTAGAGAAGGTGACACTCTCAAGGAGAGCCCTCTCACAACAATGGTCAAATATAGGTAATTTTACTCCAAAATATTCAACCTTTTTACAAGTTTAGGAGAGCCTCTTTTATAAGTGATGGAAAATGGTCTCTTAGAAAAAATATGATGTTAAAGGGTGCACTAGCAAAAACACAAACTAAGGTTCTATAATCTAGGTAAAAAAGAGGTGTCTTGAAAAGGAGAGAACCATAGCTTGGTCTTTAAGCCTCTCTTATGCGCCTATTGACCTTCTAAAATGAAAGTGAACTCCAAGCTCCCTCTCTCCAGGGATGTGCTAGGTATGTGTGGTCCCAAGATTAAGGCTCTCCTCCACTCCAAGTAGTGTTATCCTCCTCCAAGTTGGCACAAGCTTGTCCTACAAAACAAAGAGACAAAAGGTCAACAAGTTAACTTAAGTCAAGTCAACCAAGATCAACAAGTCAAGTCAACATAAATAAACATAAGAAAAATCAACATAAAGAAATAAAAAATAAGGACAAAAAAGATAGTGTTAATACAGATCTGTCTAATATAACCCAACCAAGAGAGGGGGTGAATTGGTTATTCTATCTTTTACTGATTTTAAATGAATCTTGAAAGTTTCTTCAGTCTTTATAACCCCAAATAACCAATTTGCTAGTTCTGTATTAATGGACTGATTAAAGCAATGAGGAAAGGCATAAAAGATGATAGAAACAAAGAACACAACAATTTTTATACTGGTTCGATTCAAGATAAATCTACGTCCAGTCTTCTCCTAAGTAATCCACTTAGGAGGATTCCACTAAATCAATAGAGTTACAAGAATTACAAGAGCATATATATAATTCAAGACCCTAAAGACTAAGGAGCTTGCTCTACAAATCAAGAACTCCCCCTAGAAGCAATGCATCCACACAATTGCACCTAGACCTTCACTTCACACAATGAATCAACTATAAATAGAAATACAATAAGAAAAGAAGCAAGGAACGAATACACCTAATGGATGTGCAGATTTATCACTTGATCCTAGATCCAAGCTTGACCCTCCAAGATTGAATCCACCATCAATCTTCTTGAATGTCCAATTGAATGATCTCCAAGAAAGCACAAGGACTTTGTGAATCTTAATTCCAGAAAAGAAATCTCTCAGTTCGTCTCTCAGTAATTCAGTTATTTCTCACTCTTTTAAAACTATTTTTATATCAGAGTTCTGATGCAATAATTAATGGATTAGGAATTTACCTAATAGATTATCGTGCATGTATTTTCATTGCATCAGTGCAGTGCCTTCATATAATTTATTAGTTAAGTGTTTAATCCATTTATGAGTTATGCATTAACACATTCAAGAGTTTGATAGCTGATTTAATTCAGTTCAAGCTTGTTTTACATGTAATTCTAGATATACAACACCTAATGCAAAAGATAAAATTCAGGACTAAGCCTAAACCATGTTTGTATAGCTTTCATCAAAATCATCTTCGTTGAAGTTGAACAAGTTCCCCCTCTCAACAGATAGGTTAGAGGCCTACCTTCTAGTCATGATCATTGTGATCTTTCTAAGAAGGTCCTCAATGATTGAGGGTGAGTAATGGGCTCATAAATGATTTTTTGTCATTTAACACTTTTGTTTTCCTAAAACACCTATTCTCATACGGCAACACGTGTCCCTACAAGGGTTTTTTTAGGTCATTTAACAATTTTTTTTTCCTGATCACCAAGTTTCCCTCCCCCTCAATCTCTCTGCTTTTGGAAGTTTTTTGAAATTGAAAATCCATACAAGTGTTTTCAAAGTTATGTTTCTCTGTTTCCTCCGGCCTAAAATCTCCATTGCGTCGAGACCAAGGACGAGTACAACAATTAAAGAAGTCTACATTTCAACTTTAAAACGAAGGTATGTTGTTCTATTTTTTTTACTTAAAAGGTGTTTATGTTTTGATAGAATAATTTTGTAAGAGATAAAGATAATGTTTGTTTGTTTGATACTAAAGCAAGAGGTGAGATTGAAGAAAAATGTCATAGATGGAATCAAGAAGTAATAGCCCTTTCTGTGCACTAATAATGGTAAAGGTAAAAAGGTGAGGTTTTTATTTCTATTCCTTCATTGTTTGGTCTTTCTCTAATTTTATTGCTTGAAATCTTATAGCTGGATAGAAGAGGTTTTGAACCCAGAAAAAAAAAAATCTTGTTATACAGTTAAATATATATGCTTTTAGGTTCTATTTACAATTATGTGTTTTTATTTTATATATATATATATATATATATATATATATATATATATATATATATATATATATATTTCCTTTGTCTTTGAAGTACTAGCTTTTATTTTTCTATTTTGTATTCATTTCTATTTGTTTTTTTAGTTATCTATGAGCACTAAGAGGTGGAATTTGTGTTCCACTCTAAACTTTAGGGATTGGGAATTTAAAGAATATGATAACATTTAAATTCCTCTTTAGTCATTACTCTTTTTTTGGATTGTTTAAAATTTTCATTTAAATTTGTACTCATTTTAGTTTATTTATTTAAATTTTGTATGCATTTAAATTTTTGGAAGCTAGTTGGGTTCTAAAATTGTTTTACTTAAAGTTAATTTTTTTTTGTTTATATTATTGGTATTAACGTAAAAATTATCATGCGTTCCATAAGTGTTGGCATGGAACACACAAAATAAGTTTTGAAAATCTTTTTTCGAAAGACACTAATCCCGCCCTTATCTGGATACAAATTTCTAAAAGTCTGTGATGAGGTGCATGACAAAATTTGTTTGATAAGGTGCAATAAGAAACACCCTTACATGTATTGCAATTTCATATCATTGGGTCTAGTTGCACAACAATGACATTTAATCTAGTATTAACGGGCTTCTCTCTGCACCCCAAATATTTTTCTGTATCCTAAAAAATTACAGTTTTGACCTTAAAATTTGTTTACCTATCTCGGTGGTTGAAAAAGTTAAAACGCAAAAAAATAAAAATAAAAATAATAAAACGGATGTCGAGATCCGTTTCAGAAAAATGTGAAACGGATCTCGACATCCGTTTCACAAAAACAAAAAAATATAATGAAACGAATGTCAAGATTCGTTTCAGAAAAATGTGAAACGGATTTCGACATCCGTTTCACAAAAAAAAATAATGAAATGGATGTTGAGATCCGTTTCGGAAAAATGTGAAACAGATCTCAACATTCGTTTCACAAAAAAAAATAATGAAACGGATGTCGAGATCCGTTTCAGAAAAATGTGAAACGGATCTCGACATCCGTTTCACAAAAAATAAAAAAATAATAATGAAATAGATGTCGAGATCCGTTTCAGAAAAATGTGAAACGAATCTTGACATCTGTTTCACAAAAAAACAAAAAAAAATGAAACGGATGTCAAGATTCGTTTCACATTTTTCTTTCAACCATTAGGGTCAAAACTGTAATTTTTGGGGGTACAGAAGAATATTTGCGGGTGCAGAGAGAAACCCCTTAATATTATAATCATATTGCTTTATTACACGTGTGGCCCATTTAGGCCCAATTGTATAATATCCAAAATGGACTAATATATGGGTTTTAAAATAAAATGTAATAAATATATCTTTACATTTAAAAATTATTATGTTGAGTCTTAGATTTATTTAATAATTTTTCTATTCATATAAAATAAAAAAATTGACTATCATGTCGAGTCTCAAACATATTTGATAATTGAGATTTTCATCCATATAATAATCTTGGAAAGTAATAATTATCGTGTTAAGTCAGAGTCTTACTTGATAATTAATTTTTTTGTAAAAGTATTGAAGATTAGTAAATGTTATGTCAAATCTCGAATTTGTTTGATGATTAAAACCTTCGTTCAAGTAAAAATCTAAAAGAAAAATTAAAATTTCAAAATTAAAAAAGTATCAACCAACCAAACTCTCCTTTATTTTAAAAAACTATGTAATTCTTATTTCTCATTGTGAACCGTTGATTTTCTTTGATCCTCATCTCGTTCAGTTTTTATGGCCACTAGTTCCTTTATTACACCGTGAAGTTAAAATAATTATTTGAGTATCTGCTTACAAAGTTTTCTAGTACCTCATAGTTGTATCCTTGATACCCTTTTATCGATGATATATATAATGTATTTGAGTTCCTTTTAGTAATATGATATATTATGAAGTGAAGAGTTGACAACTCCAGATAGGGAAATGAATGTTCCCTACCTACATCGAGGAGTAAATATTAAACCCATGATTAAAATTGATAAATTTGGCTTAATTAATTTTTTGGTTTAACTAATATTTTAGTCTATATAGTTGAGTCAAATAGTCAATTCTTTCTCAATATTTTTTTTGACTCAATTATATCCCAATTTTCTTTAAAATAAGACGATGTCAAATCTTCCCTTATATTATCCTTAAGAATGATTAAATTGGATGAGTTAGCATGCTAAAAGATATTGATGGTAATGAATATGCTTAAGTGACACAATATGGCCAGGTAGCGGATGAATTTTATTATTATTATTGATAATGTTGTCGTTAAGCGATCAAATTACCACTACTTAACTTTAGCAATTTCAGTTTTGCCAAGTTAGTAGTGAACAAACTAGTTAGGGTTAAACTAACCCTGAGTCGTCTCACAACTAAAATAGAATTGATCTCAAATATTTGATTCTTATAAAAATGCAATTAAAACTAGTAACAAGAAAAATATGGGGTTTTGATATGCAAAGAATGAATGTCACACAAATAAAAGATTATAAACACAGTAATAGAAAATAGGTCAATTTCATTGCTTTTTCAAAATAGTATTCTTCATCGATTATCTAGAGATTATTGTTAAATTAATTATTGTTATTGATTTACAAATCAATCAATGTAAAATCTCAATTCATTTGTTGGCATTCTCACTTTTAATCAAAGTACAGTCTCAATTAAAAGTGAGAATTTTTAGATTATCCATAGTAAATTCAACCAAAGTACAATCTCAATTAAATTTTACTATGCCTAATCATGTTTATTCCTTTGTTTCCTCAGCAAATAGAAAACTTAATTTATCAAAGTAAAGTCTTGACTAATTTTAGTTAAAGTGATTACCTTTAATCAAAGTACAGTCTCAATTATTGGCAAAAACTTATTTAATCACATGAAAGTTTCTAAATAAAATCAAAGTAAAGTCTCAATTGAATTTAAAAACCTTTTCACTTATATGATTATCATGCGTGTTGATTTAAAATCATTATTTTCTATTCAATTAAGAAGCAAAGGACATAGATAACAAAAACCACAACAACAATCAAAATAACAAATATATAAATTCATCTAACCTCAGAATCCAGTTAAGAAATTACAGTGGAATCAACACTAAAAGCTTAGCCCTCCATGGCTTTGATGGAATACATGATAATATGATGAAGGAAAGAAATATAAAAAGAAAGGAAGAATGAGAGATGTGGTGGATGACGGTATCTGCCAAAACTAGAGAGTTCTAAGTGTCATTCTTCTACTCTCTTAGGTCTCTTTATATAGGCTTCGACTGGACTTGGGCTTTATTTGTTCTGTTGTTGAAATATTTATCTTTATTTAATTAATTAGCAACTTATTTTATGTCTAATTTCCAATTCTACCCCTCTTATATAACCATTTTTACAAAATTGACCAGAATTTGACCGGAGTTGACTACTCCATTGACCAGTTTTGACCAATTGACTGCCCATTTAGAGGCTGACATGTGGTAGAGTGCTTTTTCTCCCAAAATTAGGGTTTCTCACACTGCGTGTTGGAAGTGCTACGTTGTTTGAGCATCGTTCAACAATGGAGGCTTGGAGGTTTCACGATGATGCTTCAAAAACTGCAGGTGCTTCTCCGACGAGTTCCGACAAGTGGTGGAGGCTCGCTGCAATGGTGGATGAAGATGGAGACCTTCGAGTTGCAAGTCGCGCGTGGATGGTGGAGTCACAGGTGTAGGCGTTGTGCATGATGTTTTTCATGGTTGAAGGTGCTGGAATGGTGAAGGAGGTGTATTCGCTCCACTGTATCTGGTGATTGTTGGTTTTGCGTTTTGCAGCTGCGATGGAGATGATGATGCCTTAGTCACAGTGGTGGTTTTCGCAAGGTGCAGGGCTGACTCGCAAGTGTAGGTGCTGGCATGTTTCGTGGTCTGAACTGATGTAGGCAATGCGGTGAAGAATGATGCGTGAAGGATGGCGGTTCGATGGTTGAGCCGCAGTAGGTGCATGGCTGCCGAACGCTGGTGACTTGCAGATTTGGTGGTGTTGTGACGTGTGCGTGATTCATGGCTTCCGACGACTTTGCTGCACTTTGAAACGTAGCTGCAATGGTGGTTGTTGTGCGTTGGTTCGCTCTCGCTACTCGCGGTGGAGACTCGCTGGTCATGGAGGTGTGCAGGTAGGCTGTTGTTTCGACGTTGACGGCACAGTGCGAGGGTTGCAGCGACTACATGTGCGTGATGATGGAAGGCTGGCGGCATTGTAATGGTGGTTTCCATGGCTGCCTAGGGTTTCTGATGGGAGAGATGAAGATGATGACGTGGCAACATGCTATTGGCTCAGATTCTTTAGTGGAGATTAAGCCCACATGGCTTGTGCTGGTTGATAATTTTAAAAGGTGAGGATTGCCACATGGTAGCATTTGAGTGCATCTATTTTATGAGTTGAAAAAGGGGTGCAAATAGACAAAGGCAGGGGGTGCAGAAGTAGGTTTTGTGAGACCCATTTGGAAAGAGGGGAGTGTATAAGTAATGTGTGGGGTACAAAAGTGAGTTTTCAAGAACTTGCTGATTTTAGTCTTATTTAAAGGTGGTTTGTAAGTTCAATCATTTTATTTTGCCACCTTGAATGAGCTTAATTTTAACTTCAACTGCATCAACAAACGTTAAAATATCCAAGAAGTAATTTATGCAGCTAAAAAACCACTTTTTAAGACATTTTTATTACATAAGCTCAAATAGCCTAATTATCAGAACTGTCAATTAAATCACTCTTTAAGCACACAAATTTAATTAAATACCCCAAATTTAAATATTAAATGAGGGCAAAAATTTGAACTCATCACACACCCACACTTATCATTTTGCACTCCTAGGCAAAATTGAACAATTTCAAAACTTTATTCTGAGGTATTTTATTCCATATCTTCACTGGATTAAAGGAATGAATACAAATGGAAACAAATCAATCTTCTAGAAATCATGTTGTCATGCACATACAAATGGGAAGATTCTATTTTCACACATGAGTTAATCTTTTGAGTTTACAAGATAATCAAATATGAAAGAGAAACACTCAAGTTAAATGTATATTTTCTCACCAAAATTCGCTCAAGTGTTTTGGCTTATGTTTCCTACTCAAAATACCCATGCAAGTAAGCACTCTCAATGCTTAGCAAGACTCTAATATTCACAACTTTCAGAAAGCATACATTCAAAAATCATGAGGAGTTTTCACAAGTTATAACGGGGCCAAGGCAAAGGTAGGAAATTTTTTTTAGGATTTTTGTGTTTTTGAAATAGTTAGGTAGAAGGAATTATGAAGCATAGTTTCAAAAACAATCCCTTTTGTCTTTTTTTTTTCTCTTTTATCCTTTGTTGCTCTTTTTCGGAAAGCAATCATTTTTCATTTCAACACTTTATCATCAACAAATTTTTACCTTTTGCCATTTATAACTTTGTGGGTGAAATACTCACCCCCACACTTTACTTCTCAACCAATCTTAACATAATCCACTAGCTCCTTCTTTCTTCCTATTGTACGGAAAAACATGGTCTTTTTCTTTTTAAGGTTTAGCAATATGCTCAAAATAAGAAAAAGAGTTTAAAGCTCAAAGGGTCTACCAATGGATCAATGTCATGGTTAGCTTATTTGGCCAAGTAGCTAAAAACAAGAAATGCCTCAATCATATCAAATCATGCATATTCACCTAAGATACAAGACACAAGAATCAAGCTAAACATTTTAGTATAAACAAGACATGAGCAAGTCACACAAGAAAAATTGGAATGACACATGGTAGTCCATCCTTTACAATAAAGCTCAAAACTCACAAGGTCAAAACTCTTTCACAAAAGATTTATTCTAGAAACTCTCAAATCAACTCAATTAGTAAATCACAAAAACAATCCACTCATAGCACATGACTCTTTATTTTCCCAGAATTGTGATAGTTCCGATTAGTGAATCAAATCCCAAAATCCAATGTCAATATGTTTTATTGAAAGCAATTTTTTTTAATAAAAACAAACAGAAAACAAAATTAGAAAAGAAAAAACAAAACAAATAGAAAACAAAATCAGAAAAGGGGAAAAACAAATTTTCTCCCCACACCCCCACACTTTATCCATGCATTATCCTCAATGTATTCAATATGTATATAATGCAAAGAAAAAGTATGAAGGGTACTTACCTCCTTAAGGCGAAAGGTATGCGGGAGAAGTCAAGTTCATCCCATCCATCGTCTAAGGATTTTTCCTTGATCTCCACTGCTCCATAAGGGAATATTTTTGTAACAATGAATGGTCCTTCCCAAGTGGAGCGCAACTTACCACTCATGTGACCAAGCTTGGATTTGTATAGTAACACCTTCTAGCCTACCCTGAAATCCTTTCTAGCCACAAGCTTTTGGTCATGGAACTTCTTGGTTTTCTTTTTGTAGAACTTTGAGTTTTCATAGGCTGCAAGCCTAATCTCCTCTAGTTCTTGCAACTGAAGTTTTCGCTCTTTCCCTACTTCTTCCAAATCTAAGTTGCATGCTTTCACGACCCAATAGGCTCGATGTTCAATCTCCACAGTTAGATGACAAGCCTTTCCAAAAATCATCCTAAAAGGTGACATACCTATAGGTGCTTTGTAGGCTGTCCTGTGTGCCCAAAGTGCATCATCCAATCTTGTGGCCCAATCCTTTCGACTAGGCTTCACTACTTTCTCTAGTATCTTTTTAATCTCCCTGTTAGAGATCTCTACTTTCCCATTAGTTTGGGGGTGATATGGTGTAGCAATGCGATGTGTCACCCCATATTTCTTCAACATGTTCTCAAGTAGCTTATTACAAAAATGAGTCCCCTGGTCACTAATGATGGCTCATGGTATCCCAAACTTACAGAAAATGTTAGATCTGACAAAACTCATGACAGCTCGAGAATCATTAGTCCTTGTAGCTATGGCTTCCACCCATTTGGAGACATAGTCTACAGTAAGCAAAATATAAGAAAACCCAAAAGAAGGAGGAAAAGGTCCCATAAAATCAATACCCCAAATATCAAATACCTCACAATATAGCATGGGTTGTTGAGGCATTTCATCCCTTCTTGTAATAGATCTTGCTGCCCTTTGACACTGCTCACAATTTTCATACACCCTTTGTGCATCTTTAAAGATAGTATGCTAATATAATCCACAATCCAACACTTTCCTACTTGTTCTTTGTGTACCATAATGTCCACCAAAAGGAGATGAATGACAAAACTCAAGCACATAAGGTATCTCGATATCTGGAACACACCTCCTTATGACTTGGTCACTACCAATGTGCCATAAGATTGGGTCTTCCCATATATAGTACTTTGCCTCACTTTTTAGCTTGGTTCTTTCATACTTGGAGAAGGAAAGAGGAATAGCAGAAATAACCAAATAGTTAACAATATCGGTAAACCAAGTTTCAGGAAACATACCTTTCACAATAGTCAATGCTAGGAGGACTTCATCAGGAAAGTCATCTTGAATAGGAATGTTATCTTCTCTATTTTCAATCCTGCTAAGATGATCAGCTACTAAGTTATGTGCCCCACTTCTGTCTTGAATCTCAATGTCAAACTTTTAGAGCAATAACATCCATCTGATCAACCTTGGCTTCGAATCTGCTTTCTTCAGAAGGAATTTTAATGTTGCATGATCAATGTAAACAATGACCTTAGAACCAAGTATATACGGTATGAATTTGTCCAAGGTAAACACAACAACCAATAATTCCTTCTCAGTTGTGGTGTAGTTAGCCTGTGCTATGTCCAATGTTCTGGAAGCATAATATATCGCATGTGGTAGTTTCCCATCTCTTTGTGCAACACATAAACTCAAATGGTAGTGTCCAGTCAGGTGGCTGGATGATATGAGTGGTGGTAAACTCCTTTTTCAATTTATCAAAAGCATCTTTGCACCTCTCTCCAAAGTCAAATGGTACATCCTTTTGCAACAAGTTGGAGACAGGGTTAGCTATTTTGTTGAAGTCCTTGATAAACCTCTTGTAAAATCTTGCATGTCTAAGAAAATATCGAACCTCTTTCATAGAAGAGGGGTAAGGCAATTGTGAAATAATATCAATTTTATCAGGATCTACAAATATACCATTTTTGGAAACAACATGACCTAAAATTATACCTTGTTCCACCATAAAATGTCATTTTTCAAAATTTAAAACAAGGTTAATTTCTTCACATCTCTCCAAGACTCTAGCAAGATTAGACAAGCAGTGATCAAAAGATGAACCATATACACTAAAATCATCCATAAAAACCTCAATACAATGCTCCAAAAAATCTGTAAAAATACTCATCATACATCACTGAAATGTTCCAGGAGCATTGCAAAGGCCAAATGGCATCTTCCTATAAGCATATGTACCAAATGGACAAGTAAAGGTGGCCTTATGTTGATCCTCGAGGGCAATACAAATGTGAAAATACCTAGAGAATCCATCAAGAAAACAGTAACGAGACTTACCTGCCAATCGGTCTAAAATCTGTTCCATGAATGGTAAAGGAAAGTGGTCCTTCCTGGTGGCCTGATTTAGTCTTCTATAATCAATACAGACCCTCCAGCTATTCTGAATATGAGTAGGAATCAACCCGTTCTTCTCATTCTTGACCACGATGATCCCATATTTCTTGGGGATCACATGTACATGACTCACCCAAGTGCTGTCAGAAATAGGATATATAATACTTGTTTGTAGCAACTTGGTGACTTCCTTCTTCACAACCTCCATCAGCTGAGGATTCAATCTCCTCTGAGGTTGCCTTGCTGGCTTAGCATCCTCCTCCAAGAGTATTCTATGCATTCAGAAAAAAAGGACTAATACCAGGAATATCTGCCAAAGTCCAGCCTATTGCTCTCTTGTGATCTTTGATAACCTGCAACAACTTTTGTTCCTGCTCATTTGTAAGCAAGGCAGATATAATAATAGGGAGTTTCCCATCCCTCTCAAGATAAGCATATTTCAAATGGAGATGGTAAATGTTTCAACTCCAAGGTGGGTGGTTGTTCCACAGATGGCAACATTTTACTGCCTAAGGTAATTTTAGCCTCCTCAACATCACACTCGGACGTCGCAAAGGTATCATATAGTGACACCACGTCTTCAATATCACCTATTTTATAGTTTTCTTTTTCATCTAAAATTGAGCACGAAATATTCGAAAAAGAAAAATTCGTAGAAGAAGAAAAACCAGAAAAAACATCCAATAATCCAAAAGTAAAATTGTTCACTACATTACTCAATAAATCAATACAAAATAAAGAATGGTCTTCGGTTGGGTGCTTCATGGCTTCTAGCACATTGAATTGCACCTTCTCATCTCCTATCTCCATAGTTAAGGATCCTGCATGCACATCTATCTTGGTACGTGTTGTCATCATGAACGATCTTCCCAAGATAATTGTGGTTGAACTCATTCCTTCATCCTTCATGTCCAAGATGTAGAAATCTGCAGGAAAAATTAACTTGTCCACATGGACAAGCACATCTTCTAGCACACCTGCAGGGTTAACTGTGCTACGGTTGGCCAATTGAATGACCACACCAGTAGACTTAAGAGATCCAAGATGAAGTGAAGTAAAAACTAATAAAGGCATTACATTAATGGAAGCTCCTAAATCTAACATAGCATTGTCAAACTTAGTACTTCCTATAATGCAGGGAATAGAAAACATACCTGGATCCTTACACTTTTGCGACATTCTGACTACAGGCTTCTTAATTAAGCTAGACACATTTCTTCCCATGTTCACTACCTCTTTGTCAATAACACGCCTTTTATGTGTACATAATTCTTTGAGAAACTTGGCGTATTTAGGAATTTGTCTTACAACATCCAACAAAGGGATGTTTATCTCCACTTTCGTGAAAGTATTCAAGATTTCTTTGTCTAACTCCTCCATCTTTTTAGTTTTTGGTTTCAAACGATTTGGATAAGGAGGAAGAGGAGAATAAGGTGAAGAATTTTCAGAGGAAGTATTAGGGGATACTAACCTGGAGTTATGACTAGGTTTAGGCGTTTCAGATGTTGCTTGTGTTGCTTCATCTGATCCTCCACTTTCATTATCAGGTACAACTTCATTGTCCTTATCGTCATCTTTTTTGGCATCCCCAAGGCCTTGTATTTGCTTACCCGATCTTAAAGTAATAACACTTACATTTCGTGGGTTGATTACAGTTTGTGCAAGCAAATTGCTCGAGCCTTGTTGAGACTTCATCTGGTTCAACTCATTTGCCATTTGTCTAATCTGGTTCTGCAAATTTTGATTAGTTGCTTCCATCGTCTGTTTCAACTCATTGATTTGTCCCTTCATCATGTCAGCCATCATTTTCATCATTGTTTCCATGTTTGAGTCACTAGAGGTTGCAGCTGGTTGTGGTTGTTGCCTTTGTTGAGGTAGAACATAGACTTATTAGTGTTGAGACTGCTGATTTCCCCATTTCTGGCTGGGATGTTCCTTCCAACCTGGGTTGTACTTGTTGGAGGACAAATCATGGTTGTATTACTGCTGAGGTGATTTATTATTGCCATAGATGTTTACAACATATGCCTAAGGTTGTTCATTGTCTAACGTCCCTGTCTCTGTTAACATAGAACAAGCCTCGGTAGGATGATTAGTAGAAGCACAAATTCCACATAAGGTAGAAGGGATAGGCTTTTTCTATAAGTCTGCCAAGGTCCTTACCATGGCCGCTAAGTCATCCAACTTCCCTTCTATTTTCTTGTGATCTGCAACATATGAAGTTTCTACTCCATGGATTCCCCTCAATAGAGTTATAGAATTATTCATGGTAGTAAATTGTTGATGGTTCGATGCCATATTCTCAATCAATTGTCTTGCATGTGTTGGCATTTTGTCCACCAATGCCCCTCCACTTGCAACATCTATCATTTGTCTATCCATGATACTCAATCCCGCATAAAAGTACTGAATGTAGAGATGCTCGTTTATTTGGTGATGAGGACATGAAGCACAAAACTTTTTGAATCTTTCCCAATACTCGTGAAGATTTTCTCTTTCTTGTTGCCTTATCCCATAAATATCTTTGCGAATAACAGCAACTCTAGACGCTAGAAAAAACTTTTCCAGAAATAATCTTTTCAGAGTCTCCCAAGTATTAATGGATCCTGGTGGAAGGCAGTGTAACCAATTATCAGCGGCATCTTGCAACGAAAATGGAAAAGCCTTAAGCTTAATATGTTCCTCTATCACTGTTGTAGGTCTCATGGATGAACAAACAACATGAAATTCCTTCAAGTGATGGTCAGGGTTTTCTCCTGCTAATCCATGGAATTTAGGTAGAAGATGGATTAACCCAGACTTAAGCTCACATTCTCCATCCAGATTTTGGATGCACATGTTTTGTGTAATTGCTACATCTGGTGAAGCTAACTTTGTTATTGTTCTTTCTTGCATTCTATCTTCTTGAATTTCTAGTTCATGTGATGGATAAGAAGATATGTTAATCACCGGAGGTGATTCTAGCGGTACACTTTCAGTGGTAGGTTCAGATGATGACGATGCTCCTTCAGTAGAACACCTGAGTTCAAGTCTCCTGCGTGATTCACGCAAGTTCCTTTCAAGTTCTGGATCAAGTTGATAGAATTGACCCGGGTTGGCCTAAGTCATGCAATACGCAATCCACCTAAAAGTGTTCCTCTGTTTTTTTCTTCTTCCTATTCTTGTTTTGGAGAAAGATTTCAAGAAAGAAATTAGTTAAGATGTCGTTGGGTCTACTCCCAAGAAAGAGAGATGCGTCATAGTGGACAACTTAAATACCAAGTCTTTCCTAGACAGAGTTTTCCTAACTAGTCTCAAAAAATTTCTTAAAAGAAATTCTTAATCAAAACAAAAATAGAAATTTGCTTGAAATATATTAAAAGAAAACTAAAGACTGCAAAAAACACAAACTCTATTAAACGTATATACGTAAAAAAAATATAAATAATAAATAATAAATTAAAAAATAATAAATTAAAAAATAAATAAATAAATAAAATCAAAATATAAGAAATACTAACCGTATTCCTCGGCAACGACGCCAAATTTGATAACGTTGTCGTTAAGCGATCAAATTACCACTACTTAATTTTAGCAACTTCAGTATTGCCAAGTTAGTAGTGAACAAACTAGTTAGGGTTAAGCTAACCCTGAGTCATCTCACAATGAATACATAATTGATCTCAAATATTTGATTCTTATAAAAATGCAATTAAAACTAGTAACAATAAAAATATGGGGTGTTGATATGCAAAGAATGAATATCACACAAATAAAAGATTTTAAACACAGTAATAGAAAATGGGTCAATTCCACTGCTTTTTCAAAATAGAATTCTTCATCGGTTATCTAGATATTATTGTTAAATTAATTATTGTTGTTGATTTACAAATCAATCAATGTAAAGTCTCAATTCATTTGTTGACATTCTCACTTTTAATCAAAGTACAATCTCAATTAAAAGTGAGAATTTGTAGATTATCCATAGTAAATTCAACCAAAGTACAGTCTCAATTAAATTTTACTATGCTAATCATGTTTATTCCTTTGTTTCCTCACCAAATAGAAAACTTAATTCATCAAAGTAAAGTCTTGACTAATTTTAGTTAAAGTGATTACCTTTAATCAAAGTATAGTCTCAATTATTGGCAAAAACTTATTTAATCACATGAAAGTTTCTAAATAAAATCAAAGTAAAGTCTCAATTGAATTAAAAACCTTTTCACTCATATGATTAGCATGCGTGTTGATTTAAAATCACTATTTTCTATTCAATTAAGAAGCAAAGGAACATAGATAAACAAAAAACATAACAATAATCAAAATAACAAATATATAAATTCATCTCACCTCAGAATCCAGTAAAGAAATTACAGTGGAATCAACACTAAAAGCTTAGCCCTCCATGACTTTGATGGAATACATGATAATATGATGAAGGAAAGAAATATAAAAAGAAAGGAAGAATGAGAGATGTGGTGGATGACGGTATCTGCCAAAACCAGAGAGTTCTAAGTGTTCTTCTTTTGCTCCCTTAGGTCTCTTTATATAGGCTTCAACTGGACTTGGGCTTTATCTATTCTGTTGCTGAAATATTTATCTTTATTTAATTAATTAGCAACTTAATTTATGTTCAATTTCCAATTCTACCCCTCTTGTTTAATCATTTTTACAAAATTGACCAGAATTTGACCAGAGTTGACTACTCCATTGACAAGTTTTGACCAGTTGACTACCCATTTAGAGGCTGACACGTGGTAGAGTGCTCTTTCTCCCAAAATTAGGGTTTCTCACGCTGCATCTTGGAAGTGCTACGTTGTTCGAGCATCGTTCAACAATGGCGGCTGTTGCATTCTCGACTGTTGCGTTCTCTGATAGAGGCTTGGAGGTTTCACGGTGATGCTTCAAAAACTACAGGTGCTTCTCCGGCGAGTTCCAGCAAGTGGTGGAGGCTCACTGTAGTGGTGGATGAAGATGGAGAACTTCATGATGAAGGATTGACCCCAACCAAGGATGAAGACACATGCTTAAGAAGACTAAGCATGTTTAGAAAGGAAGTTCATTAATCCTTCATCCCTTTTATTTGTGTTTGTTATTTTTGATTCCCTAAGTTGACTTAGTTGAATCAACTTTAATTGACTTGTTGACCTTTGACTAGGTTTGACTTATTGACTATAGTTGACTTGACTTAAGCCAACATGCTAATCTATGTTTATTTGCTTTGTAGGTTAATTAGGAGTAAGAAAGCAATGCTAGGTGGCGCATGGTGATTGGGGAGCATAAATGATGTGGAAG
>Ga0214542_1004943_pt1 | contig 25871 bp, 13 predicted proteins | sample CNSS1metaG_FD_160096 | JGI IMG/M metagenome (GOLD analysis project Ga0214542, IMG submission 160096) | Root nodule microbial communities from cowpea collected in UCLA plant growth center, Los Angeles, California, USA - CNSS1 | ecosystem: Host-associated > Plants > Roots > Nodule | place: USA...
AAAAAAATACTAAAAGATAATTTATCATAATCTAAATAAAAATTGTGATACGTAATTAATAAAAGAAAAATATATGATAATCAAGTCACAATTAAAAACCAGTTATTAAAAAACACTTAGTGCATTGCTTTTTCTTCGATATTTATAAAAATGAACATACCAAATGCTCATGAGATAAAAAATAATATTAATTATTAAACTAATATTTCACTATCAATTGAGAAAAAAAGAATTACTTTTCTCTTCAATAATAGAAGAAAGTATACAAAAATGAGAGCACAAAATAATGAATTTGTGTTCAACTTTCTTTTTTTTCTTCATAAACAAAAGAAAACAAAACAAGTAAAAGTTTAAAGTGGATACAATATGTGAGAAACTCAAAAAACAGTGAGAGAGAAAATAAAAAATATCTTAATAAATTTATTTATTTTTTATTAAATTTAATTTTATGCTTTATTATTTATTAGCATTAAATGTTATATTTTATAAAATAAATAAAAAGATACCTATTTTAATTCTTATCAATTCCCAATATATACTTTTATTATTTAAAAAATTTCAAAACATTAAATTTCTTATACATAATTTAAAAAATTAAAAACAAAAAAATTGCATATAACATAAATAAAAATAAATCAAAAACGTTCGGGGGCCACGGCTCACCCTGTCCCTTCGTTGGTCCGCCTTTGACAACATCTTCATGATTCGATAATGCTTGCTTCCAATTATAACAACTTGTGATATAATTGAAAACATATATTTCAATTCAATCTGGTGGGGTGGAAAACATATATCAAACCTACACTTGCATATTATTGTTCTCAAAATTAAATGTTCAAAACTTGAATTGTAGGTTATAATTTGTTGTGGAGTCCTTTTCTTTTATAAGTTAAAATTTAAACAATTTTGTCACGCCATATATGCTAGTCGCATCTCCCTTTCAATTTCAAATTCAACGAAGAACATAATATGAGGAGCTCATGTCATTGTCACAAAAAATAAAAAAATCCAATGTAAAAAATTAAATCATGCATCTTGACAATAATATGTCTAAAAGAATGAAAATAACTTGCAAAATGATGGAATGCAATCGAATCATATGTAGTGTTTGCACCAGTCAAAAAATCAAGGGAAAAAGATCATTAGCTCCATTCTGAAAAATATTTAGACAACAAAACCGAGGGTTCACTGGGTAATTCCCCAAACACCAACTTCCAGAGATAAAAAAGACAAAAAAAAAACAAAAGAAATAACACGTGCAAGCATTTTAGATACGGGCTTTTGAGTAATATCTCTAGTAGTTTGTTTTGTTAGTTTTTAAATAGATTTATATAATAAAAAAAGTGACATACACAACTAAAAATTCTCATATTACATGGGATTTTTCTTGCAAATTTGTTAAAAAAATTTACAAGAAAAAAATTTTTTTTGCTATTTTTTCTAAGAATTTTACTTGACATGTAGTTCTTTCATGGATAATTATTTCGTACAAAATTATAAAATTTGTAAATATTTCATACAAAATTTGTTGTAAAAAATATTTTATATAAAATATTTTGCAAAATAATTGACAACAATTTCTTGCAAATTTTCATAACGAATTGCAGGAGCTAATTATCAAGAAAAAGTGAAGTTAGAAATGATAGCAACGAAACATGTTACTCTCCCAACAAAAATAGTAGTGAAAAATGACAAAAAACATAATAGAAGGTAGAACTCACCAAGCATTCAATCAAGTCAAATACCAAGGGATGTATGATCTCAAACGGCGTGCAATCCCACAGGAGAGAAAGGCATGAATGGAGACATAATTAATCTATTTAGGGATGGGTCAGATATTATCCCAAAAAGTCAGTTCGACCCTCTACGACATCTCAATCACCACTCTAAAAATATGGAGGCACATCATGCTCAACTCATCACACCTCGGAACATGGCGCCAGAAACCCAAAGTACGAAGGTTACACACTTTCCTCACGAAGAGACCATTGTGATGAAAAAGCATATGGGCGTAAAAGTGTATCGTAACGCCAACGAACAAAACCCTAGGATCTTGCAAGAAGTCAACCAGCAAGGAGGGAACATACAGAGAGTGGATGATATGGAAGACGAGATAGGTGTCACCCACACAGAGTTGGAGGGCGACTACGAGGTTATGCGTGATGGCGGAGTGATTGACCTCCACTTAATGTCCAGGCCTGAAATGAAGTGCGGTATATCACAACAAGCGTAGACGAAGAACCAGTAGTCGACATAGGTGGGGTTGCAGGTGACGTAGGTGTGGATGGTGTGGTTTTCAAAAGTAATTTCGTATAGATTGTAGGTGTCATTGCGGGTGCAGTTCACGATAATTGTTCTCGCCACATGGTTGAACGGGTTGTTCATCGTTACCAAAATGTAGAAATGCAAGGAGTCCCATATAGAAGTGCAACTCTTGAGCATAATCATAAATTCTTTTACACTGATCTTTAAAAGATCCTTCAACCACCTTTGCTGCTAGTTGCTTTGCCCTAAGAGCCATAGAAATTGTGACCTTTGTATTCCATTTCTTGGCTGTTTTATTATGTATATCCAACAGTTTTAAATTGGGATTTTCTATTAATGAGTTGTCTAAGGTTTGACTCAACCATTTGGAATTCATCAAATTAATAATAAATTCTCTATTGTAGCTATGATGGTCTTGAACTTTTCTTAATTGCCATGTTTGACATGAAACCAGAAATACAAATAAAGTGACCAATCACACTTTCCTTGGGCCCCCAAACATCTCACCATCACTCTTTCTTTGTCATTTTTCTCAAATTTCAAATTCCTTCTAGCATGCACAACATAAGTCCTTACACCCTTCACAAATTGTGCCTTATCCACGAATGTTGTTCCCACTTCCCACTTCCCACTTGTAATCAGTCATAGATTTTGGTTTCTAAACTGTCCTAAAAAAACCACAACTGTTATTCCCATCGTGGTCTGTGTCACTGTCATTACCCTCACAACTAAACAACTCTTCTAACTCCCAACCATTATCAGACAGACCTCTATCGTGTTCGCATGGTCACTGTCATCAGGAACCCTTTCATTATTATCATGACTGTCTTCACTATCATGACTGTCTTCACTTGGACCAACTTCAACGAACACCATACCTTCAACAAATTTTTCTTTACCATAATCAACAATTATTTGTACATCAACTACGCCTTTAGCCACTTCATTATTAGAACCCCAATGGTTACCATCACTATCTCTAACAGAATCTGCATCAGAATCAATCCAACTTTGAACATCAATCTCAGTGTCTGTCTCCCTTTCGTCATCACCTTCAACCATATCTTGCAACCCAACCTCAACTTGTGGATTTCCAACACCTACACCCACATCCTCAAGTCCAACTTGAGCTTATGAATTTCCTACACCTTCACCCACATCCTCAACTACAATTTCAGGTTCAAACCTTCTTAAACCTTCACCCAACTACAATTTCCTACACCTTCACTAACATCCTACAATCCAACTTTAGTATCTTTGTTCATTACAAGTTCATCCACACCAAACCTTACTACAATATCAATGCCTACTACTTCAAATTCACCATCTATCTCAACTTTTATTGCATAAAAAACATGGTTGTTTTCACCACTCTCTAAAGGTCTCACCACACCTCATTCAGATTCAACTATATTGTCTTCTACTTGGGCTTCAACAACTCCATGCACAACAAACAAGTGCACTTAGCCACAACGCCTTGCGATATGAACCATATTAAGTGAACCCTTGTCATCATCCAAGGGGTGTAACAACTTCTCAACACAATAGCACAACCCCTTTATACTATAATATCCCATTTTCCTAAGTGACCATAATATTTCAAAATAACTTCATCTGTTAGGATCACATGATCAATTAGTAGTTTTCCCACCAAAATATTTCCACCACTCATCGTTGGCAAAGTTACCATGGTGGTGGACCACAACCTCAAATCTTTGGTTAGACATTGGAAACAACAATAAACATAAAAAGTTTGAAAAATGTTAACAATCTTTAAATGGGGAACAAAGACTCAATCTAAAGCCGGCAAACGACAATGAAACCCACCACGAAAACCGACAACACAAACAATTTAAAATTGTGGGTCACGAAATTCACCAAATAATACACCATCGATAAAGAAAATAACAAATTTAAATAATCCACCAAATGCAAAAGTGAAACCGACCAAAAACCCTAATCATTAACAGTAATCACAAACACTAATAAGAAAAATTAATCACAAATCCTAAACCATAAAACTAACCTTCGCAATGATGCACAACATCCAGGAAAAAATCTTCACCAAACGCAATAATTTTTCATGCACAAGAACAATCTTTGATGTAAGTGAATGCACAATCTCCTCAGATCTCCAATTGAAAGAAATCCCTAGTTCTTAATGAATCCCTAAACCCAATTCCACCAATTTGTAACCCCAAAACTACCTGATTAAAATTAAAAAGGGCAGCACAATAAAATAATGATCACGTCATTCAACAATGCTTCATGTCATAGTAATGAACCACGATGGATATGTTCTGTTAACTATTTAGACAAAATTAAGAAAAAGGACCTAATTGAATGAAATTTACGAAAATTAGGACCAAATTAAAAACAAATCCTAAACTAAGACCAAATAGAAAAAAGTTAACCAAAACTAGTATCAAATGACTATTTAATCCTTTAAACTTTAGTAGCACATGGTCTTTTATTTTTTTAGGTTCTTTAGGGTTGTATATCTTTCAAAGAATTTTATTGTATGAATTGATTGTTTAATATAACTTATTTTTAATTGTTGAGATATATTATAATGAAACATAATTAAATATTACAAATATGGTATATAATTAGTTATGTAATTGTTTTAACTAAATAATGGTTTTATATATAATATTTAATTGTATTTCATTCTATTAATATGGATAAAAAATATATATTATTATGTATGGATATGAAAATTTTAAAACTAAGAAAATAAGAGTTATTAATAAATATTATAAGAATAAATATTTTAATTTATTTATCGTATGTATTTTATATTTTTTTAATATTAAGATTGTGTATATATGGAGGAATACAAAAGGCGCGTAAAAGGAGATGAAAAATAGAAAGATGGTGTGAATAATTTGATTAAAGTAATAATATTTTTAAAACATTATGAAGTGATATATTTTTTAAATGGTTAAATTAATTTTTATTAATTATTAAAGTTTAATTTAATTATATTTTATTATTAAATTCAATATTATTATTATTATTATTATATAATAACTATTATTTTGTTATTCTATATAACATAGATTTCATATTCCTAATAAGGTTATCTTAGACAAATGAATTTTGACATATATAGGTTCTATTGATATTTTACAGCCCATAATTAGTTATCATATGAAAATTTATCAAAAGAGTAAATAAATAAAATAACGTAAAACATAGAAAAAAACCACATCAAACTTATGATAAATTTGATAAATTTTAGACTTCATAATACATAAGAAAATTATATTTTTTATAAAAAAAATCTAAATAAATACATGAAACTAAAACATTAAACCTATTTTATAAATAAAGGCTAAATTATATATATATATATATACTAGAGAACATACATAATAAAAAGTATTTTTTAATTTTTATAAAAGTTTAAGTTAAGATAAATAATAAATATATAATTAATTTTTAAAGTAGTTGTTAAATATAAAAAAAAATATGTATAAAAAAATTTTAAAATAAAAATTTAAACAAAAAGGTTTTTAAAATAACAATTAAAAATAAATTATTTATAAAATAATTAATTTTTAAAATAATTAAAGATAAAATTGAAATAATGAAATATGGAAAAAAATATCTTTATATATATATATATATATATATTGCTGATTTTATGTATAGAATCAATCTAGAATTATATATATATATATATATATATATATATATATATATATATATATATATATATATATATATATATATATAATTCAAAAATTTGGAAGACCAGAGCTCCCACCAGCTTATTCTATCCCTTTGCCACTGTGAATGAGAGTTGTTGAGAGTTGATTAAATATTTCCTTCGATCGGTAGGGTGTTATAAACATGAATAAACAATATCAAACAATTTTTGTGCTTTTGAAAATAATTAAACATATATAATTATTATCTCATAATGTTTTTAAGATATTAGGTAATCAATTATATACTATAATGTTTTTGAAATATATAATAAAATATTATAATATGTTATTACTTAATAAAATAATATCTTTCAATATTTTAGAGATATTTAATATAAAATATTATCTTTTTAAATAATTTCTAATTAATTTTTATATAAATATTGAAATTCAATAATTACTATAAACAAATAAAAATATATCTTTTTGTGAAAAAATATATTTATAATAACATTTTAAGCTAAAAAAATTATTAATAAGCTAAGAAGATATAATAAATATATGTTACATTCAGTAAAGAATATATATATATATATATATATATATATATATATATATATATATAATAAAAATATATAATATTATTTATCATTATCTGTTTAAACTGATAATCTCATTACGTAATAAGTTAAAAATGAATTTTTTTCCTTTTTCTTAACAAATACCAAGTAAAAAAAAAAAACTGCTTTAATTCGACCTATTTCTAATCCGAAATGACAGTGTTCTTCGTGATCAACTCTCCCTATCTTCCATGGTGAACAATTTATTGATAGTTACGTAGTTGTAAAATTTTGAAATATTATAGGACTGAGGTAACAGCCATGTATGACTAGATAGATGCGTAAAATTATTTATAAAATTAATTGAACAGGTTAAATATGATTTAATTAATAAATTCACAATTTTCTCTTTCTTTTTCCGGAATTTTATTCACAAAATATGCTTTTGAAAAACAACTAAATAAATGAATTTATAAGGAAAAACATGAGAATATTTAGTGATTATATTATTTAGTTAAGAATTATTTCAATTATGTTTATAAATAGAAAATGTACTATTAATATATATATATATATATATATATATATATATATATATATATATAATCCTATAACAAGATTATTTTAATTGAATAAAAATAAAAATATTTTTATTGAAAAATAATACCAAAGTACGTAGTTACAAAAAGTTAATTATGTGAAAAAAGATATAAATGATTAAATTAGATTTTGAAATGATATAATTTGTTATAACAATAACCATATTTGATTAGATAAAATATACTTATATTTGTTTTCAAATTTATTGAGAGTTAGGGTTTTGATTCTCTATATATAAGAAGTTTCACCTCACATATATTATCATACTATATAAATGAGAAAAATAGTTTGAGTTTTTTTCCTTATGTTTTTTACTATTTGCTTAAGCCCTTTCTGTGTTCGTAAGAATTGAGTAATCGTCGCAGTTCGTCATCGAAGATTCTTGCAGTGCAAAAGAAAGATAAAGGTAATTTCTTGATTCATATGTTTGATAACATTTTTCTTTCTTTTTTTTTTCAAGAACATTCTAAATTTTATCTTTAATCCAAACCATGAAGAAGTAAAAGGCTAGAATACTCTATATACCTTCTATTTTTCTTTTTTAATTATTTTATTTGTACAATTATTATGTGATTAGATATATATGATTGTTGTTTGAAGGGTCAAAAGCATTATGACTTAGCTTTAGATTGATTTTGTGGAGAAAAGTTCATTCGTAGAAGAGTTCCTTTCCCAGATTATCTAGATTTTAATTTTGATGATATCAAATCAATTACGTTTAGGTCAAAATATTCCTTCAATGTCTACCAAAGTTTCTAAGATAGTGATAATTCATCAAACACATTTGTTTATTAAAATTTTATTTTAATTAGAGGAAATAATTATAAAATTCCAAGGACCGAGACTAAGATAGTTGTAGATATAGTTAATATTTTCCAAAAATTCAAATTGTGATAATGGAAACAAAGATGTAAAATTTGCTAAAAGATTTCTATGTTATAAATTGTGAGTGATGTATCATATTAATTTTTACTTTCAGGTTAGAAAATATGTTGTGTGAAGATGCGTTGCTGGAAATTTTATCAAGACTTCCGGTGAAATCTCTTAAGCGATTCATGTGCGTGAGCAAGTACTTTCAATCTATCATCTTGGATGCTCGTTTTCTGAGAATGCATCTTGAAAATTCACGCAAAAGGACTCATTTCTTGTTAAGTTACTTAAGCGAAGGTAAAACTTCGGGCTTTCTGATTCCCTTACCTATAAGTTCTTTGTTGGAAGATTCAACACCCTTGTTTAATGCTGATATTATCAATGGATCTAAGCCTCAGAGGGAGATGTATAAGGTTATTGGTTCATGCAATGGCTTGGTCTGTTTGACTAAATGGAACCGAATGCTACCCGACATACTTTACTTATGGAACCCTGCTACAAAAGCACTAATTCAAAATCCATATCCTCCACATTCCGAACAACTTTCATTAAAACTTCATGAGAAAGAAAATGTTGTTATGGTGGGGTTTGGCTATGATAATTCAAGGCATTCCTACAAAGTGGTTGCAATATTTGGCCATATGATGGATTTCGAAGGTGATAATCATCCTTTTAGATCAGTAATTTGCAACCTGAATGACAAGATAGGTTGGAAAGACATTCAAGATTTTCCCGTTGATCCTACTGCAATGAAAGGTAATGGAATATACCTAAACAACACTCTTAACTGGTTAGGGTCACCATATTGTAACATCTATGATGAAGATGGCAGTTATATTTCATTTGATGAAGTGGTGATAGTTTCGCTTGATCTTGAGACTGAGATATACAAACAGATATTGCTTCCCCCCAAACTTAATGGGGTGTCTGTAGGAGATTTCTGCTTTCGTGTTGGAAAACTCCATTGCAATGAAGCTCCACTTATTGGAGTTTTGAGTGGTTGTTTAAGTCTTTTTCTTCATAATCGCAAGAAAAAACGTCTAAGTATATGGCAGATGAAGGAGTTTGGGAATCAACAATCTTGGACTCTCTTGCTGAACGTATCTCTTCGAGATCTTGGATTTAATACCATACGATCACCTACGAATTTCGGTTATGATTATTACCTATGGACTTTAGAAAATCAACATTTTTCTTGCAGTTATAGCAATTTTCTACCTCTGTGCCTGATTGAGAATGATCGTGACATCGTGATCATTCATGGTTCCTTTCAAGGTTGTGTGAAGCAAACAATAGTTTATAATCTGAGAGATAAGACAATGACTTCCAAAAAGATGGTTCACAACTTACGTTGGATCTATCCTTTGGATTATGTCGAAAGCTTGGTTTCCCCTCTATTAGATTAGGTGTTCTATAATGATTTTTTAGACATAATTTTTGTTATGTTAGTGAATATTGTTTGTAGATATTATCTTTAATTTTGGCTTCATCATGTCGAGTCCTCTGTCAAATTTAAAATTTTTTAATTGAGTTTCTATCAAAATTATAAACTTTTGAGCCATCAAAATTTTAAAACAACTTTTTTTCGTGCAATTAAATATTTGTTTGTGACAAGATCATTATTGTGGAGTGTAACATATTATTTTGATGAAAGAATAATTGAGAGGTCTCTCTTAAAATTTATTGTCATATAATATTTTGATACAAGAGAATGATTACGAGATCTCTTTCACAAATTTATTGTATTTATTTGTTTTAAATTTTAATTTAATTAAAATTATGAAATTAAATTTAATTAAAATTATATAATAAAAGTATATAAAATTTAAAAAATTTAAAAATTTAAAAACTTAAAAACTAGAAAATGAGAAAATTATGTAATTATATAAATATAAATATGTAATTATAAATTATATAATTATAAAAGTATGAAATTATAAATTATATAACTATAAAATCATAAATAAAAAAATTATTAAATTACTAGCGAACACACTCACGAACAAACTGGCGTAAGTGTGTTTGCATTTTCTTAATTTTTATAGAAATTTAAATTAAGATGATTAAGACATATATTAAAATATGTACACAAAAAAAGTTTTGAACATAACATTTTTAAAGACAAAAGAGGTTTTTACAATAACGGTTAAGAGTAAACTATTTATAAAATAATTAATTTTAAAAATAATAATTAAGTGTAAAACGCAAATATGGTAATGTGAACACAAAAGAGGATATCTCTTTATATATTGTTATAGATTAAATTATATTTCATAATATTATGTTTTTTTTAATTTTGTAGTTTTATAATTATCTAATTTTACAATTTATAGTGTAAAATCCTAGAAAATGGTATTTAGAAGTGATAGTGGTTTAAAAATAGTGAGACTCGATTATTTTAATATTAAAAAGGTTTTATTATAAATAGAATTGTTATAAACGAGTTTCATTATTTTAAAACACATAATCTCTTTAGAAACCACTTTTCTAGAACTGTCTGATTTCTCTCTAAAAGTTTTGTCTTTCCGGTCGTCTAATTGAAGAACCGAGACCGTAGGATTGATCCTCTCGGTGAGCTCTTCAATTTGGACCGATTAGTTCCTCCGTTCGTGTAAGTTAAGTTCCCGCTGTCTTTTTGGTCTTTTCTGTTGCATGTAAGCCTCTTCCGCTTGCATGTGTTGTTTTATTTATTAGTATGAGTCTCTGCTGATTAGTGATCATAATGGTATGTCCTGATCGTTCTTGTGATGTTTCTATATGTAGATAGAGCATCTTGTGGAGTTAGAGACGTTTGAAGTTTATAGAGTTGTTTAAGCAGGATACTAGGTAAGGGAAGCTAATGTCTATTATGTCTCACAAACTTGTTAAGAATGTTATTATATGATTATTTTATAATTGACTGATGTGTTTGATAGGTGAATTGAGTTGTGATGTTTGAAAACGATAAATGCTTAGGTTTTATATGTTGTTTGAGAATAATTGTATGCTATGGGTGCAATTGGATGCAATTGATGTGAATATTTTGATAGAATTAATGTTTGATACTCGAATGGTCTTTGGTGGAGGTTTTGCAGTTGTATGGATTGGTTGAATATGTATAATTTTGCTTAAATCAGTTTCTGTAGAATTATGCAGAATTGCTTACTCGCTGGGCGAATAAGTTGATATGCAGAATTATTCAGAACACTGATCTGCAGAATTATGCAGAACACTGATCTGCAGAATTATGCAGAGATTCGCATACTCGTTGGGCGAGTGCTACTCGTTGGGCTAGCATGGGCCAGTGACTGGGCTAGTGCTACTCGCTGGGCTAATTTCCAAGGAACTTCCAGACCTGTACCAATGGCTGGGCGAGTGGTACTAGTTGGGCGAGCATGGGCCAGTGGCTGGGCGAGGGCTACTAGCTGGGCGAGTGAGTCAGAACCTGAAACTTGTATTTTTGAGTTAAATTGGGTGGTGCTTTAGTTATCATAGAAGCTTTATAATTATTATGAATGATGAGTATATGATATGAGATTGTTTGTATGAGACTGAGTTGAGATTGGTTAATGCTAACCCAAGGAGGATTAACAGTGATTGTGATAGTGTATGCATTGAGGTAGGGATTGTCTTGGCAGTTATCCTGACGCTTTAATAACCATTCAAATTCTCAAGTAGAGAGGAATAGGATATGTGGTGAGAGGAGCAAAAGGTCCTAGCCTAGGGGTTTTTCCTTGACCATAGGTGTTAACGAACTTATCTTGTATGTGGTAGAGTTGTCGCTCTTAAATCTATCACTACAATGCATGTATCCGAATTAGTTGAGTCATAGTTTATAAATATATGTATGTGGATATATGCTTGTCTGTAGTTGTTAGATATATCAATATTATATGGTTTAAGAAAATTCTTTAAAAGTCATTAGCTTATCTTTCTTATGTGTTTTTGTCTTGTGTTGTATGTTTTTCTTTTGTGATGATCACCTATTCGGTGGGAGCAGTGGTGGTTGCAGTTTCAGAGGCACCCCTGAAGGTTGAGGAGTCATCTTTTAGGTCGAAGGAGGTCTCAGTGGGAAGTTATTGTAAGTGGTTAACTTGTGTTTAGAGTTAGAAATGTTTGGTATGTACAGTTGATATATTTATATAGTCTGATCATTTGTAAGACTGTATTAATATACTTTATACATTTGTTTTTATTTGTTGTGAATACTAAGGTGGAATATCCTATTTTATTAGTTTTAAGCTGCTAAAATTGGGATGTTACATATAGTTTCATAATTTTTTAGTTTTTTAATTTTTCTAATTTATATAGTTTCATAATTTTTTAGTTTTATAATTTTTTAACCTTATATTTTTATAATTTTATAGGTATATGTTTCGCATTTCTTGTAATTTATATTTTTTATTATTATTTTTATTTTAGAAAATAATTTTTGTTAGTAATGATATGTTTAGTTGTACTAATTTACTGTGCAAAGAAAATAACAATACATGATTTGAGGGTGAAATGCACTTTCCTCTATTTGAGAGAGAGAAGAAGAAGAGAAATAATAGGATTATTTGGTTGATGGTAAATTATCCTTCATAATCTTCATAATAATGAAAGTTATGTTTTTTAAAATAATGCTGAGCATAATAATTAATATCCCAAATTTTTAAATTGTTTGTCAAATCATTTTCTTAATATGTAATAAGTAAGTATATTGTATTTTTATTATTTTTTATTAATTTTTTTCAATTTTTTTATTTTAATATTTTTTATAAAATAAATCTAAATCATCTAAATATAATTTTAGGTTGCATTCAACAATAAATATAATTTAGTAATTTTATTTTTCTTTCAATTAAAATTAATTTTTAATTTTTAATCTATCACATCAATTATATCAATCACAAATTTTTATAAATTTTATTTTTAAAACCACTCACTTGCATTCCAAAATCACTTAAAAATAACAAGATAAACTTTTTCCTCTAATCCAATTAATCCTTATCATCTTTCTCCAATCAGTTAACTTTTACAAATAAATACACCTTAAATCTTTGAGAAAGATTTTATTATTATGATATATTATAAAAAGAATTATATAATGACATCTAAGTAGAATGACGATTCAAAAGATAATTCTCATATATTACATAATTAACATAACTTTAATTTATTTACTTGGTCTTTTTTCTTTTAAAATTCCAAAAAGTATTCATCTCTTCTCGTACCTTTCTTCTTAGCTACCTCATATCTCATATTATCAAACAAATAATTATCGCTTGATATGGGATAGTCCTATTAAACATATGATATGTCATTGTCTTATCAAATGAGATGACTATAACAACGAATTACTTTTAAAGTTTATTTTTGATAATATTTTTAAAAAAGTAAATCTCATAAACAAAAAGAATAAATGTATAACTAGTAAACAGTACAAAACTATTTATTTACTAAATTTAAATAATATATACTGTTTTACAATGAGGCTAAAATAATAGTTGTAGATATAGTAAAAATTAATTTTCCAAAAATTACTCTAAATAAAATCATATTTGATTAAAATATATTAAAATATTCAAAATTGTTTAAAACTTTCCAAAACAGGCCATGTAATATTATTCTCCGAGACCGCTCCATTATTAATAATCAAAAACAAAAGTTTTTAAATTTTATAATATTACGAGAAGTAACAATAATTTACAAAATATATTCACATTTGATTAAAATTACTTTAAAATGGGAGAAAGATAGTACATTTCAATATTTTTTTATTATCAATTAAAAAAATAAAAGATTTTTTATTTTATAACTTGTTTTTTAACCTAAGTAGGATTAGATATACTTGTATCAATAATTTATTATTTTATTTTATAACTTTATAATATTGTAATTTAATCCTACATTTTTGTTATTTATTTTAATCATTTTTAGAAACTTAGTTATTGGTTGAAAAAAATGTGTCTTCATCGTCTTATGTTGTCTCTTTCGTTTTTGCAAACTTTTCGTTTTTTCAAATTTGAAATAGTACTTCCTCCATTCAATCATGTTATCTCTTTTCTAAAAAAAATCTTTAAATTATATACTTTTTTAAATGAGATAATTTTGTACTTGTTTTATTAAAATGGGTAAATTTAGAAAACTTTACCGTAAGTTATGTTTATATAAACAACTTCATGAGTTTTTATTTGATGTTTCGTACGTATTTTAGGATTGTATTTGAGTTGTTTATATTATTTGACACATTTTCGTTTTAATGTTAAGTCAAATACTAATATGAAACACGCTTAAAATGTCAAATAAACTTAACAAAATTTGATTAAAATGACTAAATTCAGCTATTTTGAAAGATGAAGACTAAATTGGTTCAAAGTTTCAAAATAGACTAATTCAAAAATTTACTGAAAGTTAAGGAGCCAAAAACATATTTAACATTTTTTTAATAATTGAAATATGTTGTAGGGTACACGTCTAATTTTGTTTTAGGTTAAATTATTTTATTAGTCTCATTTTTTTAAAATCTTAAATAGATCTCATTTTCTTTATTTGTTTTAATTTGGTCTCTAATTAAGAAAAATAGATATAATCAAGCCCTAATAATTAGAAGTGTTCGTTGTAACATCTCAAAATTTATATTACAATGTTTTTAGTATGTTAACACCTAAAATCTAATAATACATTACTTTTCATGTATGTTGTATCTAATCTAATAAATTATGAATATATAAATATAAAGATTATAAATATTTAGAATATACAAATAATTAAATATTTTATAAGAAAATATATTAAATACTTTAGAATTTATATATAGATATATGTTAATGGTAAATAATGTATAATCAATTTTATTACAATAATGGAAGAAAAGAAAAGTCTAAATGTAAAACAAAATTTTGTGGTAAATGATTGAGTTATATTATTCAATATTTAGTGGCCACAAATTTTTGTTGAACACGGTTACAGTTACAAAGTTTATCCGAAAGTAAGAAAAATTTAATTAGTATATATATATATATATATATATATATATATATATATATATATATATATATATATATAAATATCATAAAATAATATAAAAGTGTATAATTTTAATTATCATAATTTATCTGTTTAAACTGATAATCTGATTACGTTATAAGTTAAAAATGAATTTTACCTTTTTTTTTTTTTTACAAATAGCAAGTAAAAAAATTCTTTAACTCGATTTATTTGTAATCCGAAGTGACAGTGTTATTCTCCTTATCAACTCTACCTATCTTCCATGGTCAACAATTTTTTTATGATGGGGATAGTTACTAAGTTGTAAAATTTTCAAATATTAGGACTGAGGTAACAACCATGTATGACTAGATAGATGCGTAAAATTATTTATAAAATTAATTGAACAGGTTAAATATGATTTAATTAATAAATTCACAATTTTCTGTTGTTTTCGGATTTTTATTCACACAATATGCTTTTGAAAAACAACCGTAAATAAATAAATTTATATGGAAAAACATGACAATATTTAGCGATTATATTTTTTAATTAAGAATTATTTCAATTGTATAATTAGAAAGTGTACTATTAATATATATATATATATATATATATATATATATATATATATATATATATATATATATAATTAATCCTATAACAAGATTATTTCAACTGAATAAAAATAAAATTGATTTTATTGAAAAATAATCACAAAAAGTTGTATGAAAAAAGATATAAATGAATAAATTAGATTTTGATATGATATAATTTGTTATATCCATATTTTATTAGATAAAATATACTTATATTTGTTTTTAAATTGATCAAGAGTTAGGATCATGATTGTCTATATATAAGAAGTTTCACCCCACATATTAACACACTAAACAATTGAGAAAAGTAGTTTCTGAATTCTTTTTTCCCTTACGTGTTTACTATTTGCTTAAGCCTTCTCTGTGTTGGTGAGGATTCAGTATTCGTTACAGTTGGTCATCGATTATCGCAATGGAAAAGAAAAATACAGGTAATCTCTTGATTCATGTTTGATAAAGTTTTTTTCCTTTTTAGTTTAAAAGCGTTCTAATTTATACCTTTAAATCAAAACAATACCATAGTATCTCTTTCTGAAAAGCTATGAAGGAAAAGTAAAAAACTATTCTATATATACCTTCTTTTTTTTCTTTTTTAAATTATTTGATTTCTGAAATTATTATGTGATTATATATATATATATATATATATATATATATATATATATAATTATTGTTTGAAGGGTCAGAAGCATTATGAATTAGATTAGATTGATTTTGTGGAGAATAGTTAGTAGTTCACAGAAAAGTCCCCTTAATCAGATAGATTATCCCAATTTTAATTTTGATGATATGAAACATTTTACATTGACACGAAAATATTCCTTCGATGTTTATCTTAGTCATAGTTATATATATGAATCATAAATTTGTTTATTAAAATTCTAATTTTAGTGATAGGAAATAAATATAATTTTTTTTCCAGAAATTAAAATATTGATAACTCAAACAAATATGTTGTATGTGAAGGTGTGTTGTGTGAAGATATGTTGTGGGAAATTCTATCAAGGCTTCCCGTAAAATCTCTGGTGCGATTCATGTGCGTGAGCAAGTACTTTCAATCTCTCATATCGGATCCACTATTCGTGACAATGCATCTTCAAAACTCACCTAAAAGCACCAATTTCTTGTTACGCAACTTGCATGAAGATAAATATTCTTGTTTTGTCGTTCCCTCACCCGTCACCTCTTTGTTTGAAAATTCAAAACCATTGTTTACTGTTGATATTGCCCATGGATCTAAGGATCAGGTTCTTGGTTCACATAATGGCCTTGTTTGTTTGGCTAAATGGAACGAAAAGGGACCAATGTTTCACTTATGGAACCCTGCCACACAAGGAGTATTTGGAAACCTAATCCTTCCTGAGTTAAAAGAAGTTGAAATGCTAGGGTTTGGCTATGATAATTCAAGCCATATCTACAAAGTGGTAGCAATAGTTGTCCATCGGAATTCCAAAGATTATCCTCTTCAAACCTTAATTGGCAACCTGAATGACGAAAGTGGTTGGAGAGAGATTCAAGATTTTCCTGCTGATTCCACTATAGTGGTAGGTGATGGTATATGCCTAAACAACACTATTAACTGGTTAGGGATCCCAAATTATAAAGATTGTTACGATGAAGTTGATGGTTATGATGATGATGAGGACGAGAATGTTATTTCATTTGATGAAGTGGTGATCGCTTCGCTTGATCTTGAGACTGAGACGTACACACAGATGTTGCTTCCTCGCGAACTTAATGGTGTGTTTGTAAGAGATTTTTATTCTCTTGGTGAGGTGCTCCATTGCAATGAAGCTCCACTTATTGGGGTTTTGGGTGGTTGTTTAAGTCTTTATCTTCATAATCGTGATACAAAATATCTCAGCATATGGCAGATGAAGGAGTTTGGGAATCGAAGATCTTGGACTCTCTTGCTGAATATATCTCTTCAAGATCTTGGAGTTAACTTATATAGCCTCTTGCTACCTATATGCATAATTGAGAATGACCGTAACATCGTGATCATTCACAGTTCATTTCAAGATTGTATAAAACAAACAATAATTTATAACACGAAAGATAAGACAGTGACCTCCAGAAACATGACTGAGAACTTACTTTGGATCTATCCTTTTCATTATGTTGAAAGTTTGGTTTCTCTATTGCATAGATGAAGTGTTGTATCACAATTTCTTTTAAGTAAAATTGTTTTTTTTTATTATTATTTTTTTACATGATAATCATAGTGTTGTAAATTACTTTAATGTTATTTACGTGATTGCTTTTTTCTATTCAAATTCCAAAGACTATTATTCATCTCATCCCTTTCTTCCTAACTACTCCCATAGTGTTAACATGTTACTTCAAATCTAAACTAATTATCTGATACTATCAAACAAATAATTATCTCTTGATCAGTCATATTAAACCTCTGAAATGTGATTAAATCATGACTATAACTACGAATTACTTTTAAAGTTTATTTTAATAATATTTTTAAAAGTTGATGTCATAAACAAAATAATAGATGCATAATTTGTAAACAGTAAAACAATAATTATTTGCTCTAAATTTTAATAATATATATGCTAAATAGTCGTTGTACAATGAGGCTAAAATACTAGTTGTAGATACAGTAAAAATTAATTTTCCGAAAAATTACGCTAAAGAAAATTATATTTGATTAAATATTCAAAATTGACTTTTTCAAAACAGCTCAAATAATATTATTCTTCAAGACCGTCCATTATCAATAACCAAGAACAAAGTTTCTATATTTTATAATATTACGATAAGTAACAATAGTTTAGAAAATATATTCATATTTGATTACGACATTCATATTTCATTAAAACTACTATAAAATCGGAGAAATATAGTAATTTCCAATATTTTCTATTATCAATTAAAACAAAATTATTTTTCTATTTTATAACTTGTTTTAGAACCTAAGTAGGATATATATTTATATTCAATAAATTATTATTTTTATTTATAATATATGAATAGGTTAAATATAATTTAATTTTTTTAATAGGATAATTATTATTATATATTATTAAATTATATTTGATAAGAAATATACACTAAAAAAAGAAAACTTTTATAGCGTTTTTATTTTAGTGGGGTCTTGAACCGACAGAAAAAAATTAATTTTTATTTGTAAGTTATGATTTTTAAATTATTGAAATTTTAAACCACATATTTTACTGTAACTTGTTATTTAATATTTAAGAATAATATTTAAAAAAATATGGGACAAAATAAACTTGTAACCATTTAAAAATATTTGTACTTTTACTTTCTTAAAATAGTTATTCCTCTTTCTTTTTCACATAAGCTTCTTTTAATCCTAAATGTGAAACTTTTCTCTCTGTACCACTTTAATTTTGTTAGTCTTAATCAAAAGTCTTCTTCTAACAAGGGTGTTCAAAAAATATATTTTTTTAATTTGATCTACTTTTTTCCGATTTAATTCATTTAAAAAAATTCAATTTATTTAAAATCTATTTTATTTTATCTGAATCTCAATCATATCTATATTTTATATATATTTTTGAATTGGCTTCAATATTTCGACCCACTGACATTATCTACCTTCTTCCCTTCTCTTCTCTGTGGTTCGCATAACACTGGCAAATTTATATCCCTGAGATCAATTGGCTATGATGATGTTGTGTTTATAGACGTAAAATAATTTTGGAAATATTAGGACTGGGGTGACTAAATAGATGCGTAAAATTATTTATAAAATTAATTGAACAGGTTAAATACGATTTAATTAATAAATTCAATCACACTTTTATATTGTTTTCGGATTTTTATTCACACAATATTTTAAAAAACAACCATAAATAAAGAAATTTAGAAACTTGGATTCTTGGAATAACTTTATTGGGTTTACTAGCTTTGTGGAAAGCAAGTGGAAGTCTTATAGCATGGATCGGTCTGGGATCTTTGTCCTAAAAGAAAAACTAAAATTTCTGAAACGAGACCTAAAAGTATGGAATAAAGAAATTTTTGGGAACCTAAACTTACAAAGGAAGGATTTAATTAAGAGAATAAGCAATTTGGATAAGAAGGATGATGAAAGCAGTCTAAACGATGAGAAGAAATTAGAGAGAAAGGAATTGTTTAGTGAGTTAGAAGTAGTGAGCCTTAGACAAGAAGCGCTATGGAAACAAAAGTCAAGAGCTAAATGGATAGCCAAAGGGGACTCTAATTCTAAATACTTTCATTCTTTGGTTAATTGGAGGAGGAACAAAAATGAGATCAAAGGAGTAGAATGCCTAGGAAAGTGGTGTGACAAACCTGAAGTTGTAAAAGGCTTAGTGAAGGATTATTTTAAAGAAAGGTTAACAGATTCAACATCAAGTGATATTAGATTGGGGAAAGTGGACTTTCAAACTATATCACCAAGGGAAATGAAATGCTAATCCAAACCATTATAGAGGTTGAAATTAGAGAAGCAGTATGGCAGTGTGAGGGCACCAAGAGCCCAGGACCAGATGGTTTTAATCTAGGGTTCATTAAAAAACATTGGGGGATTTTGAAACAAGATGTGGTACATGCTATAAATGATTTTCAGTCAAATGGATTCATCCCAAAGGGGTGTAATGCTTCCTTTATTGCACTCATACCGAAAAATGATAACCCTATGGGCCTACATGAATATAGACCAATATCCCTGGTGGGCTGCATGTACAAGATACTAGCTAAAATACTAGCCAATAGACTTAAGCTTGTTCTACCTAACATTATTCATTGTACACAATCTGCTTTTGTTAAGGGTAGAGGACTACTTGATAGTGTTTTAGTTGCTAATGAAGTAATTGAGGACGCTAGACAAAATGCAAAGCAATGCGTAATAATTAAATTGGACTTTGAGAAGGCTTATGATTCAGTGAAGTGGGACTTTCTTTTTTATATGATGGCTAGACTAGGCTTTTGTACTAGGTGGATAAATTGGATCAAGGCATGTTTAGACTCATCTACAATTTCTATCCTTGTCAATGGTAGTCCAACTCAAGAATTCATACCAACAAAAGGTCTTAGACAAGGTGACCCTTTGGCGCCTTTTTTGTTTCTAATAGTGGCGGAAGGGTTAAATGGAATAGTTAGACAAGCCAACAAGAAGCAACTGCTGGAAGGAATATCAGTAGGGACAAAACAGATAAAAGTGAATATGTTACAGTTTGCGGATGACACTTTGTTCTTTTGTAAACCAGGAGTAAAAAACATAGTGGCCATAAAGAGTATCTTGAGATGCTATGAAATTGCATTAGGTCTTAAGGTGAATTTCCATAAGAGTGAGCTAGGAGGCATAGGAATAGCGGAAGACGAGTTAAAAAGAAGCTCTATTATCCTAAATTGTGGTGTGATGAAGGTACCGTTCAAGTACTTAGGAATATGTGTAGGAGGAAACCCAAGGAAAAAACAATTTTGGGAACCAATAGTGACAAGATTAAGAATAAATTATCTCGATGGAAAGGAAGATTTCTATCATTTGCGGGTAGAGTGTGTTTAATTAAATATGTTCTTACCGCTATACCACTCTACTATATATCTTTCTTTAAATTACCAACCTGTGTTAGTGAACACATTATAAGAATACAGAGGAAATTTTTATGGGGTTGGGGGGCAGAGGGGAGGAAAATAGCATGGGTTAAATGGGAAACTATATGTAAATCAAAGGGGGAGGGAGGTCTTAACATTAAGGATTTAAATATTTGCAATACAGCACTTTTGGCTAAGTGGAAGTGGAGGTTAAGTACAGAAGAAAAGGGATTATGGAAGGACGTTTTAGATTCAAAATACGAGTCATGGAGAAGCTTGGATGATAGAAAGTGTGGACAAAGAGAATCTCATTGGTGGAACGATCTCCGAAAGGTTTGTGTATCAGGTGAAGAAAGAACTTGGTTTGAGGAAAGTGTGACTTGGAGAGTTGGTTCAGGGACTATAATAAAGTTTTGGGAAGATGTATGGGTAGGGGAGAAAGCACTTAGAGATTCTTACCCTAGACTATATTTAATTTCAAATAAAAAAGAAAGAACCATAAGCGAATGTGGGAAGTGGGAAAATGATAAATGGGAATGGAATCTTGGATGGAGGAGAGAATGGTTTGAATGGGAAAAGAATTTATTTCAATCTTTTATGGTAGACCTAGAGAGGATAAATATTGATAGTAGACGAGTTGATAGTTTACAGTGGATGGATGGGGAAGATAAGGAATATACAGTTAAATCAGCATATGAAAAGATGCAAGGCATTTGCAATGGAGAACAACTTCTAGTCTTTCAAAGCCTATGGAGGGTTAAAGTTATTCCATCAGCGATTTTTTTTGCATGGCGTGTTATGTTAAAGGGGGTACCTACAAAGGTAAACCTTAGACGTAGAAGAGTTTTATTGAATAATTATGGTTGTGCTCTTTGTGGAGAGCAAGAAGAAAGCGTAAGTAATTTGTTCTTTGATTGTAAAGTTGCCTCTAAAGTCTGGAACATGTGCAACAATTGGGTAAGGATCTTGAATGTCCACTATAATCAACCTTACGAAAGCTTTCTACATTTCCATGTATTGGAACTCAACCATAAAGGGAATGATATTTGGAAGGGGGTATGGGTGGTTGTCATGTGGAGTATATGGAAACATAGGAATAATGTTGTGTTTAGCAACGCCATATCTGATGCAGAAGAAATATTTTGTATGGCTCAACTAAGAGTGTGGGCATGGATGAAACATAAAAGCACTAAGGTAAGCTTCTCTTTTTCGGATTGGTGCATGTGTCCTATACACTGCATCAGATCTATAACATAGCAAACCATATAAATATTGGACTACAAAGGTAAGAACATTTGTGGGGTGAGTGGTTAGATGGAAGGTGGGAAGGAGGGGGAGGGGTTGAATTTTAACAAATATATTCCAGGTTTGTTTGGATACAGGTGTGGATATAAAGGGCAGAAGGGACTGGAAGAATGGGCAATCGAAAACTACCCATAACAAGGAGAAGGCATGCTATTACAATGTCAAAGGGTGATTGCTAAAACACTCATAATTGGGATGAACACATGTCGAAGGCATAATTAGGAAAACAACAAGCAATGAACGAGGGATATTGATGTGACGGAAGAAATATGCAATGTGTTTCCAAGAGCACCCTGTGAAACCTCCATATGAAAACAAAGACAAATGAATAATTTGATCAAAGTCTTGGAATCATAGCTAAGAGAAAGTGATGAATGGTAAACCAACCACAAAAATTATAGGTGTGGAAAGATGTAGGGAGTATAGCAACACAATTCTTGTATGATCTATTGAATATGCTTCCCTAGCAATGCACACATAAATCTATATCGCTTTAAGAGTTATAGATATGATAGAAACACCTTCATTTGTTTGGTTGATAGGGATCTTTGATACCAAATGTACATGTCATTAACCTTGACATATAAAGGTAGAATGACTGGGAACACTTTATATATATTTTTTGTATACGGGTTGGAGTACCCCAAGTACTCCATTATACATATAAATACTTATACTTTGCCGATAAAAAAAAAGGGAAAAACATAAGAATATTTAGCGATTGCATCTTTTAATTAAGAATTATTTCGATTAATTGTATTTAATCCTATAACAAGATTATTTCAATTGAATAAAAATAAAATTGTTTTTATTGAAAATTAGTTACAAAGTAATCACAAAAAGTTGTATGAAAAAAGATATAAATGATTAAATTAGATTTTGATATGATATAATTTGTTATATCCATATTTGATTAGATAAAATATACTTATATTTGTTTTCAAATTGATTGAGATTTAGGGTTTTGATTCTCTATATATAAGAAGTTTCACCTCACATATTAACACACTATACAAATGAGAAAAATAGTTTGAGTTTGTTTTCCTTATCAGTTTACTATTTGCTTAAGCTCTCTCTGTGTTCGTGAAGATTGAGTAATCGTCGCAGTTGGTCATCGAAGATTCTTGCAGTGGGAAAGAAAGATAAAGGTAATCCCTTGATTCATATGTTTGATAAAGTTTTTTTTTTTTTAATTTTAGGTTCAAAAAGTTCTAAATAATACCTTCGATTTTTTTTTTTAACTTATTTGATTTGTACAATTATTATAGATATATATGATCCTTGTTTGAATGAGGAAGAAAAATTATGAATTAGATTAGATTGATTTTGTGGAGAAAAGTTAGTTCATAGAAGAGTCCTTAATCAGATTATCCAGATTTTAACTTTGATGATATGAAATAAATTACATCTAGGCCAAAATGTTCCTTCTATCTCTATCAAGGTTTCTAGTATATTGATAATTCTTCAAACATATTTGTTTATTAAAATTTTAATTTTAATTAGAGGAAATAAATATAAATTTTGAAGGAATGAGATTAAGATAGTTGTAGATTTACTTAACTTTTTCCAACAATTCAAATTTCGATAACTGAAACAAAGATGTAAAATTTGCCAAAAGATTTTTATTTTAGAAATTAAGTGTGATGTCATGATATTATTTTTTACTTTCAGGTTAAAAAAAAAAAATAGTGAAGATAAGATGCTGAGCGAAGATGTGTTGTGTGAAAATATATTGTTGGAAATTTTGTCAAGGCTTCGGGTTAAATCTCTTAAACGATTCATGTGTGTGAACAAGTTCTTCCAATCTCTTATCTTGGATCCATGTTTTGTGACAATGCATCTTCAAAACTCACGCAAAAACACCAATTTTTTGTTAAAATACTTAGATGGAGATAAAACTTCACGCTCTGTCATTGCCCCACCTATCAATTCTTTGTTTGAAGATTCAAACCCTTTATTTCTTGATATCCATGGATCTACGCTTCAGAGGAACAAGTACCAGGTTATTGGTTCATGTAATGGCTTGGTCTGTTTGGCTATATGGAGGAACCGAAAGGGACCAAGCATGTTTCAGTTATGGAACCCCGCCACAAAAAAGTATGTTACTTACCCCAATTCTTCATTAAAAGTTTTTAAAGAAGAAAAAGTTGCTATGTTAGGGTTTGGCTATGATAATTCAACGCATACCTACAAAGTAGTAGCAATAGTTAGCCATATGGATTCTAAATATAGTCGTTCTTTTAGATCCGTAATTTGCAGCCTGAATGATGAGAGTAATTGGAGAGACATTCAAAATTTTCCTGTTAATCCTGCTGGAGTGGAAGCTAATGGGATATACCTAAACAACACTATTAATTGGTTAGGGAGGCCAAATTCTAATGACTCTAAATATCATTCTTATGTTAGATTTGATAAAGTGGTGATTGCTTCGCTTGATCTTGAGACCGAGACATACACAGAAATGTTGCTTCCTCATGAACTTAAGGGTGTGTTCATAAGACATTTATGCTTCCCTTGTGGTCAACTCCATTGCAATGAAGTTCCACTTATTGGAGTTTTAAGTGGTTGTTTAAGTCTTTTTCTTCGCAACCGCGAGACAAGACATCTAAGTATATGGCAGATAAAGGAGATTGAGAATCAAAAATCTTGGATTCTCTTGCTGAACATATCTTTTCATGATCTTGGAGTTAACACCATACCTACGAAATTCGATCACGAGTATGACTTATGGACGACGTTAAGAGTAGATCAACATTTTTTCTGTAGTGATAACAATTTGCTACCTCTGTGCATGGTTGAGAATGATCGTGACATCGTGATCATTCGAAGTTCATTTCAAGGTCATGTGAAACAAACAATAATTTATAATTTGAGAGATGAGACAGTGATTGTCAGAAAGATGGCTGCGAACTTACGTTGGATTTATCCTTTTGATTATGTTGAAAGCTTGGTTTCCCCTATTGGTTCCACACGAACATAATGAAATAGCTCCATTGTAATAAATCTCCACTTATTGGGGTTTTGAGTGATTGTTGAGGTTTTTTTTTTTTTTCATTACTGCAACCATGATTGGTTTTCCCTCTTTAGTAGATTAAGCGTTCTATCACAGTTTGTTAAGAACGATTGTTATTTTAATCTTTTTTATTTTTTATTTTTTGCGTGCTAGTGATATAGATTGTGGATTATTAGTTTAATTTTATTTACGTGAATTGGTTTCTTTATCAAAATTTAAAGAGATTCATCTCGTACCTTTATTTCCTGGCTACATAATATTAACATGTTATTTAAATTTAAGGCTTAAATATATATTTGGTCCCTATTTTTGTTGATTTTATTCAATTTGGTTCCTATTTTCGTTTTATGTTCAATTAGGTCTTCATTTTTGTCAAATTATGGTTAATTTGGTCTTTTTCACTAACGGTGTTTAAATAGTTAACATACATGCCACATGTCAGCTCCTGGTTTTTTTTATTTTTTTTTAAATTTTTTTTAAATTTTTTTAAATTTTTTTAATTTTAAAAAAATATTCC
>Ga0214542_1004944_pt1 | contig 25871 bp, 16 predicted proteins | sample CNSS1metaG_FD_160096 | JGI IMG/M metagenome (GOLD analysis project Ga0214542, IMG submission 160096) | Root nodule microbial communities from cowpea collected in UCLA plant growth center, Los Angeles, California, USA - CNSS1 | ecosystem: Host-associated > Plants > Roots > Nodule | place: USA...
AAAAATAAGATATATATAAAAAATTATATATATATATATATATATATATATATATATATATATATATATATATATATAACATGAATAAAACACAAATTTCATATTTCAAAATAAATAAAAGTAAATTAATATAAAACTAGATAAGACCTAATATAAAACTAGATAAGACCTGTAAGGCCCATTAAAAATCTTTTATCCTTTTTCTGCCCTAAAGATAGTGGGCTACCCTTGTAAGTAGGCCTAAGGCCGGCCCAACAGATAAGGTCACTAGGTCTGCCATAAACCTAACGTTTCTCACATTTTCAGAAAAAATTGTTGTCCTTGCATTAGAGCCGTAGCCGTCTTCTACCTCTACTAGGGTTTGAGTACCATCGGGAGCACGCCAGTTCGAACCAGTTTCCCTTCCTACGTAAGTGCTTCCTCTGTCTGTGTCTGTTTTCCACCACTGTTACTCTAAGTAACTAATGTTTCCGCTGTTGGTTATGGTTTCCAGCTCTTGGAGTCGTCTCTCGAGGACTATGTTCCGCTGTTTAGGGTCAAGCTCGTGTCGGGTCTTTTGCTAGCTTATTTCCAGGTAGGGAAGCTAGAACCCACTCGTGTATTTCATTTTTACTGCTGTTTCACTGTTATACTGAGGGTCTATGACCGATTTGAGGCTCTGTGTGCTTAAAATGCGTTTGGTATGTTGTTTTGGTTTGGTGAGTACGACTGTTGCAGGAGAACAATGGCGAGGCCTGTTACTCTCGCCCAAGCGAGCTAGTCTCGCCTAGGCGAGATGAACAGGGACTCGCTTGGAACCTTTTGCGCGAAAGGTCGCCCAGGTGACCAGCTCGACTTTTGAGCGAGCGAGTACCTCGCCCAGGCGAGAGGGGTCTCGCCTAAGCGAGATCCCACGTGTGCTCCTGCCCCTTTCTTGAGCCCTCGCCTAGGCGAAGAGGGACTCGCCTGAGCGAGCACGTCTCGCCTGAGCGAGACCCTTCAGCCTGAGTGAAGGGCTGGGCGAGACAGTGTGCTGTTTGGATGCTCGGTTGTTCTTGGATGATTAGTATTGGTTTGGAAATGAATGGTATGATGAGAAACATGTATATAATGGAATGTTATGTATGCTTGGCATGATTCAAGAATTGTGGATGACGGGTTTGATATGGACTTGGCATATGAAATAAATGAGGTGATTTTTATTAAAGAGGCATGATAATGAGATGAGTTGGCTTCTATGTATATGGATGGATTATGATGAGTTGGAATGGGTTGGATCTGGAAATGTGAAAGGTAACGGCTTTAAAGGTTGACATAATGAGGGTATCTTTGTATGGTGAATATTGTTTGCTTTTATGTTCGCATTTGGTCTGTGTCAGTGCATAAATCCTTGGGGTCTCTAGGTGAGACTGTCAAGGTCGCGCTTCAGTGGTCGGGACGTAATTTCATGGCCCCTGTTAGTGGGTGTTCTTGGTGGTGCCCCATCTGTATAGCTAGGTAAGGATTCAAGGTAAGGTTGCATCCTGACACTCTGAGGAGTCAGTTGGTCTCACCTAGAGCGGACTGACTCCTGTGGTGAGAGTAGTAGGAGGCCCGAAATTCATTAAGGGCTAACCTTGTGGTGAGGAAAATTTGATTCATTGTAACACTTGTAACATATAGCTCGGGGGTGAGCATAGGTATCCACCACAAGTGCAAGCATCCGCTGAATCTGACCAGGTTATACGAATCCGGATGAGTCGAGTCGAGTCGTAGTGTATTGAATGAAGAGTCATGACATGCTTGGTTGTTGTATCATTATGGGATGGTGAAAATATAATTGACTGTATGATGAATATGTTATTGGCTCTAGCTTACCCTTTTTGTTGTTTGTTGTATGTTTTGTGGTATGGCTTTTTCTTTTGCGATGATCATCAATTCGATTGATGGGAGCAGATGGGTGAGGTTCACGTGGCCAACAAGGGAATGGTGATTCCGCTGCTTAGCCATCTGGGCTGGAGTTATTTTCTTCATGTTTTCTTTAGGGTTATGGCCCATATATCGCTTTATGCATTTCTACTCTACACTCTTTGTTAGTCTGTATTTAGTTTTCCTTTGGCATCATGGTGTGCCCGGTTTTGTAGGAGTTGTGTTAAAAACCCCAGGACTACGCTACAATGTTATCTTTGTGTGACGTTTCCTTTAATTTTGCACATTAAATTAAATGGGGCGTTACAAGACCAGGCTTAGGAGAAAATCTAGTTATGACAAGAATTAAAAATTTTACTTTTTGGATAACCACCCTGAATACAAACAATTAAAATCGTCAAAATGTTTCATTCTATTCTGTCCACAGTGTGCAGCATAGTCATTTCATAGTGCAAACGTCCTCTCTTCCTTGACCATTTGATCGGGTTAGTACTTCCATTTCATATATATATATATATATATATATATATATATATATATATATATATATATATATATATATATAATATATTCATTTAATACTTTTTCTTTAATTATTCCCTGATCTTATCACTTTACATATATTAAAATTTATAATTTTTTCTTTCTAGAGCGTATGTAATATTAATGAATATTTTGGGTGTCAGCGAAACATTTTAAATTTTCTGGTAATTACTTGGTAAAATTAACTATTCCAGGTCGTCTTTTTCTATCAACAGTTATATGCGAGTCAAACATGAAAATAAGGGAATTATTTGTCGTGAATCTCAAATTTTCTATATTAGTTTCAAAATTAGCAACAGAAAAAGAAAGAAAATCATATGGATTATGATGCAAATCACAAAACCATAAATAATTACGCCCTTGAACATAGGTGCACCGCTTTCGATCACACCTAATCTTAGTGACGTCTCTTCATGTTAGTCCTCAACACAGTATGACAAACAAATCAGGTTGATCACGCAACATTGTTGTCACTATACGCCTATTTGTTCTTTCTAAAGAATGTGGTTACTAATTTATTAAGATTGATGTGATGAGGTTTTTCTGAATAATGCCATTTGAAAATTAACTTCTAAAAAATAATTGAAAAAACATCACAAATAAATTCAAACTCAGAATAACTAGTTTTTATTTATAGTCAACACATTATTATTAACCACAATAATGAAGAACAGTGACCGAATTATTGGCACAGGGAAATGTCCGTGATCCGTCCTATTAGGACTGGGAATCGAGTTATAAATTTTGTTATTAGTGAAATTTTTACTATAAATATAATTGAAGTTTGTTAATATTTTAATTGAACAAAGCTAAATTTATTTATTTATTTATTTTTTGTTATTTTTTCATGTTCAATTGTGTAAGTGTATAAGTTCTTGGTTATCATCTTTTCTTTATGGGCAATGACACCTTAATACTCCATTCTTTGTTGCACATCTACTTAATACTAATAAAATTATATATTTAATTTTAAATGTAAAATAGTTTAGGAAGAATTAAATAGAAAAGTTAATATATTAGGTTTTTCAGGTGTTGGATAGTTGTAGAAAAATTAAATAGTGTCTATTACCATTTTTCTTTATTTATGGTAGTAGAATACGTAGGAAGTTGTATTTTTTAATATTACGTAACATATAATTAAATAAATATTGATATTTTGACATTACACTTATTTTTATTATAATTTAATATTATTTTTCATTACTATTTATTTTTTCTTATTTTTCATAAATATAAAAGTTAATTATTTTTGTTAAAATTATTTTATTTTTATAAAAATTATTAAATGGAAGTCAAATAGTATTAAAGGACACTTTTTCAATTAAATATAAGTTTAGTATTTAAATGGACAACGTCTAATTGATTGGGTGATGAAGTAGAAAGTAAAAGATAGTAAATAAGTTGTGAATAGTTTGGTTTAGTGAGATTTTGTCGTATGTTATGCAAAGAAAAAGTAGCCTCTTTAGGATGAACAATGAAAAACAGTAATTCATTGGCACTCACTTATAGTTGGGAATTTTGAATAAAACTGAAGGAGAAGAAAAAAGTTATGGACTTAACCGATCTACTTCTGTCATTTACGTAACCTAAACCTAAAAGTCGTGCCCCGTTGAAAGTATCTACTGGAATTTTCTATAGTGCGTGAGATAGAATCAAACAGTGAAAAGTTACAACAGCATAGGCTAAACTTGCCAAACATCAAGCATTAATTGGTCCCCACTCTATGTATGGTTGGTGTAACCGAAGTTGATGTTTCAAGCCACTGACAAATGGATCTTTTCATTTCATAAACATGAATTGAACTCTGACATCAGGATCCAACGGATTATACTTTAATGTCAGTACTCTCTTTGGTCCACTTACACGTGGCTTGTCTAAGTTAAAGAGTTTAGCCCTCTATAATACTTATCTCTTTTTTATTATCAGTGTTTATTTATACCTAAAACATTGGTGTATGTTTCTCCCATAATTTTGTTCAGGAGCATTTCCTTTATCAGCTCATTTTCTAATTAAATTTAAAAGAAAAATGAAAATTCAAAAACTCATTGGTGTTAATGTTCTATAATTTCCACGATACACCATTTTCCATGTCTATAGAATATAGATAGGTTACGCCAAACCTAAGAATCATTATTAGCAACAGAACGTGGACCCTTCAACAATGAAGTTTTTGGGTATAATTGAGACTGCAATGTGAATATGTGGCGCTGGTGGAGGTGGTGGATGATCCGTTGCATTCATTATAATTAATGCTATGTCTAGGTCTCAACCATTCAACATTAATTTTTTTTTTTCAGCACCGACTTCTATTTTTATTCTTTTCATCCACCTTTAACTATTCACCATTTACAATTTATTTCTAATATAAAGTTTTACATTACTATTTACTAATTATATGACTTGAAGATTGTAACTTATTAAGATAATTAACAAAGGGGTAAAATAGATGATCGTATGAGACAAATGCGATATTGGAAACTTGATAGAATTACTAGAAAGATGGATATTATTGAACAAATTGTGATCACATAGAAGGAAGAACAGAACGGAGTGTGGAACACTAATTTCGAAGTACAAGTACAAAATTCTCTGCGCCGTACCTTAGGTAAATCTTGATATTCATAACTGTAACAACATCATAAACCGTAAAATTTTCGAATGTTGTGTTTAGAATGATCTGAATGATATATCTATATGTCGTGATTATTACCTTCTTCACAAGCGAATCACCAAAATGCAAACGTAAAAAGCATGCCAACAAAAAGAGGCAACAACACGGCGACGAAGCTCCGGCGGTGGCAGGCGGCGGCGTTGAAATCCTCGTCGACGGGATACAAGTTTCCCGGGGGCCCGGTTATGTATATGAAGGAGGAAGGGGGTGGAGGAGGGCAATACTGTGTGGGTGTTTTCTTGGGTGGTGGTGGCGACGGCGGTGGAATGGCCGGTGGAGGCGGGGAGGGGTAGACGGTGCCGCACGAACCGCACTTTTCTTCGGTGCCGTTTGTGGCGGGCACGGGGTTCTCGTCAAGTTTCCTTGATTCAACGGCGTTGACGGAAGAAACGAAAAAAACAAGGACCAAATTGACGAGGAACAATATTGGTACCTTAATTTGATGCCCTTTGATCAGCATGATGGGTTTCACTACGGAGATGTTACCTCAGTGTGGTTTTATGGTTTTTGTGCGAGTGTGAATGAGATTATCGATTCGGAGAAGAGAAGAGAGATTTAGAAGTGGAGAAGGTGAAGGATTTCTTACGTTACTAGTGCATGGTGGAACTATAAAATATAAAAATTTGACCTTTTGGAATAGTTTTCTTAAGACCAAACTTGAGTGAGTGTGTGAGAGTGTTTCTCTTGTGAACTCTTCTCCATTGCTTTGTGGGTCTTTTAAGTAACTTATGGAATAAGGGAACTCAATAGCATGTGGCTTATGTAAACTTTGGGCTCCACCAGGGTTCAAATTATGTATTTTGATGGTATATAAATATAATTTTCTTGTGAAACACAATTTCCCTATGCCACGTGTCCTAAAAATTAACATGTTTTGGCACATAATTCGAGTTTAATCTCGTATTCAACAACACTCTGTGGTCAAATCGAAGCGCATCCCTGAAAATTCCGTATTGTGATCCAATCCCTAATGATCCTTTTTGTTGAAATTTATGCAGATTAAAGTTGAAAGCAACAACTTTAAGGCGTATGCGTGTGGGAATCATATCTTGCAAAGAGGGGTAAGTCGTTCCTTTTCTCGGTGAAAAGTGAGAACAACTTTATCATCATTTTTAAGAATTTTTTTCCTTACGAACTTTTAACTTGTTTTTCTCAAAAAGAAAATGGCGATTATATGGCTATGAAATATTTAAAGTAAAGTTTGACGTTACGCTAGAAGTTGGCACCGCAACATGTGAATAAGGAAAAAAATAAAAAAGGGAGATAATGACTGGGGAAGGGGTTGTTAAGCTGTCACTAACACATTCACATGTATTTCATTCTACTATAAAAGAATTGACAAAATTTAACAATTGTTTTGATGTGTTTTTGTGTAGGACTTATCCCTTCCCATGTTCTATTTTCTAAACCACACCCCTCAAATCAAAGGACTGAGTTGGTCATCATTTTGGACTATTGTAGCTTCAATTTGAGTGATTTTGAGTCATCATCTTCACACTACACTTATATTCTAGAGATCTTCTTTACACTATTATATTACTTGCATATATAGAACTTAATATTTAACCCCTTCCTTGCTCTTTCTTTATGTAGGACAGGTGTGGAATTTATGAGGCACAAATCCCTATTTTTGTGAGACATATTCCTAGAATCTCTTGCTCCAATATCTGTAGTGCACTAGTACAACATTTTATTCAGGAAGGTTCCTTTTTTCTTAATGTTTTTCTTTAACTTGTAATTTTTTTTTTTCTCAAAGCAAATAATAGAGACATAAAATCCAACTAAATTTTTTACTCCTGCCGGCCACAGTTTCTTTGACCTATGGTTTAACTTTTTGAAACTGTGTGATGTTAATTGTTAACTTACAACTTTCTATTTTCTTTTAGTTATGAAAATTTAAAGGTGTCGATTTTATAGATTCTAGTATTACTTTTTTCACAACTCTCATGTACATGCATGCTATGGCAATGGCAAAGAAAAGAAGTTATTGTTTTGTTTTATATAAAAAAAATTGCATTCAGAAAGTTATAATAAATAACACTTTCAACCACTTTAATTTTAAATAACGTGTATCTCTCTTTCATGTTTTTCATAACATTCATATATTTTTATATAATTGTTCTAAAGTCCCACAATAAAAAAATGCATTCAGCAGGGTTTATATTAGTTCATCCCTATTTTAATTAAGTTCGGTTTTAATTTGTTAACTATAAAAGCTTTTATTAATCAATAAAGATTAAAAGTATTATTCATTGTATATGAAATCAATCACTATTGACTATCCATTTATCTCCCACGAGATTATAAAATGAGTATGTTGTTTGTTGAGTACACAATATCACTCCGAAAAGTATGATAAAAGTTGCTTGAAATGTTTACAAGAAAATATTTTATTAGTAATCAATTTTAATGATCAAAAGTTGTTAATAGTTATAGTGACCAATTTAGATAATTTAAAAAATTAAAAATTATTGGTTACTAAAATAGTCACTGTTATAAATAAAAAAAGTATAATTGATCACTAATTAGTCATTATTTAATTAGAGACCAATTTAGTAACTAAGTCATTTTGGTAGCTAAAATCTAGGTAGCTAATTTTTAGTGACTAATTTCCTTTGGTACCTAAAATCATGGTAGCTAATTTTAAAAACAAATTTAGTCACCAATTATAATTTTTTATTCATAATAGTGATTATTTTAGTGACCAATAATTTTTTACTTTGTAAATTGCTATCTAAATTAGTCACTATAGTGACTAATAATTTTTAACACTAAAATTAGTTACTAATGAAACATTTTCTTGTAATATTATAAGGAAACTCTCACACAATGTGTAACTTAAATATTTCTTATATATTAACTTCACAAAAGTGAAGAATTTATAAATACAATTCTTTTTAAGTTATTCTGCATATATGAAGGTCTTTTACATGCAACATTTTAAGCTGTCCTTGCAATAAATTAAAACTACACATAATATACTAAAACAACTTTAGAACTTTATCAATAATTAGAACATGGAAAGGATTATAAATGATATGAAATGTTATTAAAGCATGAACACTACAAGAAAAACTGGTATTACCGACGGTCAAAATTTATCGGTAATGATCAAAATCCGTCGGTAAATCAACATTATCGATGGTCAAAAATCTGTCTATAAAACTCTTGTCGGTAAAATTTTACCAACGAAAATCATGTTCCGTCGGTAAATCTGTCGATAATTGTCGACGTAAAAATTCGTCGGTAAATCTGACAATTAAAAATAGTATTATTTTACAAGAGTACTATTGTTTTACAAAAGATTGCTCATAAAGAAAGGAATTTAAAATTTAACACAAGAGTTCTTCAAAAGGGCACAACTGCAAGCCACAACCCAGACCATGGGAACCACTCTACACAGCAACATCGTCACCACCCTGAGAACCTCTAGGGATTTTCACATCTGCTCACACCAATAGTATTGGTGATCATTGCAAAAAGGAAAAATCAAGCAAAGAAACACACACCAAGAGAAAGGGTAAGCTAGAGAAAAAATTATTTTAATCATGTTATAGAGCAAATCAATAGTCAGATCATATTATGCACAAGCAAAGTAGTAGCCACCCAAATCATGTGAAAACAAACGATTTCAAGACTCTATGACTCAATATCTGGATCATACTCTTGATATAGAATTCTAAAGGAAGTATGCGCCTGTGTTGGCTTCTAAACTCTGCAAAATCTAGACGCAAGGGGTAATCACCCAACCACACACATGGTTAATCCTCTAACGTCTTGGGCCCAATATGTCCTAAGACTAGGACCTCCTACCATTCTCACCACATAAATTATTCTACTATATGTGAGCGTGAATAATTTTTAGAGTTCAAGAAACCTTCAATTATCTAGACATCTCTTATATCAAGGTATACACTAACCACAATCACCAAGAGTTTCCCTTGAAACTCTTTTACCAACAAAATCCACATGCCATATCAAGCATTCAATTCTCATGCCAAACCACGACCAATCAAACAAGTCATGTTTTCCATTTCATACTCAACATAACAAGATTTCATTTAATCTCATACTTTATAAATGCATACCATGACATACATATATCACAAAATAGTATTCATCCCAAATAAATGAGTGCCAACATTTAAGTACCTGCAATTCCATACAATCAAGCACAACACATAACCATAATTCTTACACCAAAATTTCTAAGAAAATTTATTATCACAAAACCAAAATCACTGCAGTAATGCGTGACACATTTCTCAAGCTTTAAACATCTAATCGACGATCCAACCGGTCAAAGCACAAAATAGCATGTTATGAACCAAATTTCCAAATTTGAGCTCAAGCCAACGGTTAATGAGCCGAAAAAGTGAATTGTACTAAAATTGCGCATATTAGAAAAAGGACACCGTCACCAACAACCAAGTTACTCACCTAGTGACCACCCGACACTTCTAGATTACGAGAAATAACGTCAAATATCACAGTTTCATGAATATTTGAACCCCTAACTTGGAAATACACCAAAAATTAACGTTTTCCCCGATTTTGACTCATATTCCACAAAACACTAATCAAACTTAGCCAAACGAAACAGGAACAAGCAAAACAACTTTAAAAAAAAAGTGAAACCCTAGCTTCCCTTACCTTACTCAAGCTTAGCCAAACGAAACAGGACCCCAAAGAGCATCACAACTACAGAAAGAGATTAAGGAGCTAAAATTATTATCACACGAAAACACAAGAGGGTTATTAGGACGAACCCTAGGCAGAGCCACAAAAAGACAACTAGAATAAGAAGGTTGGGGTCTACTTACTTGGAGATACGAGTTCAGGCAGCTCCGAACCAAGAAGATTCACTAACTTGAGGAGGCAAAAATTTGTGCCCTAGTAGAGCTGCTGCTCAAGGGTTTGAGGAAGGGGAGTGATCTGTTTTTGGTAAAATGAAGCAGAATGAGGAGTAAGGGACTGTGAGGGGGTCTTGGGGGTCCCCATAATGGGCTGACTCTGGGCCCTCTAAGAGGCCAGGCCCAAACCCTCTCTTAAAACTGAATTCAAATAAAAAGGGGGTTTCACAAAAATTATACTTCTTTTTTATATAATTTTTTGATATTATGTCAAATCTTGGATTTTCTTATCAACTTAAATTTTTTATCATGTTGAATCTCGAATTCTCTTGACAATAAAAAAATATAAAAATTAAAAATTATCAACCAAAAAATTTTTTTTTACAAAGAACTACGTAATCTTGATTTCTCCTCTTTGAATAAGAATACGCAACAACAAGGTCAATCATTGTCACGCCCAAAAGAACAAATTTGTTTCTATCTTTATTATTTTGTACATGTATTTATATTGTTTGATTTTTGGGAATAACATATATTTAAAAAAATCTACTCTTATTTTGTATACTTAGTTAAAGGGAACCGTCTTAGGGCAGACGTTGTGGGATGCAAGTACCTTTTCCATACGTAACCGACTCTCAAACCCAAATTTGGTTTCAAAGACTATTTTCTTAAAAGTTTTTTCTATAATTTCCCATAATAAACTATTGTGGCGAATCTTCTGTAACTTTTAAATTATTTTCAACATCTCATCGTGTATATATATATATATATATCAAATCAATAAAAGATACTTGAAAGTTACATTTACTCCCAACAAAATGGGTTCAACTTTTCATTATCATGGAAAGCCCTAGAATAGAAATGGAATAAAGGAATGGGATGGAGATAAAAAAAGGATGAAGAGTTGTTCCCACAAGCTCTAAGAATCCTCAAAGCTCTCCAAAGAGTGTTTTTAAAGTCCACATTATTATCGGAGAAAAATATAAAATTAGACTTAAAACTACCTAAAAATTATCCTAAAACGCAACTAAGATGATGAATGAATACTAACCTAAAACCTATATACAAAACTGAATTGTATAAGTGCAAAATTTATGGTTAAACATCCTAAAATGATTTTCAATGCTTGGAAATGAGATTTGAATGTTTATTATGCATGAATGAATGATATGCCATGTACTTTGAGCTTTAGAATGAAGTAAAACCATGTAGGAATGTGAAATGGGGAGGTGTTTGTGAAAATGCCTTATTGAAATCCTAAATATGCAAAAGTGTTTGTCAAAATGTCAAAGTGACTTGCAGATGATGAATATGTAATAAAAATGTTATGAACAAATTTTAAATGCTAAAACTAACCTAGAAATACATTCAGAACCTATTTACATAAGAAAAAACATAAAATCACTAACAAGAACCTAAAAAAATATAGTACAATAAACTTAACAACAAAAGTGCATTGGTGAAATTGTAATCACGTGGAAATAAGATGTGGAAATCAATCATGAACATAAAAACTATTATAACACAATACTAATTGAAATATAAAATGTTGAATTGAATGTAAGAAGCATTGGAATCATGATATCCTAAATTTTCTATCTAAGAATAATGAACTTAACGAGAACAACTTATTTAACTAACTATCTAAACATTGTTTGATGAGTTTTTTAATTAGAAGCATAGTCTAAATTCTAGAACAACATGAAAAATACTAGTGAAGAATGAAAATGAACCGAAAGCATTTAAAACTAGAATTTCAAGCTTAAATAGAGAAACACACGAACAACAAACTAATTGGCTAAGTTAAACTCAAAAATTAAACTAAGAGCAGTTGATTCTTGTTCTTGCACCAAGAATTACTATGTAGACACTTGGATTGACGTGGTTTCTATGCACACTCTAACTTAAGCATGATTCAACACTTAAAATCAGTGTTCAAATGTGAGAACGAAGTTCAATTACTTAAAATCTAAATTCGAAGTAAGTGTCTCGAACAAGCCTCTAACCAGTGCTTTATAATGTGAAACTAATGACCTATTTTACTTGCTACGTCAGGTAATGATAATTGTCCATATTAACTACAAATTATACAAACCTATATTAACTAACTAAATTAATCTAAACATGACACCCGAGTCAAGTCCACAAGTTGCTCTTCCTAAAAGCCACAAGTCAATGCAGGTTAATCAAACTCTTCAAAAGTGTCTTTTGAAGCTTCCAACTAGTTATTGTAGGTGATACTCCAACTGGTACACGTGAAAACTCAATAGAGTAACTTCAACTTAATACTCCATGTGACAACATTTTTTACAGCATGACAGTAGCTTTAACTTGGTGACAACAATGTGGTTCGTGTCCAATAATCTTGGTCAACTTTGCAATTGACTGGTTAACTCACTTTCTTGGCTCAAATGCCCTGCATTATTCAATATAAGCACCAAATAAGAACATTTACCATGCATACTAAATCTATTACAACAAATATATCTAAGGGTAATCTAAAATTAAAACTCAGTTTTATTCTATCACCAAGGTTACAAGAATTGTAATTGGAAGCACATAATCCATATTAGAGGAGTTGTAACTCTCATTTTAGATTTTAATAACATAATTTCAAATGGAATATGATGTATGATTGCCTTTTTATCACGTTTTTCTAGACTGCATTGAGTTTCTGGAAAATTTTTAGAAACCTCCTAGTGGGCCTGCAAAGCCGCCAAGCGATTCATTCCTTTTATGTGCAAATTTTGAGTTTCTGTGAGGAACCGCTTGGCGGCGTGAACGGGCCGTCAAGCGATGCAAGTTGTACCACCCAGTTTTCTGGGTTTTATATGAATAGTCTGGCGGTTATGAACACCTGCCAGGCGATGGGAGCCAAATTTGACTCAACCTGGGCTTTTTGTGCGTTCTGGGCAATTCTGGTTGTGAAAAAGTGATCTTTGCATGAACATGGATTGAGGAAAATGATTAATTGTTGAAATTACGCTGAGAATTGGTCCAATTGGATGGAAGTTAGGGTATATGAATATTAGAGTTTGAATGATTTGGAATTCTAGGTTTTTAACCGAATTGGTGTAGACAAAGGCAATTGAATTGTGTGATTGGGGGCATAACATAATAATAATAATAATAAACATAATTACATGATTGAGGAGCATTGAGTGAAGAATGGAGAGGTTGGTTGGAATGAGAAAAATCAGAGTTTGCACAGGTGCATGGAAGAATTCTAGGTTACCCAGAACGAATGTGTCGCGTGGCGGCGGGTTATGTGTCGCCAGACGCCAATGCAGAGAAGATGACTCTACGTGGCTGTGAGGGCTATCTTAGGTTTGGAAATCATTTTGGGCCAATTTTAGTGAGTAAGGTGAATGTAGGAATTTTTTGGACAGTGGGTTGAGGGCTAAAGTGATAAGAAAGGTACAAATTATTTATGTAAATGAATTTATGGGTTCACTTATGAGCTAGGTTTTGTGGAATCAAAATGAAGCAGGAGGAGTGGATTGGTGATACATTATATAGACTATAGTAGTAGAAAAAAAGTGCATAAATTAAGGTCATTGAATAATCTTTAGGTTGATGGGGATTTTGGAGGAAGTGTGGTACAAAGAAGGCATAAAGGAATTTAGTGGCAATAGAATTGTGAACGATTGGTAGCATAGCCTAAAATGGAAATTAGATGCCTTGAGACTTGTATAAGTTTATAGTGTGATCAAAGGATAGATGGCAAGGGTCTTGGTATATGGGAGGATACCCACACTTAGCAAGTTTAAAGTATAGGAGTTGAGATATGAATATTTCGAGTAGTGTGGACAGTAACCAGCTAGACTTGAGGTATCTGGAGTGAGTGTTGAGGTAGTAAGAGAATTTGGTAAAGTGTGCAAGTTAGTAAAAACAAATATTGTTCAAGTATTGGTGTAGCACTTGGCGGTGGTGTTTGACCGGCCAGGCTAAAGCTACAACTAAGGTGGGCACTAGACATGTGGTGCCTGGCAGTGAGGGTGGTCCCACTAGGCAAAGTCTGTAAGGTCTGAGGCTTCAGAGGCGTGTGGCGCCTGGCGGCAAGAGGCTATCGTTAGGTAGTCTGGAACTGAATTTCGCTTGGTGACTCTAGAGCAGCGCTAGGCGATAATAGAAGGGCATAATACTTGTTTGCTTTGGATGTGTGTGGTTTACAAGGCTTTGGTGATACCTTAAAGATCGACTTGTTGGAGTGTTCCTTGAGTTGTGGCTCATAACAATATCCCTTGAGTTGTGGCTCGGGATAGGGGAAAACACGTGGCATTCCTTGAGTTGACTCAGAATGGCATCTCTTGAGTTGTGGCTCGGGGTGGCGGATGAACACGAGGAATCCTTGAGTGTTGGCTCGGATTGCAAGTGTTGTTGATGTGAGTGTGCGAGTTGTGAGTCGTACAGATGGGTCCAAAAAGATTGCTCTTCTTGGTATTTAGCTGACGAGTTTGGTAGTCTTGGGACATTACGAACTATGCTTCATATTGGGAACTCCACCTAGCGTTACAGAGTGTGGTCCATAGCAGGTTTCCCGCACGTGTTCTACAAGTTGTGGCTTGTAGGTGTAGCAGCAATGCATCTTGAAGTATTCATCTAAAGACGTAGAGCATGGATGACATGGTGGAGGCCATTTGGTATGGAATCAAAGGATAAGACTTCCTTTGATGTGCGTGTGTGTGCATATTTTTGAACTTTGTATATATATGTTTAAATGTTAGTTCACCTTATCTGCTTATTTTTGGCGATGATTGTGTATGCGTTACATGGGAGCAGATTGATGAAGGCGTGACCACCTCCTTAGAAGCTCCCTCAAGAAGGATCACTAGAAGTATGTCTAGAGGGGAGTCTTCTATTCCATCACCTTTATCTTTGTTTTGCATTACTTTAGTTTCAATTCCCTAAGTTAGTTTCTAGTTGATTTATTTTGGTTGAGTTGTTGACTTTGATCCAAAGTTGACCTTTGACCAAGATTAGATTAACTTAAACCAACATGCTAATCCTTGTTTGTCTTGTTTTGTAGGTAATTAACAGAAAGTAGAGCATGGCTAGGTGGCACTTGGTGATTGGAGCACTTGGATGAAGTGGAAGAGAGAGGAAAGCAAAAAGCATAAAGCAAAAGCAAAAGAAGACATGTACCTTGTCTCCTTTTGCCTTTGTAGTTTATGCCTTAGAAGGTCACTTGGTCTCCTTCCTCTTTTAGCCTAGAATCCTCATGGGAATGCCTCCACCAATCATCTCCTTTCACTTGGCCAAGATTCACTCTCACATTAGGTTTAGGGTTTGCTAAAGGACCCCTATGAACTCCTATTTAAAGGGTGCTCCTTGTCTTGTAAAAGTAGATTTGCTTGAACGGATGACAACTATAAGTAGATTTGGGAAGACGGATTGAAAACAAATTTTATGTTCTTTTAATAGGATTTAAAGGGAAAAGCACAGACGAATTTGAAGGATGAATATCAAATTTCATCCTTTCAACTATGCAGAGATTTATACTACTTTTACTTTTATAACCTTTTTTCGTTACATATATTATATATATTATTGTCATTAGTTATACATTATTATTTTATTATATATAATAATATATAGTTATATGTATATATAATTTTAATTATTATTAATAATATATAATAATAAAAATATGTATAATATAATAATTAATAATTATTATATATATAATATAATTATTATTAATAATATATAATGATAATAGTTATTAATAATATATATAAATAATAATTAAAATATCATTAAAATTTAATATTTTTAACTTATTTAAAAGTTATTTAATTTTATTTTTATCATAAGGTTAATTAGGTAATTTTAAATTTTATCCATTATATTTATTTTTTTAATCTATCATATCACTTTAATCACTCACTAACTTTCATACAATTTATTTCCAAATCCATTCACTTTATCTTCTAAATCTACTCAAAGAAACACACATATCCATTCAAATCCACACAAATTCATCTTCACACTCTCCCTCAAACCCATCTTATCAAAGAAACACACCCTAAATCTACTGAATGTGGCTTCTGAATTTCCTTTTATACAAATTAACAACCATACCATTTTGAGCAATATATACTTAAACGTAAACAGACTTAACTCTTATAAGAAAAACAAGTCACAAAATAATACAACTTGTTCTTTAGTAAACTGTTACCGATAAAATGTTAGCGGTGAAATAAGAACGTTATATTATTAGATGTAGGCCATTTACTTTGTAAAAAAATAAATATTTTTGACACATTGATTTAGTCAACAATATTCTGATTGTTATTCCACACTCATCTCCAATGCTTTAGTAGGGGTATACAAAAAGTCTAATTTTCTTGATCTGAACCATTCTTGCTCCTATTCAATTTATTTAAAATTCATTTTATTAAAAGTCCAATCATTTAAAATTCATTTTAATAGATATGGATTTCAATCTAATGTGCATTTTATATATTTTATGGATTGGATGTCCATTTTCTAAATTAAGATTTTCAAATATAGATAATCCAAAAAATTTAATCCAAATTTTCAATTTAAATTTTTAGTTGAGTGAGGCTAAAGGTTGAGATGTACTATGCTAAATTCAGACTTGGACGGACCTTGTTCGACGAATTATATGGATCGGGCAGGCCCAATACGACTAGAACGGGTTGGGCGGGTCTAAAGACACGAACGGGCTAGGCGAGCCCGATTTACAATTCGGTTGAGTCCGATGACCCGAAAAAGTCAAGCGAGCCTGATGACCCGAACGGGTCAGGCGGACCCGACTTGAATGGGTTGGGCTGGGCCGAACCAAGGACTCGGACGGGTCATGCCCGACAACCTGTACTGACTAAGCAGGCTCGACGACCCTGATGGGCCAAGCGGGCTCAACGACTCAGACAAGTTAAGTTGGCCCGACAACCCGTACAAGCTGAGTCGGCTCGATGACTTAGACGGACCATGTCAAACTACCCGTACGGACCGAGGAAGCCTGATGACCCAAATGGGTTAGGCTGGGCCAGCCTGACGACTCGGACGGGTCATACCCGACAACCTGTACGGACTGGGCAGGCCCGATGACCCTTATGGACCGAGCAAGCCCAAAGATCCAGACAGGTTGAGTCGTGTCGGCCTTAACGACTCATGTTTTAGAAAATTCATTTTAAATTTATTTTATAAAAAGTGGATTTTGTAATTTGAACTTGATCCAAATATTTGAACTCGATTTAAATCTTGATCGAAATATTATGATCTAGATTTAAAATAATATCCAAACTAGTTTTGTTGGAAAAATGATTTTGGATCGAAATCTGATCTAATTATTTGGATCTAAAATGGATGTGAATTGGATCATTAAAAATCCAATCCATGACCACCCCTAGCTTTGAGCATTCGATAAAAAAAGGTTAAAATATCATTTTGGTCCCAATTTTTGTTAGGTTTTTTCAAATAAGTCCTAATGTTGTTTTTGTTCTCAAATAAGTCTCAATTTCCGTTAATTTTGTTCAATTTGATCATTTTTTGCTAACATCGTTTAAATCATTAACGACCATGAACAACGATTGCCACGTGTTACTTCGTGTTTTTTTTAAATTTTTTAAATTTAAATTTTTTTTTTAAATGTACACGTGTCAACTCAACAACGTGCCATATGTCAAAGTCAATGTTTTATATTCAATTTGGTCCCTATATTTGTTATTTTTGTTCAATTTAGTCCAAATTTTGTTTAAAATTGACCAATTTTGTCCTTGTCAAAGATGAGACCAAATTTAATTTTTATATGAAAGTTATAATGATGTGAATTTTAATATATTATATAAAAGCATTTAATAAAAAAATGTGAATTTTAATATAAAAATTAAATTTGATTTTAATTTGGAGAAGGACAAAATTGATTCATGTCAACAAAAATTAGGACTAAATTGAACAAAACTAACAAATATAGGGACCAAATTGAATATTAAATATTGACTCTAACACGTGGCATGCTCTTGGATTGACACGTGGACAATTAAAAAAATTCTTGAAAAAATTTTAAAAAAATTTAAAAAAACCAAGAAGTGACACGTGACAATTGACTGTTAATGATTTAAATGGTGTTAGCAAAAAATGACCAAATTGAACAAAATTGACGAAAATCGGGACCTATTTGAGAAAAAACAAAATTAAGACTTATTTGACAAAACTTTAACCAAAATTGGGACCAAAAAGATATTTTAACCAAAAGATTACATACATGCCTTTTTATTTTGTTTAAAGTTTTCTAACATTTAATAAAAAAAATTATATTTTTATTAACTCATCTAAATTAATTTATATTTTAAATTTTAAATATAATTTTTATTTATATTGAATAAATATTAAAAATCCAATTAAAGTAATGTCCAATAATGATTGTAGTTAAAGATAGAACGGGTGCACACAAAAAATATATTAAATAGTGATTAATTTTATGATTAAAATATACGTTTAGAAAGTAATTTATAAATTAATTTCTTAATTAGATACTATTTTTTGGTAGGCAAAATTTAGGTAATTAATGTTAGTAATCAATTTAGAGACCAATTTAGAGATCAATTCATTATAAAAATTATTATAGTTATCAATTTAGAGGTCAATTATAATTTTTGAAACTATTTTAGTTAAAAAAAATTTAATATATAAATTTATATCTGAATTTGGTCACCATAATAATTAATTATTTTTTCTATTTAAATTAGTTATTAATAAAAAATTTCAGGTGTATCTTTCTTAATAAAACTATAATATTTATAAGGATCAAAGTATGACATGTCAATTTGATAGAGCCACGTGATAACGTAATTTACAAAGAAAACATATTTACACAGATTAAAATGAAAAGCAGCAATTGCGTAAAGGATAAAGTATTTTAAAAACATGTTACGAAAATAAGATATCAGTGATGTGTATTATACCTAAATCAATCGTACACCAGACAATGGTAGATATAATTTTTAGAAATCTGCTACAAATATATAAACTAGATTAAATTTGAAATCTATATTCATTTAACTGGATAAAATTGATTTGTTTTTCTTTTTACAAGTGGTTCAAATTTAATGTAAAATCCTGATAACACCAAATCATATTTCTTTCCTTCTCAAAAAGCTCTTTTTTTTTTCTAGCTCTATTTCTCTTCAAAAATCTTTTTTTCCTATCATAAAATTCTGATTAAATTTTAATTCTTGTGAATTTTTACTACTGGTAAAATAATTTATATGAAGAACTATACTAAAATCTTATTCAATTTCTCTTAACAGTTTGAAATTTTGTTCATTTTTTATATGTAACAACATATTTTCTCCTACGTGTAAGTTCATTTTTTCTTTGTATGGTGCTTTCATTCGTCCTTAATAAAATTTTCTTTGGTTGAGATCCTAATATTGTGTCTTGATCATCATTTGGGTCTTTTGTTGTGCAGATAGAGTGTTTTAATGTGTGGAGTTATTTAGGAAAAAAAAAACAATACTAGATCAAGACCATAAAGTAAGAAAAGTTATTCTCTTTGCAAATTTAATGGTTTACTATAGGGGTGTCAAAACAGGTCAGTCCGACCTATTTTGGCCCGGCCCGCCTGTGGCCCGCCAAAAACGGGCCGGGCTGAGCCGCCATCAATAAACGGGTCGAAAATTGTAACCCGTCCCGTTTTCGGGCGGGCTGGCAGGCCGGTGTGCTGGCCCATCTCTTTTTTTTTTTTTACTTTTTTTAATTTTTTTTAATTTCTTTTAACTTTTTATTAAAATTTTGTTTATAAATTTATTTTATATATAAATTTATTTATATAATATAAAAATAGTATTATTTTTTAATTATTTTTAATTTTAAACATAAAAAAATTATAAAAAAAGGGTTGGCAGGCCGCCCGCTAAACTGGCGGGCCAGGCGAGCCAGGTTGCAGCGGGTTGACGGGTTGGAAATTCCAACCCGGTCCGCCCTTTTTTGGGCGGGCTGGTGGGCCTGGCCCATTTTGCCATCCATAGTTTATTATTGAAGTATAACATAAAGGTTTGATTTTTGCGTGTGACTGTTGATAAAGCTTGAAAATTTTTCAAAGAGAAACAAAATTATACCAAGTATGATTTTTGTGAATTATATGATTAAATGGTTCATGTGGGTCTGTTTGCTTGAAAGAGTTTGATGTCGTAAGGTGATTTTACTTATGACCATTATTTTGTGTGAAGGAAGGGTTATATCTTGATAAATGGTTTTTCTTATGTCCTTCCTTTTGTAATTATGAATGTTTAAGAGTACATGTATATGTGTAAAGGCTTTTAGTGTTGGGTTGTCAAATTAACTAGTTCTATGGGGAAATGCTAATTTAGGATCAGCCCAGGTGGATTGAAGGGAACTTATAATGTGAAACTATTCTGACTCTACTTTGAGGATGATAACTAGGTGATTAGAGTCGAAGAAGGCTTCACATGACAAACAATATGATATAAAAGAGGATCATATTCAGGGAACTAGTGAAGTGAACCCTGTCTGTACTGGATGACTTATATGATTGTTTTATTGAGTTATCGTTGTCGAGAAGGAGGAGAAGATGAACAATATATGACATGTGCAAAATTTCACGAGTCCATTTACACTAGTCTTCCAGAAGCAAGAGTCTAAATGTGTTATGGTAATCCTATGTTTGATCTTTCGTCTCTTATTTGATATTTTATATATTTCAAGTTGTTCCTGCGGAAACAATAACAAAATGTTAGGGAGCAAATATCACATCTTACACAATCATTGACTTCTCAGACTGATTTTTCCTTGACTTGTATGCGTCTTTTCCTAATGTTGGCGGTCTGGACCCTTGAGGGGTTACCTGCGGAAAGGACTGCGACGAAGTCAGCGAGAGCTCCTAAAAAGTCAAATCTCAGATTAGGGAATTAATGAAAGCATATTCCTTAATTGTTGGCATGCACATGTATTTATAGACACTGACACCACTCTCAACCCCCAAAATGTGAGTCCTTTCAACCAAATTGGTACACTCCCCCTCTAGCGGAAGCATTCCCAACCACACTGCACTCGTTGCACTCGTCTGAGCCAATATTAACCATTTAGGCTCTGAGACCACTTGTCAGGTTTTACAGAGGGGGTTTCATTGGGGAGAACAACACCAATGAAATCTGAGCCTAAACACATAAGATACTAACACCACTCTCAACCCAAAACCTTAAGGCAATGGGTTTATGAGTCTTTATTCTTATATAGTGCTCTACTTTCTCATTTCTGATCAATGTGGGACTTAGACTCACACTTGAATTCCTAACACTTTCTTGTGGGCTAGCCCCTCCCCCCCTTTGATGACTTTGGGCCAATATTCAGACTCTGGATGGGCCATGACCCACCTATGTTACAACGTAGATCCGTCGTTGGGAAGATGGATTGTAGTTTTGAAGTAAAAAAAAATTGAATTACATTATTGGATTATATTTTCAAGTAACCGTGAGTTTATTTTTTAAGTATTTATTTTAAATATCTTATTGTCTAATAACCGTAGAAATTAATTTATTTAGAAATGCTTTATTAATTCCATATATATATATATATATATATATATATAATAATTGAAAATTATTTACTTTACTTATTATTGTGTTGAATTCTTAGGTCGTTGCAAAATTAGTTCTTTTTAAGATGGGCATCAAATTTGAATTTTTGAATAATGCTCAATTAATATTTAATTAATTGAATTGAATAGAATTTTGAATTAAGAAAAGTATTTGAACATGAAACCAATTTATTAAAATGGATTTAAAATAATTTTGACCAATATAATTATAGATTAATATTAATTATTTGATTTTCTTTTCTACAAACCTACTAGGATAGTACTGACATAACGTCTTCAGATGTCAAAAATATTGCAAAATTTATTGTACTAATATGTTTTAAAATTAGAAAGATGAAATTAGTAACAATATAAGATGGTTAGTAATTACTTGCCATAGTGTAAATGCAAACAATCCATTTCTGATAATTAGAACATTTTGTAGATTCTAAAAAAAAAAAGACATTTTTTGTGGCCATGAGACTTTCGATTGGTTTTTAGGCTAACTTACTTTTTAAAATTGGGTTCCTGAAAAAAAAGCGGTAAATACCTCTAAAAAAGAGTAGATTTTATATAAGTAAAAGAATTGCATGCTAATAAAAGGATAAACGAAAGATTCCGTTAATACATAAACCAGACTTAACAGAAAAAGTGGACCACTTATTTGATTAGACATGTTTCTTTTAACATTATCTACAAAAATGAGGCAATTCTTTATTGTGGTCCTAAGTACGACACATTCGTAAGAGTCACCGTAATCATTTTATAACATTTTGATCGCAGTTAAAGATTCAAATTCAGTGAATAAATTTTAGAAAAAGAACCTTGTCGAACAACTTCGCTTTAACTCCAAATTTAAGCGGTTAAGATAAAGGACTAGTCAAGATTATGAGGGAAAGAGCCTAAGATTATATACAAAGGGAACTTATCATACTCAAACTGTATCAACATTTTTAAGTCAATATCAGTTTTATGTGATTTTCTATGATACGTGATGACAGAAAAATTAATAATATTGGACGTAATACAACAATTCTAATCCGTTTATGTTACGCTAATAAAAATAATATGTTTTAAAAAGTTTTACATCGTCTAGATTAATTAAGAAGTGAGTGTTAGTAACTATATAATGGGCTCTAAGTTCATGATTTTTTTATTCTAAGTCAAAGACACTTTGACCTAGTGTTTAACTTTTCTTATTCTCTTGTAACAGAGTGTTGTGAGGTGTAACGAAATTCTTGCTCTGAAGGGTGTTGATATATTTGGGGTTAGAGGGTTAATAGTATTTTCTGTGTATTGTACAAATTTGCACATAGTGATTATTATATGTGGTTGTGATTTTTCTCCGTATTTGGAGTTTCCACGTTATGTGTTCTCTAGGGGTTAGTCTTATTTTTTTGTTAATAGGGTGATTCTTGGGGATAAAAACGGTAATGTTCTTAATTGATGATGTGTTTTTCCCAAATGGTGGTATCAAGACTATGGTTCGATAGGATTTTTTTCTTAGTATGCTTTGTGGTTGCAACATAGTCTGATCTTCCACATCAGAAAATATTAATTCCTTGTTGTTAGAGAATCATCCTTGGTTGCTAAAGTTGCAATGAGAATTTTGATGGAAGGATCATTGTCAGTGTTGTGACGTAGTGAATATGTAGCGGGGTCCGTGGAGGTGCAAGAACTATGAGTCGTGCTGGATTTGCAGTGGAGTTCGCGTGAGGCGAGATGTTCTTGGATTTGCGAAGGACGTCGCAGTTGGTGCTCGCATGACTCGGTGAGTCATGTACGATGGAAATATGATATGTGTGAGTCATAGTTTACGACATGTGCGTGGAAGAACTGTTGTATTTTATATAATTTAATTTTATAAAATTATTACTCTCTATTATTATTGTGGATTGACATTAATTAATAAATTATATTATTTGTAAATATCAATTATATTGCACAATTGTTATTAATTTATGGATAATATATATTAGGTTTCTGATGAACGATCCGTGATGGGTTTGATTGTTCAATGAACGGTCTATGATGGACTTAAGTATTAAGGAACTTGTTGAGAGGTCCCCGATCTCTACTGGTAATGATATAAAATTGATATCCCATTAGTCAGTTTTAAAAAGAGACGACACCAAAATACATTTGAAAGATGCGCTCTAGAAAAAACTACTAGAAAGAGAGCAGTATAGTCTCAGAAGTAAATAATTTCTAATCTTTCATTGATTATATTTGGAAGATCATGTACCACTACTCTTTCATCTATATTGTTCCTAATTATAGGTACGCTTCACATTCTACTATTGGTATCAGGAACCGTTCTTAATATTTGGGAATAACTTATTGTATGAATGGTTTGATATTTTTTGTGATCTATTTAAGATTCATAATCTAACAATTGGTATCAGAGCTATTTATATTTATGATTAAGATTTTGTTCTCTTTCTGCATAAACCTTAATTTGTTTTTCCCAATTTTATGACGAACCCTAATAGAAAATTTAGCGGTTTCTGAAACTGTTCTCTCACAATCAGGTTTAGGGATTTCTCTTTGAATGTTTTTTTTTCTCTAGAAATCCCTGATTAAAAGGTTTCAAACCCTAATTTTGGAAAACCTTTTGTACACGACCTTGTTCATCTTCCTCGCGGGTATTTTATATCTTCGATCTCTTTCTCGCGATGTGTTCTCCTGGTTTTTTCTCCAATCCAGAGCGTTTTGTGGCCAATCTAGTTTCAGACCTTCTCCTTGCATTCTCGCATTCCAGCACTTTTGAACCCCCTCCGTCAATGTTCGCAGTGCCAATCAAGGTTGGTTCGCGGCGACTTTCAACACTCATTTTGTGAATCTCGCTTCTTGCGTGTGGTGGTGTGCACGGTCCGTCCAATGTTCGTTCTGGCGGCGAAATCGTGACATCACCAGTGGTGGTTTAATATCCTGCAGTGGTGGTGCACGGAGGATCTGCGACTCGCGACATTGATGCGCTGACTTCATCGTCCAAGGTTCACGGTGGTGCGGTGATTAACGATAGTGACATTTTAGTTCGTCGCCTGTGATGCTTTGCAATTTGCAGTGGCTGCTGAGAGGCGCTCTTGCAGATTTGGTTCGTCACTGACGACGACAAGATGTTTTCCCTGATCTGTTATTGCGGTCTCAAAGATGAGGCGCGTTCTGCAGTAGGGGCGATTTTCGTTTGGTTTGCTGCGATGGTCTCCATCTTTGTCACAATGGGGACTGGCGGTGGATCTGTTGGCGTCCCTATGTTATTTCGGGGTGATGGTTCGTGATATGGGTTGAGAAGTTTTTTTTTCGTTTCGCGATTTGTGTTTTCCATAAGATTGGTTGTGGTGTTTATGCAATGTGGTTGCTTGATGGTCTTTTCTATTCCAATGGTGGCCTGAATTGTTACCATAATGCATTGCTCTATGTTGTTAAATAGCCATTATAATGCTACTGTGATGTTGAGCTCTTGGGAACCATGATTGTAACAATATGTTATTGTGGCTACTTTGGGTGTTGTAATTACAGCATACGTCTTGTTGCATCCTCTTGGTATCTTCAGCAAACCTTTGGTCTGTGAAACTTCTGTGTAATATTTTGTGTAAACTTTTGCCTCAGTGATAAGTTTCTTGTTATACGACTTATGGTCATTGGTTAGTCATGGAAGTAACCTTTCTTTGTCCACCAGAGTGTGTTTGTTTGACTTTATGAAATCCTACAATGGTGAGGTGCATTTCTTGACTTTTTAAATTAATAATCACAAACCTGAAGGTTTCACTTGATTGTGGTTTAGCATCAGAGAGAAATCAATTAACATGATACCCTTATGTACTATTATTAGAATCTCTCTTGTTAAGCCATGTGTGAGTAGACTCATTTTGAACTATTTTCATTTCACCATATAAAAGGTCAGATTGAAATCGTGATCATAATGGAGAGGATTGGTTAAAACCATTTAATGGTTTTATTTTCAATTGATGACAGATTCAATTTCAAATCAATATTAGCCATGACATATATGTGGACTTTTCTTAAGTCTTCTGTTTACATTACTTTCACATTGTTTAAAAAGGTTGAAAAGGTTTGTGGGCATTCGATATTCAATGACCTTGTTTTCAAGAATTATTTAATTAAATACTCGGTAAAAATTGGACAAGTCGTAATGATAGTGATATTTCATTTATCTAAGAGTTATGGTCAACACGAACCTATCTCGGAAAAAATGTTTTTTTGTTATGTGATTTGAAAGTTTAATACCTTGTCAAGTGATTGGAAAATTCATAAAGCTTTTTTTTTTCTATGGAAAGTTTTTTCAACTTTTACGAGAAAGTTTTGTTCCAAGTTTCATTTGGTTTTG
>Ga0214542_1004946_pt1 | contig 25866 bp, 15 predicted proteins | sample CNSS1metaG_FD_160096 | JGI IMG/M metagenome (GOLD analysis project Ga0214542, IMG submission 160096) | Root nodule microbial communities from cowpea collected in UCLA plant growth center, Los Angeles, California, USA - CNSS1 | ecosystem: Host-associated > Plants > Roots > Nodule | place: USA...
CTGCTGAGTCATAATCTTGTTTTGAGCCAATAGAGCATCTTGAGATTGAAGCTCTAGAATACCCTTCTTTTGAGAATGGGCTCTCTCAGTGTAAGCTTCATTATCATTGGCGGCCATATTCTCTATTAACTCATAAGCTTCCTCTGGCGTCTTCCACTTGATACTCCCACCGGCAGAGGCATCTAACATCAACTTTGACTGGGATTTAAGACCTGCCAAGAAAAGAGTAAGCTGTGTAGGTTGATCAAACCCATGAATGGGAGTCTTCCTCAGCAGTCCCTTGAATCTATCCCATGCTTGGCCCAAGGACTCATCCATATCTTGTTGAAATGCCGAGATTTCCTGTTTTCCCTTATTAACCTTGGACTGGGGAAAATATTTGCTCAAGAACTTTGCAACCACGTCATCCCAGTTAGTGAGGCTATTTTCAGGAAAGGAATTCAGCCAGGCTTTCGCGAGTCCTGCTAGCGAGAACGGGAAGAGACTCAGTCGTATGGCTTCATCAGGAACTTGATGGATCTTCACAGTATTGCATATCTTTAAGAATGTGGCCAGATGAGTGTAAGGATTCTCATAACACAGGCCGTTGAACTGATTACTCTTCACCAGATGAATAAGAGCTGACTTCATCTCCATGTTGGTGGCATTGACGGTTGGCCTAGTAATACTGTTGAAGTTAATATGGCCTGTGAACCCTTCATAATCTTCCAAAGTTAATACGACCTCTACCATCCCCATTAGGATTTTCAGCCATTTCTTCTTCTGGAAAAGAATCAAGATTCTGAGAAGTAGACGGAAGAGTGTCTGAAGTAGAAGAGTGATGGACAACTTGTTGTGTTTGAGCTCGTTGTCTCCTTGTGGCACTGTTGTTTCTGCGGGTAGTTTTCTCTATCTTAGGATCGACAAGGAGTGGTTATGAAGATGCAGTCTTCCTTGTACGGATCCTACCCTGCATAAACTATAAAGCAACAACAAAAGCAAGCTCGAACTGTAAGTTAGCCCAAATAATGTGTGTATATAAGTAAACAAAAATAGTAAATATGAAAAAAAGAATTTAAGTCTAAATAAGTCAAAATCACACAATTGTCTAGTATTAGACATGGGTCCCCGGCAACGGCGCCAAAAACTTGTTAAGACTTTGGCAAGTGTACCAAGTCGCGCAAGTAGTAACTGGTAAGACCGGGATATCGTTTCCCAAGAGACTCGTACATACTAAATAATTGCGTAATTAGTGAATAATTTAAACTAAAGAATAAATCCATAATTTGGATTTTTGTGTGCAAGAAAATAAATATTTCATAAACAAATAAAATGTGAACTTGGATATTTGAAGACTCTAGAAAATGGTAAAAACTAGAAATGCAATGGATTGATATTGTTGGAGTTAGACTTCACCTACTTTACTCTCATGTATATTAAATAATAAAATTCTTCTCCATTAATTACTAATGTCAACCCACAAGTCTACTCAAACCCTAATCCCTTAGTTGAATGAGCCTAGGTTTCCTTATTTAGAGCCAATTCCTTGAATCCCTAAATAAACAACCCCGCTTTACAAATTAGGGTTTACGACAACTAATGGGTCAAGTTCCATTCCTAGATACAAGTTCCATTAGGTATCTTGTTCTAATTCTAGGATTCAAGAGATATTTTCCAATACCTAATGACCCAAATATCATGCAATGAATGATTAAAACAAAGCAAACTTTAAGTACACAAACAAGGATACTAGCAATGAATGGAAGAAGCATATATATATTCAAATCATCCAAAACTACATGAAAGTTCAGTGGTTACATCTAACCCCAACAAAAATGGGTTTAGCTCTCCATTGCCATGGAGTGTTCAAGCTTACAAAATGGGAGTGGAAGAGGGAGGAGATACAAAGAGGAATAAAGGGTAGTTCCCACTAGCCCTAGCAGACCTTCAAGCGCTTCAAAACGTGTTGCTCGAGCTCCAAACAGTCCAAGATAAGTTTCCCTTCGCGAAAACAGAAGAAAAAGGGCCAACTTGACACATCAGCGAAAACTGGCACCTGGCAGAAGCCTCTCACCGCCAGGCGCTAGCGAACAAACAATACCCAGAGTTTCCATCTACCGCCCGACGGTGTCCAGGTCCCGCCAGGCGGTGAGTAATAGTGGCGCCTGGTTGGCGCTTGGCTGGAGCTTGGTTGGCGGCCTCTTGCGCCTAGCGCTGGCTTTGTGTCGCCAGGCGCTTCCTGTTGGCATTTTTGCTCTTCTTGCTGTTCCGGGTTACTCATTTGTCTGGACTTTTGGAACAAAGCTTCCAATCTATAAATAGACACAAAAAATGGGGATAAGTGGTATATTTAGATTAATGTAACCCAAAATGTATTTATTTACAAAAGTAAGGTAAATTTGAGGATTAAGTAGGTTAAAAGCTTTGGAAGAGATGATTTTGCTAAGAAAATGTGGCTTGGATAATGGTAAAAATTAACATTATCAATTTCCTGACCATTGTACTCAAAACAACTATAAACGACTAACTCATTAACTACCTACACTTCAATATTGCATTAACTACTCACATTGGCTATAGTTTCTTACAACGGCTTGTTACCCATAATGGCTAATACATTTAACTTTATTAAAAACCCAACATGCTAGGGGGCATTCAAGTTTCTTTAGAACCTATAAAAGAATCTCTGAAGTTGTGTATTTGGAAGGCATGAAGAAAGATATCTACCATTATGTTGCTACCTTTGGGACATGCCAAAGGAGCGAATATCAAACTTTATCTCTGCCTATACGAAAGCAAGTGTGGGCTGATATATCCATGGACATCATTGAAGGGCTTCCCAAGGCTTAAGGAAATGATGTGATCTTAGTAGTAGTTGACAAATTAAATACACTCATTTCATTGCACTTAGCCACCCGTTTACTACGAAAGAGATTGCCAAAACTTTTATCATTGTGGTAGTTAAGTTGCTCAGGTTTCCCTCTTCTATTGTATCGGATCGTGACAAAATATTGACAAGCCACTTCTGGTCAGAATTTTTCAGATTAGCTGGCACTAGACTCAAGTTTAGTTCTGTAGACCATCCCCAAATAGATGGCCAAATCGAGATAGTCAACTAGTTCTTAGAGACTTATTTGTGATGCCTCACGAGATCTAAGCCTAAGCAATGGCCGAGTTTTGGTTCAACAATGACTATAACAACTCTCTGAAATTGGTTCCTTTCAAAGCATTGTATGGTTGTGACCCACCCCATCTTTTGAAAGGAGCCATTGTTCTGTCAACTGAAGAAGAGTTTAACATGATGACTCATGAGAAGGATCAAATGTTACATGATCTCAATGGAAATTTGGTCAAAAACAAAATTCAGATGAAGAATGCCAAATCCTTAGCTATTTGTCATTGGGTGTATCTCAAGTTACAACTATATATGTCAACTGAAGAAGAGGTGAACATGATGACTCATGAGAAGGATCAAATGTTACATGATCTCAATGGAAATTGGTGAAAAACAAAATTCAGATGAAGTATGCCAAATCCTTAGCTATTTGTCATCGGGTGTATCTCAAGTTACAACTATATAGGCTGCAACCATTGGCTCGTAAGAGAAATGAGAAGCTAAGTACATGCTTTTATGGTCCTTATCAGTTTACAAAATGATTGGAGTAGTTGCATTTCAATTGGCCCTTCCACCAGAGAGTAAAATCCACCTCCACCTCGTGTTCCATATTTTTGTACTAAAGAAGGCCCTCCCTGCCCTCTCTCAGAAAATCCCAACTTCTATCACTTATGTTATCGGAAAAGTTAGAATTGCAGGTAACACCAACTGCTGCGAAAGCATTGTGTAACACTACTCACAAGACTGCCAAAGTGCTTATCCAGTTGACTAACCTGCTAGAACTTGAGGCCACTTCGGAACCAGTGGAAACCATCGTGAAGCAATTTCCTTCTTTTGCCTTGAGGACAAGGTGACTCCTTTGGGAGTAAGTATTGTTAGGTCTCTTATAAGCAAATATTACAAGGGGAGAGTCGTGATTTAAGCTTTATAGTAGGACTAAATTGTTTTAGCAGTTATTATATAGTTTACCCGTTATTAGTAGGTGTGACTACATCTAAACAATTTGTTGAGAAGAAAGAGAATAGGGTTTGAGATTAATCTCCCTTATTATAAGATAATCTATTTATGATAGAGAGAGGTACAATTAAAAAGAGTAACTGAAAATAAATAGAGTAAATAGAAGATATTGTTTGATATTGTGATTAACAATGTCTAACAATATCTTAATAATATCAAACAATATCTAACACAGTTATTAGTAGAATAAAAAATAGGTGACATTTCCTCTATCGTTGGCAAGTGGTAACACATTGAGTATGGAGCCTGAAGCACTCTAAGCTAGAAGAGTAATCAAGAAAGCTGGAGAATCTATTAACCAGGTGGCAGGGACAAGGAATGGAGGAAACAAGGGAAGGAGTTCAACATCAAGAGTCAGTTTCCTCAGCTGGAACTTGAGGACAAGTCTCGTTTTGAGGAAGGTTATAATAATAGGACCGGAGTTAGAGGGAAGGCCTAAGGTTTGGAAGCTCTATGTTAGGATGAGGAACGAAGAAGGAAAGAGAGGGACTGACGTGGAAGAAAATGTTACAGAATTAACAAATGCATGAAGCGAAATATAGGGTATATGAGGACTGTTATGGAGAGGGAAGGGGGAGGAGAGAAAGAATAGATATTTCTGTTATGGACTGAGGGCAGTAGCAGCTCTGTGGAGCCTAGATCTTTGGCAATAAGATTTTATTCCTTCTGTATTTTCCGTTTCAACAATAATAACATCATTTTCCGATTTCACTGTTTCAACTCAAATGTAACAGAAAAGATCTTGAACATGCATGAAAAAGTGAGTTCCATGATCAACTAGGAAATTGAAAATTCTAATATCAGATTCTTTTTCAATTACTTGTAAGAGTCACTTTTCCCATACTGTCCTCTTTGTTTATGCCCTTTTTGCTTTGATAATTAATCTCATTTCATACTTTCATGTTGGTAACTCTAGTAAGATAAATTTCATGATTTGAATCAATTAAAAATAGGCTCAAAACGGTTCTCCGAAATGGGAATCTACTATAGTTTCAGAAAGACAACATTAACTGAAATTCAAGAGTTAAAAAGACCAAATGAATCCTTTGCTAGATAAAGAATAAGAATGAATTTTAGTAAAATATAAAGGACCAAAACTATAATTTTAGCGGATGAAAAAATGTAGGCAATTCCTTCATTCACTTGTTAGGTGTAATGATTTTTGGATGGACCATCGAGATGATGAATATTTGTGGAAATAAACAGCTTCATATTTCTATAAATCTGATGTTAATATCTATCAAGGAATATCTATCTATTTTACGATCTAGTGGAATTCTAATCAAATTTTCTGTTTTCATCTCAGATAACTTGATCTTGACAGAAGATCATAAAACCGTTAAACTTGCCGATTTTGGTCTAGCCAGAGAAGAGTCCTTAACAGAGATGATGACTGCTGAGACAGGGACATATCGTTGGATGGCTCCAGAAGTACTTCTTAATTGTCAAAAATTGAACAATTTATTAATTTTTCAGTTTGGTGATCCATGTTAGTAATTTACAATTTCATTCTTGTTTGGTTACAGCTTTACAGCACTGTCACTCTAAGACAAGGGGAGAAGAAGCATTACAACCATAAGGTGGATGCCTACAGTTTTGCTATAGTTCTGTGGGAGCTCATCCATAATAGGTTGCCTTTTGAAGGCATGTCAAATCTACAGGCTGCATATGCAGCTGCATTTAAGGTTGATAACATTCTTTTCATTTGATGCTTACCATAATCAATTATGCTCAAAGTCATAACATGTGGTATAATTTGTTATTCTAGCAAGCCATCTCGTATCATAACTAGAAGAGTCACTCTGAGCTACCTTTCCATAAAAAGGCTGATGGAGACCATTTCTTGATGCATGTGAAAATATATTTGCCCTTTTTGGGTTACATTATAGAAACATATTTAGGGATGAGTTTCTCTAGAATTTAAGAGATAATAATATGAAAAGAAATTGAAATTAACTTCACAAACGTTAAAATTAGCTTATGCACAAGTTCAAAGTAAAAAATTGGAGGAGCTATATGAAAGAGCTTCTATGTTAGTTCATGCATAAACTAATTTTAACTCATGTAAAAGTGATGGAGGTCCAACGTGTGGTGGAAGGAAGAGACTCCATAGGCAACGGAATGAGTACGGAAGCAAGTGTTTAAGGCCCTTGTAGCAATGGTATTTGGAGTTTGGATTGGTGAAAGGTGACAACTAGACTAAAAGCTAGGCTAGTGGAAAGTGACTAGAGGAAATGTTGTAAACCCCTAGCTTAGGTGATCTAAAATTAATAGAAGAGTGGAGTGATCTCAACACAGTTATTCTATTAGAAAATTCAAGAGTAACCTTTACAAAGTGCCATAAGACTCTCTTTTATAGAAGAGAATGACACTAATGTACATGTACATGAAACTTTGCTTGAAATGAAATGTAAGCTTGGAGAAGAATTCTCTCTTTCTCGGCCATTGGATGCACATGAAGGCATGGATGTGGAACAAGCGGTATGGCACTCCTTTGCAAGCTTGAATCCGCTCCTTTCATGTGGCAAGGATAGTCTCTCGGCCAAGGCTCTCTATTGGGCTTGGATTAGCCCAATTAAAATCCAATGAACAAGTTTATTTAGCCTACTATTTATGAAAGCAAGGCTTAAACAATTGGCCTAATTTTTAAGGCTACTATAATGTTCAATTATGTAATCTCTTCATATCTTCACATCTTCCTTGGCCCATCCTTGGCCCATGAAAAGAGTAATTGAAGCCTATGAGAAGTGTGGCCATTTTGAGGAAAGTCCATTTGGATCTTCTTTAGAATGCTCCTTGTTATTGGGCCTCTTGGTAGACTTTGGGCTTGAAATGCATGTGGGCCATGGATTGAGCCTTGAACATGGATTGGGTCTAGAAGGTCTTCATAAAAAGTCAATTAAATTTTCGTCTTGTTTTTCTTTTCTAAAAATTATTATGCGGAAGTCTGTTGAACCAGACCCTTAAACCTTTATTTCAAGGTTTTAATTCACTCTGTTTTCTGTTTTCAAAGATTTAAATATGGAATGATCACATGGAGAGGAAATAAAATGTTGTCTTCACAATTCCATGTTTAAATATTTGAAAACGAAAAGCGTAAAACAGTAAAATTAAGATTTGATTATTACTTAACAGAAAAGTATTCTTTCAAATCATGTAGATCCTTTATTTTAAATTGCCAAGGTTAATGGCGTTTACCCTATCACCATTGCTCTGGCTTGGTTATCAGCTAGTCTAGTTTCTTATGTGATACATCATATACTAGTGTAATCTTCAAGAGTTTAAATTGTTATATTCAAGATCTTTAGATGACTACGATCATATTTTGATATTTTTTATCATTAAGAGTGCTGCATTTTTTCGTGGAGTTCACTAAGGATTGACAATATAAAGATTAACTTTACTGTTTCAGAATACAAGGCCGAGTGCTGAAGACCTCCCTGATGAATTGGCTCTGATTGTGACCTCTTGTTGGAGAGAGGATCCAAATGATCGACCCAATTTCAGTCAAATAATACAGATGTTGCTTCGATATCTAATTACCATTTCCCCGGCCGATCCAGTTGTTCCGATGCGTATTGCATCATCCAAAAATGCTGTATTGCCACCAGAATCTCCAGGTACAAGTGCTTTAATGGCTCGAAGAGATGATTCTAGCGAAACCCCAAAAGTTGATATTGAAGGCAGGTCTAAAGGGTGTTTCTTCTGCTTTAATCAGTGTTACTGATGACCACACAATGGAGCTCCCCGAGATCACATTGTGGTAATCTGAATAAATCCGTCACAAAATGTTGCAACTAAAATCTAAACAAGAAAGCTTTTTTTATTCAATGACGCAGTTTAGTTCACCTTCATTCGATGTTCTCAGTAAGAGTAGCATGTCATTCTCTTTTAACATTGGGTTTACTCACTTCTTCTAACCAATTGGGGTTGAGGTTGCTGAGATGTATTGTTGTACAATATGGTTCATCCAAAGGCCTTCACCTCCTGCTTAATGCTTAATGTATGGAAATGACATGGATAATAAATGAAAATGGAGGACCATTTTTATCACTGCGTTTATGTAACCCGTTTATGGAACTTGGTAACCTTTTCGATTTGCCATGCACATGCACTTACATATGCCGAATGCCCAAAGTTGATGGCCATGACTGATTATTGTTTTTACAATCAGATTAAAGAATTGACCATTTAATGAATGGACAGATCGTCTTGAGTAGATAGTTTAATGCAAAATTAGACCGTTCTGTGTAAAGTTCAAAATCGTCTATCAAATAAAAAGAAATAAAGAATGAAGTATATAAATAAGGTTAGTGAATTCAAAGTCATCTCCCAATACATTTAATTAAAATTTCAATGTATCGGTACTTATAAGTGTGTAGATGTATTAACAGAATGAGAGGAAAACAATTACATAAACTTTTAAATTCTTCATCAATTGCTATGTGATTCTATTTGTTAAATCTATAACAATATATACAAAACAACGTCCACTAAATTTACCAATCCACCCCTATTTATCATTTTGACATGTGTCTACTTTGTTGGTTTTTCTGTCTTTTGACCAATTATATCCTCACTTTACTGATTCAACCCTAATTTCCTTGTGCATCAATAATTTTGGTTTTATTGTAAATGTTCATTTTCCGCTCTTATCTACTGATGACTTGGTGTTGTAATTGATTGATCGAAGGATTTTTGAAAATTTACAGTAGAAGAAAATTATAAAGGCTTTTTCTTCTCTATTTCATTTCAAGTTTCATTTTAGGTTTTTAGTTTTCGCTTCTCTCCATCTTTGCGGGTTCTTCTGCTATGTTTCAAGTTTACTTCTTATCTTTTTTTTTTGTTAGTTCTGAAACAAAATGTGTAAATCTTCTTCTCTATTTCATTTCACGTTTCACTTTGAGTTTTTCGTTTTGCTTCTCTCCATCTTTGGAGTTTATGTTAGAAAATGATTACTCAAATAATACTAAAATAATAAAAATATGAAGGTTAAAATACTTTTTTTGTCTCAATTTTCGTCAAATTTTTTTAAATAAGTCCTAATTTTGGTTTTGTTTTCAAATAGGTCACAATTTTCGTCAATTTTGTTCAATTGGGTCCTTTTTTGCTAACACCGTTTAAATCATTAACGGCCATGAACAGTGATTGTCACGTGTCATTTCGTGGTTTTTTTGAATTTTTTATTTTATTTTTTTTGAATTTTTTTGAATTTTTTTTAAATGTCCACGTTTCAACCCAGTAATGTGTCACATGTCAAAGTCAATATTCTATATTCAATTTGATCCTTATATTTGTTATTTTTGTTCAATTAGGTCCTAATTTTTGTTAACATTAACCAATTTGGTCCCTATCGAAGATGTGACCAAATTTAATTTTTATATCAAAGTTATAATGATGCGAATTTTAATATATTATATAAAAATATTTAATAAAAAATGTGAATTTTAATATAAAAATTAAATTTGGTTTTAATTTGGAGAGGGACCAAATTGGTTAATGTTAACAAAAATTGAAACCTAATTGAACAAAAATAACAAATATAGGGACCAAATTGAATTTAGAACATTGACTTTGACACGTGGCACACTACTGGGTTGACACGTGGGCATTTAAAAAAAATTTAAAAAAATTCAAAAAAACCACGAAGTGACACGTGGCACACTCCTGGGTTGACACGTGTACATTTTAAAAGAAATTTAAAAAAAATTCAAAAAAAATTCAAAAAAAAATCAAAAAATTCAAAAAAACCACGAAGTGACATATGGCATTCATTGTTCATGGCCGTTAATGATTTAAACGGTGTTAGCAAAAAAGGACCCAATTGAACAAAATTGACAAAAATTGGGACCTATTTGAACACAAAACCAAAATTAGGACTTATTTGAAAAAACTTGACGAAAATTGGGACCAAAAAGGTATTTTAACCAAATATGAAATAATATAATAATAATTATTAGAGCAGTAATAATACTAAGACATATATAAAATAAATGAATATTAATAAGAGATCAATAATTATAATAACAATAAGAGATAAAAAGTAGATGAGGAAAGGAGTAGAAATAGTTTTGGTTGAGACACGCATAGCGCTCTTCTTAGAGAGAAAACGTCCCTATTGTATAGGACTAAACAATTACACAATCATATGTATTTCAAATCATATGCGTTTCTCTCCCAAGATACAACAACTCGTCAGATCGATCAAGTGCAGCGAAGGATCTCCGAACCTTATGAACACCAGATAATATAGAGAAGAAAAGAAGAAAACTTTTAATAAAAACTCTAGTGTTTGTTGTCTCATCACAAATATATCATTTACCAATCAAAACACATGTCTAGAAATAATAATCTTATTGCACTTGGAAACCACTTCATATCCTTGTTGAGCACAAGAAAGTGTCTAAATTCAGAAACATGAAAAACTCTTTTTTTTTTTAAATAATTGTTGGAAGACAAGTTTAGTTTTTACTTGACCATGCCTTCAAATTTTGATATGAAGATTTCTTCTTTTATCAACATTTACATGATCTTAAACATGATATCAATTAAAATAATTCATTTTAATTTCATGTCATAAACAATAATTTTAAATTCATAAATTTGATAAAGATTATATTTATTAGCAATCATTTTTTTCATATAAATATCAAGCTAATTTTATTTTTCTTTGCAAATGCAAACTTTAGTTCATGTGTTCTCCATTACACAATAGTAGTTTTAGTATGACAAATTATTTTATAATTATTTTCATTCAAAACACTTAAAATATATACATGATATAGAACATATTTATTAATGGTAAGAATAGACAATAATAAAGCATAAATCAATATAACAACATAAACATTAGTTATAGACATCACACAAAAAAAATATTCAATGAGCAGGAAATTCATTTATCCATAATTTCATTTATTGTTACCAATAAAAGTAACCACAATTGTACACATAAATTTTTAGGCTTAGTTAAAACTAGTTTAATTATAACTATAAGAAACACATTAGTTCATAAAATGTGTTTTCAGTCTTTAGCTTTATATTATTTTTAATTTTAGAAATGAAAACAAACGAGTAATCAAAAAAAGAAATAACAAGAATTTTCTCTCTAAGAATGTTAGAAAATGATTACTCAAATAATACTAAAATAATAAAAATATGAAATAACATAATAATAATTACTAGAGCAGTAATAATACTAAGACATATATATAAATCAATGAATATTAATAAGAGATCAACAATTATAATAACAATAGAGATAAAAAGTAGATGAGGAAAGGAGTAGAAATAGCTTGGGTTGAGGTACGCATAGCGCTATCCTTAGAGAGAAAACGCCCCTACTGCACAGGGCTAAACAATTACACAATCATATGTATTTCAAATCATATGCATTTCTCTCCCAAGATACAACAACCCGTCAGATCGATCGAGTGCAGCGAAGGATCTCCGAACCTTATGAACACCAGATAATATAGAGAAGAAAAGAAGAACACTTTTAAGAAAAACTCTAGTGTTTGTTGTCTTTGTTATTGTCTTTCCCCATGCACCTAGGTGGTATTTATAGGTAGAAAAGGGAGACAAAGAAGTAAATAGTAATAAGAATATAATCGTTAGTCATAAAAAACATTAACCCATAAAGGTATATAAAAACATGAGTAACAGTAGAATTTTTATTTTTATTATTTATTTTTTAAATTATATTAAAATAATTCCAACAGTTTCTTTTACTACCTTTCATGTATACTTCTTATCTTATTCTTTTCTTTTGGTTTCAAGATAAATGTGTAAATGTTTATGTGTTGTGTAATTTGTATTATTATCTTCAATTGTCCTTAGGACTGATGTTTTTTTTGTTAGACATTGTTCTTAGATTAGTGTTTCACATGAAACATTATTTTTATGCTTTGAAAATTTAGCACTAAAATTTGATGATAATGTGATAATGTTAAGAGATTTACTCTTTATATGTCTTTGCCTAATTTAATCTCTTAGGAATGGGACATGATGTCCTCCCAAAGACATTATTGTTTAGATAGTTCATTGCTTATTGAATATGGTTAACTTTATTCATTTCTTTAAATCAATACTTTAGTTCTTATTTAATCTCCCTTATTGTTGTCTTATAAAAGCCTAATCTTGTTGATGGAGATTATGAATCTAATAATTAAGATATTATTCAATTACATAATGAATTTTTCTAACATGTTTGATTGTCTTGTTTTATGCTTCGTATGGTTGCTAAAATGTAAGGTAGTTAGTTGTATAGGGAGAAAAATTTGTACGTATTTAGAATTTTGGGAGGTAGTTGGGTTTTAAAATTATTTTACTAGTAGTTAGTTACCTGTTATTATATTTTAGTTATTTGGTACATTTTTATGTTCCATGATTCTTTACTCATCTTTAGGGTTTGGTAGACTTTGATCCCCCCTAGGAGTGGCGTACTTCATCCATTGCACCATATTCTATGCTTTCCATTTTTTACTTGTTTCTTCTTTCATTTTTGTTCTTTAAATGTTTCTAAATCCGTATGCTATTGAACTTGAATCCAACTCTCTTCTTCACTTCATGAGCTTGAGCAATGAACCTTCACATCTAGATAGCTTGCTATCTTAATGTCCAGTGGAAATTTTCAAAAAGCTTTCTTAAACAACTTCACCATATTTATGAATCTAAAAGGAAACAAGATAATCCTTTATCAAAAGGTTACAATGTTGACTTCATAGTTGACATTTTGGAAATCAACTCCTTTGGTGCTACTAGCTTTTGGAGACTCTTAACACTACTAAAAAAAACCCATATTTCTTGCCAATTTTTTTTTTTGTAGGAAATACTTATAAATTTCGTTATGAAAAAAAAATTGCAGGAAATTACTACCAATTTTTTTGCAAAATATTTTGTATAAAACACTTTTCGCAACAAATTTTGTAGGAAATACTTGCGAATTTTATAATTTTGTAGGAAATAATTACTCACGAAGGAATTACCTGCCAATTAAAATTCTTAGAAAAAATAGCAGGAAAAGGCCTTTTCTTGCAAATTTTTTTAACAAATTTGCAAGAAAATTCCCATGTAATATTAGAATTTGTAATAGTGTAAGTACTATTAAATACACTTAATGGAATATTAGAGTTGGGAAGGAAGAAAGAATTTTGCGTTATGACAAGTGACAAGTAGGGTAGAATTAGAACTCTGATTTTGAATTTCCTTTTTGAACATGCATCTAATCTCATATTAACTAACCATTGTAAACAACAGAAAATCTTCACTTTAATATTAAAGAGAATACCCTAAAAATTAAAAATAAATGGCTACATCATAAAGGATTCAAATATGAAAGAATAAAAAGTCAACAGAGAGAAAGAAAAAAAACTTAGGAAAAGTGGTGGAATTGATTTAGAAAGCAGAAAGTGCATTTGGGAAAAAAAAAGGCACGTATAGAAGAAAGGAGACAAATTAGAAAAAAAAAAGATTGTTTCGCGTTTTATTTCTTTATTCATTTACAAATTATTTTAACCAACTTTGTTTAAATTATTTTGATTACTTGCCTTACTATTATTACCTTGTTCTTAGCCTGGTGATGCCTAATTTTGTAAGGAGTTCACGTGTAATAAGTTGTAAGTGTAGGTATCAGAATTTTAATTAGCATAAAAGGTTTCTTCTAATTCATTAAATAACCCAAATAAACAATAACAAATGGATTTTGTAAGACTCGTGAAATTAATTAATTAAATAAATAATTAATTAATAAATGTGAGAAATAAGAGCCTTTATGGCATTAATTGTGGATTGGTGTGACGTGCAAAAGTACTAGCTCATGTGGTTAAGAGTACTTGGTTTGTGTGAGAGGACTTGGGTTCGAGTCTTATGTATGCCAATTATATGTTGTTGTTTTATTGTTATTTTTAATAATATCTGAGTATGGAATTGATGATGTAAACTATTTTGCATTGGAGGGTATCATTGAATGTGATTTGGCATAGTGGTTGTGCTTTGGCCTTATGAGTGGAAAGTCATGGGTTCAAACCTTGGTGGGCAAAGAATAGGCTTTATTTTTGCTAGCTATTAGTTGTGGTATGAATGTGAAGGGGTAAAGAAAACCTAGCAGAGAGTAACCACCATTAGGCTTTATTTTTGCTAGCTCACCAAAAATGCGATGGGTGTTAGCAGTGATAATATACCCTGTGTTTTTCATTTATATGATTACAAGATGCCAACAAATTCAAAATTAAGGATGTAGTGATTAGAATTTGGGCTATAATCTAAGTTTAGCTTGAACCAAATTCTTGCAACATCCTCGTCATGTCTTGGGCCATAACCAAGATAATGATCTTGTAAGATTAAGGAGTATCCAACATGCAACAGGCATACATAATGAGAGACAGAAACTGCACCAGACAAAGAAAATTGATGTCTAATCTCAGCAACCCAATATTATATGGGAAGAGAATACAAATGAATAAGAATCCTTTCATACTAAATTTTCATATGACAACACGTAAAAAAAATTGTGTTGTAGTGATTAGAATTTGGCAACAGAATAGACTTTTCATTTATAGAACTTGACATTGAAATAACTATATGTTTTTCATTTATATGATTACAGGATGCCAATAAATTCAAAATTAAGGATGTAGTGATTAGAATTTGGCAACATAACAGACATAATTAAAACATATCAACTTAAAGTATTAGCATTTAGAGAATGAAACTAAAGTCATGATAAACTATTCAAAGTCTCTATATTATAGTTTCTTACAAACCACCAAGTCAAATGCCCATCCTATAGGATTTTTTTCTAGTTCACTCCCACGCTATATCACATATCCAGTCTATTAGGCCATTTTATAGTTATTACAACTGAACCACATCTTCAATGACCTAATTCAAGATGTTATAGTAGTGCAATCAGAATTATGCAAACAGATAATACCAAAGTGAAGTTACAGTTATAAGACACATAATTTTATCATACCGAAAAGCTTTCCCCTTCTTTACACCTTCAAATACATACATGTGTGACACTAAAATAATGAACATCATAGGTAATTTATCGAAACAACGCATAGTAAAAAGAAGCATGGCATCTTTTAAATCAGAGGCAAGCAGATCAAAGATTCAAGGGAGGGAATGGGAAAAGTAAAGCCATATGTCGCCATCACAGCCTTATTCATGAGGATTATTCCCACAGACGTAGCCACCAACATACATCCCAAAATGTAAAACCCTAAACCCATCACTTACAATTTTTTCCCAATTTGAGGAGGGTTTCTAATTCCTTCTCGTGCGCAATGTTTTGGTTTGTGAATGGGGTTTTGCTTCGTGAACGTGAACCTCGTTTTGGCCAGAGTTGGAACGTGAACCTTAACCTTATCGGGACGCGTTTCTTTCGCGGAGTCACATTGCGTGGGTCAATGATGAAGGTCGACATTGTTGTGTGGGATGGAGGTTGTTGCCAAGTTGTTGCGTCTACAACAGAGTGATGTCGATGATGGGGGTTTCTGATGATTGTGGAGGTTTCAAGTGATGGAGGTTTCAACTGAGTGAATGATGGAGATTTCAAGTGATCGAGGTGTCAATTGTTATAACTTACTAAGAAAATAAAATTGTCTGAACGTAACTTAAAAATATTTTATTTTTAATAAAAAATAATAGGATTTTTACATATGAAATATGTTCTTAGGTAAAGTTTTTTAGTATAACTTTTATATATTTTTTTATGATATGTGTTATCTACTAGGTGGAGGTTGTTAGGTAGAGGCAGTGGAAGGCGCTTGTCACTTGGCGACGTGAGGAGATCGTCAGGCGATCTGGAACCAGACAACGCTAGGCGACGCTTGTGATGCACTAGGCGATTTCGGTTGCAGACCCGGATCGCGTGGAGGATTCTACATAGCTTTGGATGGATGTACTGATGTGATGCTTTGTTGGGGGCCTAGTTACGAGTGCATCTTGTATTGGGGTAACATGTGGCCACTCGAGGTTGTTGCCTGGTGGTTTTGGAAGTCCATTGGAGTGTGCAAGATCGTGGCTCGTATGGATGGGTTCCAGAAGATTGTCATCCTCGGTGTTAGCCGACAAGTTTGATAGTCTTGGGACAAATACGGACTATAGTTCATATTGGGGAACTCCACTTGGTGTTGCAGATTCTGGCTATGACAAATTTATTCCAGTGTGTGGACTATAGGTGGTGGCTTGTAGTCGGAGGGGCGAGTAGACACTCGTGGCAACAAGGATCAATCAATGTAATAATCAAAGGGTGTAAAATCGAGAGGCGTCTAGAGGGAGATTTGAAAGTTTGGGTATGAGATTGGAGTGTATTAGAACTGTTAGGGGTTTTAATTTGTTATTATAATGTATCTAGCGATGTATATTTTATTTTTGAGCTCACTCTATCTGTGTGTGTTTAGCGATGATCATGTACCTCGTTACATGGGAGCAAATGTTTATGTAGGTGAGCATGTGGATACTTAGAGCCAGAGTGGGGCCAGGATGAGAGTTTTTACATAGAAATGCTTTTATGGATTTTATAGATTATTTTTGTAATCAATATTATGAACCGTTTTATATTTGTAATAGGTGAACGCCTTTATGACTTTTTTTTTTGTATTTGGCGCGTTTGAAATGAAGTTTTAATTTTTTTCTCATACTTTTGGGAAAAGGATTTCAATAATAAATGTAGTTATTAATATTTTTATTATTTTAAATTTTAAATAAGTAATTTTCGTCTAGGATGTTACAAAAAAAGTCAATGAAAAATGTAGAGTAGTTGATTGATGATCATAATCACCCACTTCATCCACCAAAAACAATTCCATTTATTAGCTTCTCAACAAAAAATAACTGATTGTCAAGCATATGATCTTGAAATGGCAGAACATGCAGGGATTCAACAAAATGCATCATTGATTTGATGAGTAAATATGTGGGAGGTAGAGAGAATTTGGGCTATACAAGGGAAGATGCAAAGAATTATTTGAATTCAAAGAGTTGGAGAGATATGATTGTGATGAAGCTGGAAACTTGTTATAATATTTCCAATGACAACTAATAGATAATCCTTCATTTTTTACTCATGCCTACCAAATGGATTTGGAAGAACAAATGAGAAACATATTTTGGGCTGATGCAAGAATGTAATTTGACTATCAATGTTTTGAAGATGTCATTTCGTTTGATACAACATATTGTACAAATGGAGATCATAGGTCTCTTGCAATTTTCTTGGGATTTAATCATTATAGATGAGGGGTGATATTTGGGGCAGCCTTATTGTATGATGAGACCATTGAGTCCTTCAAATGGTTATTTTAAACATTTTTGTAGGCACATAATAAAAAAAAAAAAAATCCACAAACTGTTTTTATTCACTACAAGAAAAATGTGAATTACCTACAGATAATTACATGTGGATATGGATCGATACGTAAGTTAGTTGTTACATATGGATTTTACATACGGATATGAAAAATCGTTTTACATACGGATTTTTCCATATATAATGCTAAATAAATTTTGTCTCAATTTTTCGTATGTAATTTTGGCGCGTGAGAGCAGGAAATTTTGCGAAGGATATTATCCGTATGTAATGATATAAATATTGGTAGATAATTTTTAAAAACTTTTACCTACTGATCATACATACGGATGTGGAAATAATTACTTAATAAAAATTAAAATCCAAAATATGCTTATACCATATCTCGCGCTCACTACTCTCCCTCCCTCCAAAATTGGAGCTGGTTCACTCACAGAGAAGGAAATCTCTTGCACTCACTAATCTCCCTTACTCATTTTCGCTCACCACTCTTCATCTTTCTTCTTCGTTCAATCTTCTCTATTCCTTAATCTTCTTCATTCACTACTCTCGCTCTCACCATTCTCTCTCACACTCACTACCTCGCTTTCACTAAAAAAGAAGAAGCTTGTTCTTCCAAGTTCCAACGCTCACTCAATCTCCTTTCTTTTGGAGTTCGTTCTTCTTCTTTCAACGGGTAAGTATAATCTTCATTAAATCCCTAAATTCCTAAAACCCTGAATCCCTCTCTTCTTTCTTACAATTGGCATAGAACGCTCTACTGTGGGCTTCGAGATTGAGATTGAGGCGAGTTGTTGCATTTTGGGAAGATTGACAGTGCTCTAAAGGTTTGTTTCATAATTTCAGTGTTTCTTTTTTATTTGTCTATGTTAGTTGCAAAGAAAACCGTTAATTTGTTCAAAACCCTCGATAAGAATGACGGGAGGAGGCTGAAATGGTTTAGGAATAAAAAATCTGGGACAAGAAAATGGGTTAGAATTTAGTGGAAGCGTGGGGTGAGAGACATACGAGAAAAATTTATGGTGACCTAGAAACACTTTACACAAAAAAAAATGAGACTGAAGTTTGAAAGTTGGAAGGTAATGGTTTTTTCTCTGCATCTCGTGTTCGAGAGAAAAGGAATCAGGCTGAACAAGAGAATCAAGTGCAGCATTATCAAGTGGAACAAGATCATGAAGAAGCCCCTACTTCACCTCGTCCTTATCGTGATTATTAGTAGACTTTGTTTTTGTATTATATATTATCACTGCATGTTTTTGTATTCAGATATTTGTATTTTATTGCCTTTTGATCTTTGACTTTGTTTGTTAAAATCTAGGTACGAATATTGTATTTAACGATTTTGTTTGAACTCATGTTTTTTGAGTTATTGAGTTATGAAACTTGATATGTTTGTATGATCAACTTTTGTTGCATGTATTGTGTAAACAAGAATGAAAAATAAGTAATTCCATGAACAACTCTATATAATCTATGCTTTGTACATTCCACTTTGTAGAATGCAGGATATTCAATTTGGAGGAAATCTAATACTTTATTTAGAATCTAATTTCAATTTTTTATCTCATATTCACACATTGTATCTTATCTGTCTGAACTTCACTTTCTCCATCTGAAGTGGATATAATTCTTTTCAAAGGCATCTTTGTTTTCTAACTTTTTTTAGCTTTAAGGTGTTTGTTCTTGCTTCACTTTCCAAGGCTTCAACTCTGTATAATCTCTGCTTTGTACATTCCACTTTGCAGAATGCAGGATATTCAATTTGGAGGAAATCAGATACATTATTCATAATAGAATTTCAATTTCCCATCTTATATTGGCTATGACACTTTGTATCTTATCTCTTTGAACTTCACTTTCTCCATCTAAAGTGGATATATTTCTTTTCTCGTGTGATTAAATTTATCCTATGCAAACATTCCTGCTTGTATCAATTGGTTGGATTAGTTACAAATTTTTGCTTTCTGTTACATTGTTTCATCACTTTATTTACACCTCAAGCTTAATCATTACCATTTGTGGTGGTGTTTGTGGTAGTGGACGTTTTATTTGCTTGTCTGGATATCCTTACAACAAATGAATCATTTTAGCTAAATCACTTCCTTTGTCACTGAGGTTAACTTACAAAGAATCTGGGATCTTCCAATTTTTACTTTTATAATAGTAAAGACTACATAATAAAACATTACCGTTTAAGAGATATCATTAAAGTTGGAAAATACTTTTTATTTACTAACTTAAGTGGAACGATATCGTTTTGGCAACTCAGTAGACGCAAAATATATATTTTTCCGGTAGAAAAACCGAACCCAGGAAAGTGTGGTGGAAAAAGAGATTTCAAATTATGGTTTGACTAAATATTGACGGAGGGGTAAAATGGAAATATCAAAATTTAGGTTGTGCAGAGAGAAAAAGCGAGGGTGCAGGAAGAACCAGCCCAAAGTGAAAGTCGGCGTGAAAGCTAGTCATGGGATACAAACCCAACCTAGTATAATATTCAAACCCTAGAGATTTAAGGTCCTTTCTCTTCTCCGTCCGTCCGTGATAAGGTTGGCATCACCAACATTCTGCAGCAAAGATGGTTTCGCTGAAACTGCAGAAGCGCCTCGCTGCAAGCGTTCTCAAGTGCGGCAGAGGAAAGGTTTGGCTTGACCCCAATGAAGTCAACGAAATCTCCATGGCTAATTCTCGTACTCACTCACTCTCTTCCGTTTTTTTGTCATTATTAATTTCATTTCAATAATCTCGTTTTAGGTTTTATAGGATCTGAACCTTTTCGGTGATTTTGTGCGTTTGCATGAACATATGCGGATGCTAACACGAGATATTTTACGCGTAGATTGCAATTCCTTTGTCGCTAATGTTACTGTCGAATGTCGTTGGTTTTTGCTAATGATTGCATCGGTCTTGCGGGATCCAAATGCCTTATTCGTGGTTCTGTGTATTTGTTTTTAATACTTGAGAGTTTTTATTTTCAGGCCAAAACATAAGGAAGCTGGTTAAGGATGGGTTTATTATCAGGAAGCCCACCAAGATTCACTCTCGCTCACGTGCCCGTCGAATGAAGGAAGCCAAGAGAAAAGGACGTCATTCTGGATATGGTATTGGTCACAGCCCTAATTGCCCAAATGTGAAAACCATCATGATTTGGGTATCTAAAAATTGTTTGATCATTTTTTTTTCTCAATTGGTTAAATCTTTGTAGTTTATTTAGATTCATATGATGAAGTAGCCACTCGTGGAAATGGTTTAGAGTTTTTTTAAATAGCTTATGTCCATGAACTTTTTCAGAAATAAGCTCTACACAATAGATGCTGAAAATAATCTTGCAACTTACTTGAAAATAGTTCAACCTACATATAAAACCAGTATATATATGATTAGGTGCCTGATTGCCTGCATGCTATTTACTTATTCAATAAAGCTTTATCTCAGCTATTTATGTAAGCGGACCTTAATGTGTAATGTAATCTTAACTTTAATTCTTAATGTCCCAAACTTTGTTGATATTTATGAAATATCATGGACTTGCTGTGTTATCATGAAATGTTTTACTGGGTTCTTTCCCATTTTGACAAATAATGTTAAGTGGTGATGCCATGGCAGAGCAGTGTGGTGGGTTAATTTTTGCTGACTGCCATGTGTCATATGTTTAGGGAGTCCTGCAATGGTGCACCATAAGCCACAATTACATGTTTACATTCCATGATTTTGGCACTCTTGATAATTGGACTTATCAGTTTAATTGTCTTGCAAAATACCAAGTTTATGTATGAAACATATATGGGTGAGACAGCAAGGAAATAGGGGATTACTTAATACTTATATTATTTGCTGAATAATACTAGGTAAGCGTAAGGGTACGAGGGAGGCTAGGCTTCCAACTAAAATCCTTTGGATGAGGAGAATGCGTGTGCTCAGACGCTTGCTTCGCAAGTACAGGGAGTCGAAGAAGATTGACAAGCATATGTACCATGACATGTACATGAAGGTTAAGGGTAATGTTTTCAAGAACAAGAGGGTTTTGATGGAGAGCATACACAAGTCGAAAGCTGAGAAGGCAAGAGAGAAGACATTGTCTGATCAGTTTGAGGCGAAACGTGCCAAGAACAAGGCCAGCAGAGAAAGGAAAATTGCCCGGAGGGAGGAGCGATTGGCCCAAGTGAGTTTCATACTTAATTGAGTAGATATTAAATGAAAATGTAGTGATTGGTGCGCTTGGGATTTAATGCATTCAAAATAATTTTTGCTGAAATTGGAATTATAAAATTTGACTAGGGTCCTGGGGAGAAGTCATCAGCTGCACCCAGTGCTCCTGCTGCTACAGCGTCACAGCCCGCCCAGTGAGTAGTTTAATTTATGCTTGTCCTATGTTTATACCCTTTGGGTTTTATGTGTTGTCTAATTGAACATCTTTCACTGCAGAGCACAAAAGAAATCCAAGAAGTGAGCCACGTATTCTGATATTGGCTCGTAGAATTTTTGGGGCTGCCATTCTCAGTTATTGTTTTAAAGTAGTTTTGACAAGTATTGTTGAATTTTTGTGTTGCTTAGACCTTCTTTTGGTCTTATTTAAGTATATGAAATTATAACATTATGCTTTTGCACGAATGTGTTTTGGTTTTAAGTTCTCGAATTTTGTTTTATTTGCCGCGTATATAATTCAACTACAATACAGAGTTAGGTTACATGTAAATTAGCTCCGTCTTGTCCGTGTTAAGCGACCGAAAGTACTAGAGAATTAGTTGTTTTATTAAGTAACTTATTTTAAATTTATATATTTTGTTAAACTAGTAAGGCATTTCTATCGCCTCCTGATCTGTTTAGTCTTATTTGGCATTGATGTATGTATTATCTTAATTATCTTTGTACGAACAAGATATAGGTAGACTTTGCAATATTCAAGGTCTTTAAGTATACAAGAAATTATTTATATTAAACAGAGTTTATAAGTATATATTTTATGTCATATTTATAGGTGCTCTTGCAGAAATTCGGTAGTTATTTTATACTTTTGGCAAATTTCATGTATGAATTGGGCGATTTCCTATGAAGTATTTTGTTTAAAGTATTTAAAGATATTTTGGTGAAAAAGTTGTTAATCTGTAATGTTTTAAATTGCATTTTATAAACTGACAAAGCAAAAATATTAATTTGGTTCTAAAAAGAGAAAACACAAGATTTCAGTTCTTGCCATTCATAAAGGTGTGATGATGAGGCTGACTCGAACTTACGTGTGATTTTAAGAAAAACTTGAAATCAAAGCATCATTTTAAAGTTGAAATAAGAAAGGAATTTTCAATTTACCTATACACGTTTTGTCAATGTAAAATATCTTCGGTATTTACTTCTTTCTCATATTTTTTAGACATTTAAATATTTTTAATATATATATATATATATATATATATATATATTCAAATTTATATTCAAATTTATAGTATATCTTAGGTGGTGGAAACATTTAAATATCAAAGCCACACATTTTAGTCGGGTCGTCTTAATTAGGGTTTGATTATTCTGATTTAAATGATATTTATGCATAAAATTGATTGTTCATACACTGATGGCTTCTTCTTATCTTTATTGAAGCTTGCATGAAGAATGGAGACTTCATGGATGGTGTTGGATGTGCAAGAATGAAGAAAAGAAGCTTAAGGTGTTTGGTTTGGTGTAGGTGAAAGGATTCTCAAGAGAAGTGAGGACAACTCCTAAGGAAGAAGACTAGAGTAAACTAGAGAAGAGTTTACTCTAAGGTGAGCTCAAAAGAGATTTGTGCACAAATTTGGGCAACATTCACTACTCAATTTCAAGCTGAAAAATACATGTCCAAAGCCTTCTATTTATAGGCTAAAATGAGACTAAGGAGTCTCCAAAAAGTAGAGGGAAAAAGGAGTCTAGAAAGTTGAATTTTGAAGCCAAAAAGGAGCATGTGGGAGGTGTGACTTGCCACATAAGCAAGTCACATTTGTCTTGCCATGGGAAGCTAACTCTCATCCTTGGAGAGCAAATTTGAGAAGCTTCTAGGCTTCTCTAGAGTAGATGCACTACTCTCGACCCATTTGGCCCAATTCTTCTTCTTAGTCCAAAATTACTTCTAAAGCCTAATTTCCTCTAAGGTCCAATACATGGCCAAAGAAAACCCTATTCTACTGGGCCCAAAATACAAAGGTCAAAATAAAATCCTAATCTAGTATTTACAAGCAAAGAGTCCTAGGCTAGGTCTTCACATCTTCCTTGCCCATGTGAAGTTCATCTTGGGCCTTGCATGCGCATTTAAGACCCATTCTTCTTGTATTCTTTTAGCCATGGCTCTTGTTGTAGGTCCATTGACTTGAGGCATCTCATCATCCCCTCCCTCTTGAGAAGGATTTGTCCTCAAATATGTAGTCTCTGCCTCATCATCAGTGCCACCTGCAAAAGGTATCAAGTCAGCAACATTAAAGGTGGTATGCACATCATAGCCCTGAGGCAGCTCTAGCCTATACACATTATCATTGACTCTTTTCAGCACTTTAAAGGGACCATCACCTCGAGGGCTAAGTTTAGACTTCCTTTGCTTAGGAATTTTCTAAGGTGTAGCCACACCTAATCCCCTTCTTCAAAAATTATTTCACTCTTCCCCTTATTGTAGTACTTAGCATACCTCTCTGTTTGTTGCTGGATTTGTCTTTTAATCCTCTCATGCATTTTCTTAACAAAATCATATTTTGCCACCCTTTCTTTATGAATAAAATCAAAAGATGTAGGAAGTGGTAGCAAGTCCATGGGAGTGAGAGGATTAAAGCCATGAACAACTTCAAATGGAGAGATTTTAGTAGTCCTATGAACTACTCTATTGTAGGCAAACTCAATATGGGAAAGGCATTCATCCCAAGATTTGTGGTTTCCTTTCAAAATTGCCCTTAGCATAGTAGATAGAGACCTATTAACAACTCCAGTTTGCCCATTAGTTTGTGGGTGACATGAAGTAGAGAAATTAAGCTTAGTTTCAAGTCTTGACCAAAGAGTTTTCCAAAAACGGCTAAGAAACTTAGTGTCTATATCAAAAACTATGGTGCGGGATATACCATGAAGATTGACCACATCTCTAAAGAAAAGCCTAGCAATGTTGCTAGCATCATCCATTTTGAGGTAGGGTATAAAATGTGTCATTTTGCTAAAACGATCTACCACCACAAAAATAGAATCAACACCCCATTGTGTTCTTGGGAGTTCTAAGACAAAATCCATGCTTATATCTTCCTAAGGGGCTAAAGCAACAGGTAAGGGGGTGTATAATCCATGGGGCATTGTCTTAGACTTGGATTGCAAACATGAAATACATCTATTACAATGCCTTTGGACATCTTTCCTCATATGTGACCAAAAGAACTTTTCTTTCAAAAGACCTAGGGTTTTTTCTACCCCAAAGTGACCCATCAATCCCCCTTCATGTGTTTCTTGGACAAGGAGTTTTCTTTCTTTTGTAGCTCTTACAGCAACTAGTTTCCACCACAAATCAGAATCACCACCACACTATTGATGGACGTCCTTGGTGTAGGAGAGGAAGGAGATCCATGGAAGACACCAAAAAGAAGATGAAATGCAGCGGAAATGAAGATAAGATCAAGAAGAGCTCTAGGCAATGGAGGTTTTTGGTGAAGATGAAGAGTAGAAGTGGAGCTATGGTATGGAAGGTGGCTAGAGGAGATGAAGGAGAAGATTAGCCATGTGTGCTCTCAAAATAATAAAAGAGTGGAGTGATCTCAACACAAATATTCTATTAGAAATTTCAAGAGTTCAAATGTACAAATGGTCTACTTTTGGCTTTTATATGTGAGCCTAAAAGCTAGACTAATTCTTGGCCCTTAGATTAAGCTTGGAGGAGAAGCTTTAATCATCACCCTTGGATGGTGGCTTGGAGAAGGAGGCATCTTCCTAGCCTTTGGATGAAGGCTTGGAAAAGAAGACACTCTCTTAGCCCTTGGATGAAGGAGGCACATGGGTGGAGTGTGGACTTGGCTCCATGGGATGCATGATCCATGAGGTGTAGGAAGGAATGTTGACTTCCACTTAGTCCACCTTTGACCTTTGGTAGCTCATGGCCAAATCTCCTATTGGGCTTAGTCAAGCCCAATTTTATCAATTTAACTACACAATGTTTGACTTATTATTCTAGAAAAACAAGGCCTAAACAATGGCCCAATTTAAATCTATACTACTTCCTTCATGCATAATCTCATATTTTAGAGATTTCTTTAGCCCATGTGAATAATGTAAAAAGCCCATGATTGACTTGATCATCTTGTGAGAGGCCCATGTGAATCTTTCTCATCATGCTTCTAGTGATTGGGCCTTGATGTGGGCTTGGGCTTGTTGATGCACTTGAGCTTGGGCTTGTTGGGGTCACATCATCCCCTCCCCCTTGAAGAGGATTTGCCCTCAAATCTTGGTG
>Ga0214542_1004948_pt1 | contig 25853 bp, 14 predicted proteins | sample CNSS1metaG_FD_160096 | JGI IMG/M metagenome (GOLD analysis project Ga0214542, IMG submission 160096) | Root nodule microbial communities from cowpea collected in UCLA plant growth center, Los Angeles, California, USA - CNSS1 | ecosystem: Host-associated > Plants > Roots > Nodule | place: USA...
TATATATATATATATATATATATATACTTGTGATTTAATATGCAATAAAAGAATTTAAATAAAGCTTAAAAAATCATGATACGTAATGTTTAGCTAGTGGAACAAATAAAATAGTTTAAATAAATCTATATATTGAATATAACACACTTGAAATAACTCATTCTAGATAAAGAATATAGTAAAACATTTATACAATAATACGAGGTTTAATGAAGTAAAAAATTAACTATAATGTGATATTGTTTCTAATAGTCAGACATATATATTAGAGTAAAGAATAATATATATATTAAAATAAAAAAAATAGTTAATTATAAAGTAATTATTGACAAATTAAAATTTAATATTGCAACATGATCATTCATTATAGCTACGTAAATATTCGATTATGACTATTGAACATAATCATTGATTATGATTTCTTTAAGTATTGGTCACTATGCTATAAAATAATGATTTTCTTTGTATAAGAAGTAAGGATAAAAAAAGTAAAGTTAAAAACATTCAAATATTTTATTCACACCAAATTAAATTATCATTAACTTTCAAATTTCAAATTAATCCTTAATTTTAAGTATCATTGCATTAATTGATTTTATATCATTTTATAATTTATAAATTTTCAATTACTATAATCAAATTGTTAGATAATTTTATTTTATCATAATAATATAATGATGTTTCCATCATAATGGTATACCTTTTATATTTTTCTTGTATTTTTCATTAATATTTTTTTACAAATTATTATAATAATAAAATATTATTCTCAATTACATTAAAAAATCAAAATTAGAATTATACTCAGTTTTTTTCTAAAATTTATTTACACTGCAAATATTTTTTATTTTGTTATTTCTCTCAAGACAAATTAAAATTAATCTCAGTATTTTAATTAATTATTTTAACTTATTTTATTTTATTTTTTATTTTTTAAAATTACTATAAAAATACATTAAAACTATTTTATAATTTTTTTATGTTGATAGTTAGGAATTCAGTTTTCTGAAAGTCAAATTCTGAACTTACATACTAAATATGTCTAGTTCGAAAAATAAAACCTGATTCTTTTTATTTGATTTATTTATTAAAAAAAACACTAAGATGTGTGCCTCTCTTCATTGTGAATAATATATAACTAGATCCAAACTTACACTAGAAGTTGGTATGGAATGAAATGGAATGCGTTAATGTTTTTTTTTTTTGTAAAAAAAACAAATTAGTTACTCTAAGTAAAAAATGTCAAGATTTGATAATTCAAAAATAAAATTAATATTTTGTAAGTGTAAAACTAAAATAATGAATTATCAAATTGTTAATAATGAGTTTAAAGTATTATTATTTTTGGATTGAAAATTTATTCCAATATTTGGTGTAAAAAAGTCAAGATATTTGATAATTCAAAAATAAAATTAATATTTATAATTTTACAATTAAATTAATTAATGGTCAATGTTAATAATCAGTTTAAAATATTATTATTGTTCAAAAAGTCTTCAAGAAACGTCAAAATCTTGGTCAAACTGACAAAAAAAATTACCTTTTATTTTTAATTTCATACAATAAAAACAGGAAGCAATTAATTGACAAAAGATTAAGATAAAAAAATATTCATTGCAATATCATAACCTTAGTCAAACTTGATTTTTTTTATTCTATATATCTAAACTTAAAATTAACTTAAAAACTAGCAAATACTGTTATCCAATTGGGATGTACCACAAATGATATACCAAAGTAATAAAAAATATTTTTCATTAAATAACAAAGAATCATTTAATATAGAATCATGTTAAAAAAAAATAGTCTCCGAACTTAAAGTACGAACCGTGAGGCACGTATTTTGAGAATGACGAGCTGTACCCAATTACAGTATATTTATATAATAATTGACTTAAAATATATTTTTAAATCAACAGTAATCCATAAAATATTTTAAGTGCAGAGATATATATTTATAAAATGGGAAAAAATAAAAAGATAACTAATTTTGTAAAATATAAGTTTGAAGTTGACCAAAGTTTAAAAATAATAGAAACTACAAAAAAAATATTAAAATGATTTTTATAATTAAGATGTACTTTTAGATATTTATCTATTAATAAAAAGTTACACCGTCTTCACTTCTTTATTAATATGATAAATTTGAAGTTAGACGTTTGAGTATGTTAAACCATAAAACCTTTAAAGGATAAAATTAACTTTGATATTTTAAATTCAGTAATTAATTTTAACAAAGTTATTTTAATGGATTTAATTTAAAACAGCATTATATATATTAATTTATTTATTTCTTTATAATATTTTTTATTTTTATTCCATAAAATTTGACTTTAATTTAAAGATGATTCCTAGTTAAAACTTGATTACTATTTGATTTTGCATCTTATCTTTCGATTTTAATGACAACATTAAAAAATAACAAAAAATATGTCAATGTAATTTAATTATTTTTATAAAATAAAAAATTAGCGTAAGTTAAATCGACGGTTTTCATGATTAATAAAAAAAATTAAAAAAGTTAAATATTAGCTTTTAATTTAATTTATAATATATAATAATATATCATTAATATATAATAATAACATTACATAATTATTAATAGTATTGTCATTATATATATATATATATTAATATTAATATTATTAACAATATATAATAATATTACTAATATATATTAATTATTAATATTAATATTACTAATAACTAATAGTTATTACATGTAAATATATAAGTAATAATGTTAATAATAATTAAGAATATTATATAATAATAATATTATTAATATTAATAATAACACTATTAATAATTATATATCAATAATATTATTATATTATTAATGATAATATATAATTATCATTATTATATAATATTATTAATTATTAATATTAATAATAATTAATAATTAATAATAAATAACAATATTATTAATATTGTTACTGATATATTAATAATATTATTATGTAATTATTACTAATATTGATATTAATAATAGTAGTATATTAGAATTATTATTATATATTAACAATATATTATTATTTATTATAAATTAAATTAAAAGATAACGTGGACTAGGTCAATGTTAATATTTTAATATTTTAATTTTTTTTAATTAATCGTAAAAGGTATCGGCTAGAATGATGTTATATTTTTATTTTATGAAATTAATTAAATAAAATGTAGTATGCTGTTTGTGATTTTTATAATTGTTTAGAAGTAGGAAAAAAACAATGATTTTGAAAGTCTAAGCACTAAATAATAAATTTCGACTAGTGATATTTTTAAATTTAGATCAAATTTCAGCAACTGAAAATATATTTTTCTATTTTATTAACGTATTATTATTTAACATAATTAATTGTTTTCTCTCCGCATTAAATAAAACACATTATCTTAAAACTGCATTAAAGTTATTATTAAATAAAATACATTTTCTTAAAACTTAAAAGATACACCGATAAATAAGAATTTCTTAAAAAAAACTAACCATTAAAAAAATGGATGAAGTAACCAGGTAATAAATTTAATTTTAAAGGATGAAAAAAGATCCATAGACACAGCAGTGTCCTTCTTAGAAGTATATAAGAAAAAACATTTTATTTTTCTAAATTTTAGTGTCACGACTTTTATAATTAATGAAAAAAAAAAAGTAAATGGGGTATGTCCCGATAGTAAATTTAGTTCACATTTATTAAAATTATATATATATATATATATATATATATATATATATATATTAGTATTCATTGTTTTAAAATTCATATTTATGGTGAGCCACTCTTTATCTATTGTATAACTTTATTGTACGAGAAAATATGAATGTACATCTTAGAAATGTATAATCGAATAAGAGAAATAAAAAAAAAAGAAGCTAAAGAAGTAATTGCACACGTGAAATAATTAATGTGAAATTAATTGATTTAGTTTTAGCATGGTTATTTTAACCTCTGCGTATTCTTCGTGTGGATCTGACGTGACGTTGTGAAGTGTTATTGGACCAATGAGTTTTGCATTTTTAAATTATCTGTAATGAAAAACACTGTTCTTTTTAAAGAAACCAGATAAATTAATAAAAATGTTATGAAAGTGAATTGTAAGAAAAGGTGACAAGGGGAGTTTAGGTTAATTAAATACTAACCTATATTACAAAAATAGGACGTGGGTGGTGGAAGTGATTGTAATTATTAGTGCAGAGACAAACATGGCCTTATAATGTAACAGGAACATCAAACTCAATCTTAATACATTGCACTCACTGTTCGTAGTTGGTGGCAGCAAGCTTCTTCTCTATGGCGATGCCTTTCCAAAACGCAGCGTTTTGAGCGACGCGGCAATGGCAATGGCTCTGTCATACTCTTTGCCGTTGCTTCTTTTCTCTCTGTGGACGGTGGTGTTAACCGAAACGGACCCGAACGATGTGGGGATTCTGAACAGTTTTCGAAGTGGTCTGAAGAACAAAGAGCTCTTACCGTGGCCGGAAGAAGGAGGAGACCCGTGTGGGAATCCGCCATGGAAGTACATCTTCTGCAATGGCAACAGAGTTTCTCAGATTCAGACCAAGGACTTGGGTCTGGTGGGCCCGCTACCCTCCGACTTCAACAAGCTTTCCATGTTGGAGAATCTGGGTCTGCAGAACAACAACCTCACCGGGCCCCTACCCTCCTTCAATGGCTTGTCAAACTTGAAGTACGCATTTCTCAACCGCAATGGGTTTGAATCCATTCCCGGAGATTTTTTCCGGGGGCTTCGAAGTCTGCAGGTGTTGGCTTTGGATTACAATAATCTCAATGCCTCTTCTGGTGGCTGGGTGCTTCCTCAAACTTTGGAAGATTCGGCGCAGTTGAGGAACTTTTCTTGCATGAGCTGCAACTTGGTGGGTCCCATTCCTGCGTTTCTCGGCTCTTTGGCGTCGCTGGAGGTGCTGCAGCTCTCCGGGAACAGCTTGACCGGGGAGATTCCGGCGGCGCTGAACGCCGTTCCGGCGTTGCAGATTCTCTGGCTGAACAACCAGCGTGGCGACGGACTTACAGGGAAAATTGAAGTTGTTGCGAGCATGATTTCGTTGACGAGTTTGTGGCTTCACGGGAATAAGTTTAGCGGGAGTATTCCGATGAACATTGGGGATTTGGTCTCGCTGAGGGATTTGGATCTTAATGGGAATGAGTTTGTTGGGTTGATTCCGCGTGGTTTGAGTGGGATGAAGTTGGAGCGGTTGGATTTGAATAATAACCACTTCATGGGTCCGATCCCTGATTTTGCAGCGGATAAAGTGAGTTTTGAAAGCAATAATTTTTGCTTGTCGAAGCCTGGGGCTATGTGTGCGTTTGAGGTGATGGCGCTGTTGGATTTTCTTGGGGGGTTGGGTTACCCTCAGATTTTGGTTGATTCGTGGAGTGGCAATAATCCGTGTGATGGGCCATGGCTGGGGATAAAGTGCAATGGGGATGGAAAGGTGGAAATGATTATTCTGAATAACTTTAATCTTAGTGGTACTTTGAGTCCTTCTATTGCCAAGTTAGATTCTCTTGTTGGAATAAGATTGGGAGGTAACGATATCAGTGGTAGGATACCCAGTAATTGGACTAGTTTGAGATCATTGACGTTGTTGGATCTGAGTGGTAATAACATTTCCCTTCCCTTGCCGAGTTTCGCGAAAGGGGTGAAGCTTGTGATTGATGGGAATCCTCAGTTACATGGTGCCCCAGCACCAGGTTCTGTTTCTGGTTCTAGTCCTGGTTCTGGTTCTGGTGAGGTTGAACCTCCTTCATCTGATAAGCATAATCCTAATCCATCTAAAGACACTGGTCCCAATCCAAAGTCTGGCAGTGTCTCTCCTGAGTCAAATAATTCCAGAAGGAAAGGCTTGGTTACGATTGTGGCTCCTATCGCAGGTGTTGCTGCTGCGGCTTTTGTTCTCATTCCGCTTTCTGTGTATTGTTTCAGGAAGAGAAAGGGTGTCTCTGAGAAAGCAGGGTCTCTGGTGATTCACCCCAGAGAATCTTCTGATTCGAACAATTTGCTGAAGGTTGTAATTGCTAACGACGGCAATGGGAGTGTTTCCACAGTGACTGGCTCTGGGACTCTAAATGGAAGTGCGGATTCTCATGTCATTGAATCTGGGAACCTTGTGATATCGGTTCAGGTTCTTCGAAACGTGACCAAGAATTTTGCACGGGAGAATGAGCTTGGACGCGGTGGATTTGGAGTAGTTTACAAGGGAGAATTGGATGATGGAACTAAGATTGCGGTGAAACGAATGGAATCGGGTGTTATTACCAGCAAGGCCTTGGATGAGTTCCAGTCTGAGATTGCAGTTCTATCGAAAGTCAGACACCGGCATTTGGTATCTCTTTTGGGTTATTCGGTTGAAGGTAATGAGAGGATTCTGGTTTATGAGTACATGCCACAAGGGGCTCTCAGTATGCATCTGTTCCATTGGAAGAGCTCGCAACTGGAGCCACTCTCTTGGAAGAGGAGGCTCAATATTGCCTTGGATGTTGCTAGAGGAATGGAGTATCTTCATAGCCTGGCACACCAGATCTTCATTCACAGAGATCTTAAATCATCAAATATTTTGCTTGGGGATGACTTTAGAGCAAAAGTCTCAGATTTTGGATTGGTGAAACTTGCCCCTGATGGCAAAAAATCTGTAGTGACCAGGCTTGCTGGTACATTTGGATACTTGGCACCAGAATATGCAGGTAATTGTGTTTTATTTCATTTTGCAAATCTTTTATAATAAGAAATTTTATACCATTCCCGAATTTAATCGCTTTATATTTGCTGTGACTTCTGTTGATTCTATATGCTATTACTGAGAAATCTTGAAAAGAAGTGAACACAATGCTAAAAATTTCACAGAAAACAGAGAGAAATATCTCCCCGGGGAGGATAGACTTAGTATGATTCTGCATGATATCATTATCAGGGACCATATTGAGACTTTTACAGTCCCAAATGCATGATCCTGATGTGTTGGACACACTGAACTACACTGATTTCTGCTTTTTAAAATATAAATTTCAGTGACAGGAAAAGTCACCACCAAAGCAGATGTTTTCAGTTTCGGCGTTGTGCTAATGGAGCTGGTAACTGGATTAATGGCACTTGATGAGGATAGACCCGAGGAAAGCCAGTACTTGGCATCGTGGTTCTGGCATGTGAAATCAGACAAGGAGAAACTAATGGCTGCTGTCGACCCTGCCCTTGACATAAAGGAAGAAATGTTCGATATTGTCTCCATCGTTGCGGAGTTAGCTGGGCACTGCACTGCCAGAGAACCAAACCAAAGGCCAGATATGAGTCATGTTGTGAATGTTCTTGGACCGCTTGTTGAGAAATGGAAACCATTCGATGATGAGACTGAGGAGTATTCTGGCATCGACTATAGTCTTCCCCTCAACCAAATGGTGAAGGATTGGCAAGAGACAGAAGGGAAGGAATTGAGCTATGTGGATCTTCAAGACAGTAAGAGCAGTATCCCTGCAAGACCTACTGGGTTTGCAGAGTCTTTCACTTCTGTTGATGGCCGCTGAAACAAGTTGTTTGTTGATTTCTTCAATGCACCTTTCGAAACCTTAACATTGCAGAAAACTGTAGACAAATGTGTTTGCATTGTGATGGTTTTGGAGATCATGTTAGTCTTGATGATGCAGCTACAGTTATGGTTTTATACTCAAAACCTTGCTCCTAGTTGTTCCTTTTCTTCACTCTCAGTGTCACTTCTTTTACTGTAAGTGGTGTAGTGGTGGATTTAAGAGTTTTCATGTGTATGCTTTGTATTTTCAACTCTGATATTTAAGATTCAATGGTTGTAGATAATGAACCACAATCAATGAGAGAGCCTGCTATTTGTTCATTGATTACTGTTTCTGCTATATTGGACATGTAAATCAGTTTAAAGAGCATTGTACCAAAAGGGCTAAAACTTGTGCATACTACAACATTCTTTCTTATTATAGACATATTTTTATCTCATTTATGAAACAAATATATATATATATATATATATATATATATATATATATATATATATATATATATATATATATATATATATATATACAAATTATGATGTTAACTGCTAAAAGTCTTTTGGGTGTAAAGTTTCCAGTTTTATCCATAAGAAATTGTTCGAATTATAATTTTGTAATATTTTTGGTGAATATTTATGACGTGGCATTACTTTACAAATTATGAAAATAACATTCAAACTAAATTATGAATAAAGAAGATCCAACCAAACAAAATTAGTTGGTAAACAAAAATCGGATGATATTTTTGCAAGCAATGTTTTAATGAAAACTTAATTAAAATATATAAATTACACAAGACATCAAAAATAAAAAAAAATGAAAAATATGTTTTCAAGGTTGGGAATTGTATGATGATTTTTTAATGTTTAAAACTTCATTATTTATTTAAGATGTTTGTCATTAAGTGGTGAATGAATTTAAAAGTGATTCTTTTACAATGAGAATCATTTAGAGGAAACTCACTCCCTTCCTAAAATATACGAAAAAAACATAATGAAGTTAAAATATATGATTTTTTTGTCAAGAATAAAAAATATATAAGATAATGGAGCAAAGAACAACACAAAATAAGAAAAATGAGTAGATAAGTCCAAAAATCTTCGTCAAACATAAAGGTATAACAATACATAAAGATTTTCACAAATAAACCACATCTAGATCAAATAGAAATAATTAAGAAAGAACAAGACATGTGTAGAAAAAAAAAAAAAATGAGACGTACACATGCTGAATTGCTAAAACACGAACCATAACAATTTTGTGACGGTTTCGCTTCCTTATCCTAGTCTTTGTTGTCATTGAAAGTCATGTATATGTAATCTACAAAAAGAAATCTCTAGGTTGTATAATATGAGTCTTAATAATACATTAACAAATGTTAACATTAATATCGGGTGTATAAAGAGATTATATTGTGGTTGTTCTTATACTAAATGTTTTGGCTTATGTTTCGAAATTTATCTCATTAATTTTAGCTAAAATATCTTAGAATTTACCATGTAAAATTGTTTTTGCATAATCGAATACTAACTAATTTATAAGTTAATTTATAAGCTAGTTTTACTAAATAAACTCTGGATATAAACTTTATATACTATAAATATAAAATTTATACATAAACTATCTATAAAATACTTAAAAATATACATTTTTCTTATAAATATTTTGATTAAATATTTTTTTATCTAATTAAAATAATTTTACCATTTGGTAAAATATATAGCACTAGAATCTCTTTGTGAAGATCTAGAAAATGAATATTTAAGTTGTAGAATATTTAATAAAATGATACTTGAATATATTATTAATAAAATACTAAATTATAAATATATTTTTCAATTATTGAGTTCATTTTATAAAAACTTACTATCTCTCTAAACTCTCTTTTTCTCAATATTTCTTTATCTTCTCTTTAAAAGATTTATCTCATTCTTCATCCGTTCTTTGTTGAGCTCACAACATATTATTCTACAACTTTATCGGACCAAAATCGTAAACAAAGTAAGTTCTCTCTGTACCTTTTTTCTATAGCCAAATTTGTTTTCCTCGATTGCATGCAAGTAGAATTGATCACATGTGGTTCAATTTTACTCAAATTAATTCTTTGTGTGTATGTGATCTTTGTAGTATGTTCACATTGTTGATTTGATGTTCTTTTGTGTAAATAGAGTTACCTATATGAGTGAGCTAAAATTGCTATGTGAAGTTAGAGATTTGCATGCATATTTGGTTGTTAGATTAGGGATTGATTATGGGGCTAATTAATAAGTGTGTTGAATTGAACAAACTAATTTGATGAAATTGGGTATTTTGAGTGATATACTAGGATATTCAAATTTGCTTTGTCTAATGATAAAATTTAAACTATAAAATGGTAAATAAATGGAAGGAAGTAGGAAGATCATTTGGACAATCCAATGTGGGGTAACCTAGTATAGCAAAATCAAAGTATTGGGCGCCATGTGAAGGTAGATTAAAAATTCCAAGTCGGTGAGCTCATGGGAAGGTAACATTGGGTGCCACTCTAAAAGCTTTTGGCGCTCTCTGGACAATAAACTCGAGTGGTTTAGGGTGTTAGGTGCCACGATAGACGGTTGGACGCTTCCTTTACAAAGAGCATCAATGGTTTTGGCGTTGGGTGTGAGGTGACTACAGTTAAGTGCTATTGCAAATTTTTAAGTCAAAGAGCCTCACGACTACTAATGCTGGGGAAGATCCACTGGCGTTGCCTGGTTTTGCAATTGTATGTCCATTGTATGACTTTTAAATGAATTTTAATTGAACATGGATAAATTATGGATGAAAAGAAATATGTATGAAATATGTGAATGATTATATATATACTTTTGTTTTTAATTGGATTTCACTTTGGTTAGATATATATGAGTTGAAATGAGAGTCTGGAGATTTCCAAGATGGAAATGCTACTGTTTAAATGTTGTTTGAGTTCATTGATGTCAGAGTTCAAAGTGAGACTATCCTAACTCAACTAAGTATTGAACTCACGTAGATAAAGATACTTAGAAAGAAAGTTAAAGGAGATCTGGATCTGCATCCGTAGATTTGACCTTGAGGGTTAAATTTACTAATGGGTTATTTACCCTATTATACTTTTGGTATGAGATGTAGTCATGAGATAATGATGACTCTTGATGGAAAAGGGTGTGTAGGTACAAAATCTCATATTCTAATCAATACATATCGAGTCTTTCAAGAATCGTGTCGAGTGTATGATTATGAAAGAATGTGAATGTGTCATGAAAAACTTTATGATTATTTTAGCTAATTATCTGTATTATGAATTAATGTGTGAATACAATAATATGAAACATCCTTTATTATAACCATAATGTAAATTATCACTAAAAATCTATATCTATCTCTTTATATATATGATATTTTATTGTGGTCATACGTAAAATTGTTATTATGGCCAAAAATTTTTAGTTTAATTTTAATAACTTTAACTTATTCTTTTATGTATTTTGATCTTTCTATTATGGTTATGCTACTCATGTGAGTAGAAAGTAACGCAAAAGTTGATAAGAAACAACACTATGCTGTCAAGAGATAATTGATGAGTCATAGTTATAAGCATAGATACTATAAAAATATTTTGTACCAGTCTTAAAATTTTTCTGATATTTTAAAATGTTGTTTTGAAAGAAAAGTTTATATCTTTAAAAACTCTACTTAATATGCTTATATTTATTGTCATAATTGTGTATTTTGATAACTGACTGGAAGGACGTGATAAATGCCCTTCCCCTTAGTATTAAAAATTGAAAATTGGGTTGTTACTCTCTCCGTAAAAAAATAGTTATCTCTAATATTTATATTTTCTTTAAAAAATATATTATTTTAACCGAATATATAATTGATTTGTGCGTTGAATTATTGTTTGAAATAAAAGGAAAAATATAATTCTGTTGTGTCCTTTTATTATTTTTGCGAGATATATTTGTTATTCAATTTAATCAATAAAACACATTCCAGTTTAAAATAACAATAAACTGATTTTTATTATGAAAATCACTTTTCAAAAACTTTTTAGATTTGTTTAAAAGTTACCCTCAATCAAACACGTTCTCGCATCAATGACAGATTTGAACAGCACACGACCACGTCCTTCTTTCCACGTAAATTAAAATCCGAAACAAAAAGTATATATATCTATTTGTTTATAGATGAAACGAACCGTTTCTACCTTACTTGGTCCCCAAGTCACACGCATAAGCCATACATAGGATCCGCGCGTCAACCCCAAGAATTCTCTGGATTTTCCGCTCCTAATTACCATTATTGCTAGATATTCAATATTCTCTTTAACTAATACAAATCCACACAAATTAATTTGCATTATACCACTTTAAACAATTTTCACACCCATATATATTTAGTTTAGGTTATTATAGAAACTACTCTTATATAAAAATATACACATTTAAATTAAAAATTTATTTCTTATCACAAATAATATACACATGAGATAATATGTTATTTATATTTTTTATGGTATATCTTTATTTATTTTAGGTGAAGTTTTAGTTAAATCTCGATTAAGATGCGATGAGATTAGAATATAGAGTGATAAAAATGTTCTAGTAGTAGACTGAAATGTCGGAAATAGCCCTAACCGCCTCTCTATATTTTCAAAACAACACCTAAAACCCCACAACGCGCAGCACAACACCGCACCACCTTTCTATAAAGTGGTGTAAACCCTTGGGTTCTGTTTACCACGCAAAGTTCCAAACGCAGACGCGCGTTTTCAACATCAACGATTCGCCGGAAAAATGATAGATGCAGGAGCCGCGTCTCTTGCCGTCGTCTACTACGACGGCAACCGTGAGATCAACGTCGGCACTGTCGTGGTGGACCCCTCGCTCAACTTTAAGAGTCTGCTCTCGGTCTTAAGCCAGATGATCGGGATCTCTCCTCATCAGTTCTCCGTATACCTCGCCGCCATCGACACCGACCGGAAAATTCCAATTACAGCCAAGGTCAATCTCGCCGCCGTGCGCCGGGAGGTTACGGGGCAATATTTTTTCGTCAAGCGCTCCAAGCGCGCCAAGAAGGCGTATGCGAACGCGAAGAAGAAGCCGCCGGAGAAAGTCATGCTCCTCCGCCGCGCCGCCGCCGGAGATCCCCCTTTCAATACGACGTTCGGGCCGCCGATTCTCGGTCGCGCTGACTACGAGAAAAGATTGATGAATTTTCAGATGGAGAGGGACTCCTTTCGGATGAATATGAGCGCCGCAATCAACGGCGTCGCCGTCGGGAGAGAATCACCGAAAACCGTTCCCGCCTCCGCTGCCATTTGCGAAGACTGTTTGAAGGCGAATACGGACGGAATCAACGTTGCTTTTCACCTGTGCGTTCTCGATACGGTGACGGTAGGGTTCCGGTCGTCGGCGGGACCGATTTCCAGGCCGGCGAGAAATTCCGGTGAAGACGGCGCCTAATTTCTGTTGGCGGTTCAGTTTTTTGTTTGTCTCCGACCTTAAGTGAAGAATTGTGCATAAAAAAAAGGAAGGGATAATGATCACGTGTGGAGGGGTATACGATAAGCCAAAACGAGGTATACCTTGAAACTTAAAAGTTATGCTTCACATTTAATTAATTAGTTTTTAGGTGACTATAGGCATAGTATATAGACTATATTGCCCTAAGGGATTGGGCTTTTAATTATTATGATGGATGTGAAGTGTTTTCTGGAGAGAGGGTTGTTTTGGGAATTTCATATTTGTGTTGCTTGTGTGACACTATATGGAGAATGATGCAATGTGGTGCATTTGCAGGCTTGGTAGTAGTGTGTAGGGCCTTATCACTTCAGAGAGGTTGAAATGTTTGCTCATCAAATAAATGCTTCCTCTTCTTTTGGCATTGCATAGTGCATGAAACTTGTACCTCATAAAAGAGTGAAAATAGATAATTTTTATGTTATGCTAGAAACTTCGTGTTTCGATCTTATCTTGTTCAGTTTAAAAGGCATGTTTGGCTTTTCCATATTTGTTTTTACACTTTAGAGCTGTGAAGTTAATCTATTGAAGGATGTTAGTTGTTAATTTTTAAGCAATAATGTTTTTTTTCTTCCTTATGTGACGTTTGGAAGGGGTCGCCACTCGCTCCGCACGTTATGGAGGAGATTTATGGTTTTAACTTTCCGAGTCTTAACTTTAGACTTTGATGAACGAAGAAATAACTTGATTCGTTTTAGCAAAATTACTGTTAGTAACAGACAAACAGAACGAAGTAATAGTGGACTTTGAATCACCATTCATGAATGATTCAACTTGCAGGTCGAAATAGAGAGCGTGTGAGCCATACATTTTGAAAACCCTGGTATCTATTTGTTATTCCTTATCCACTCTAATTATTGTTTTTATTCAATTCAATAATTACCGGATTATCTCATCACAATAACTTTTATTTTCATTGAAATATGATGGGTTTTGAACCTTTTGCAAAGCTTGGGATACTGATCTTTGGTTCATTTGTTGCTATATTTAACTATCAAGCAATTATTATGAGATATTATTTTACAATTCTATATTGGAGCTATGTAAGAATTTGGGTTGGGTTTGGTAAAGGAGAGCTAATCACTTTCAATGTTAAATTCTGTTGGAAGAGACTTCTAAAGGTAGGAAATTTGGATCGGGTGTACATTTTTAGTCACAAAACTTAAAAAATATGTAACAGATGCACACAGGAATCTATTCATTAAATGTCCAATTACTTTATCTAACTCTGAAGTTAAATGTGCATTATATAGACTTTAAACTTGAAAACGTAATTTGGGAACAGTAACTATTAGACTTTAATGAAAAGTGAATTTGAAGAAAGAAAACACCTATACTTAAAAGTAAGAATAAGATAATTGAGTTTATGTGCTAATGAGAGTTTGATTTTTATTTGTGTATATTAAAATAAGGGTTTTTTTTTTTTTCTTGATGAAATATTCTTGGTCTGCTGTCAGCAGAGGTAGATCTTATTTTGGTGATCTATGAAGAAAATATGATTGCTTGGGAATTCTTTGGAAGTTAATGTATGATTTCTGAGTTTTTGTTCCAATATTATTCGTATGGGGTTAAAGTTATGGATAATTTTTTTATTAAGCAATTGAAAAGACATTGGGTGTGATAAATTTGGTTCTCTTACAATTATCAGTAAAGAGTTAATTTATATTTTTAGAACTATTTAGTAGTGAAATCTATTATATTTTATATATTATATAACTATTCTTCAATGATAATTTTCTAGGAAAAGTTGAAATTTATGAAATTATTTTAATTAGTTAAAAGAATTAAATTTTAATTTTTTTGAAGAGGAATTTTAGGGTTAGGTGTTACAAAGTGGGTTGGATTATAGTTTTGAAGTCCATTTGCAATAACTTGGTTTGTCCAATCTGTCACCAAATTAATCCACTACATGTTACTTAACTAAACTAGCAAATTATGCGGGCCTGTCCAAATTTTCTGATTTGAGTAAGAAAAAAAATGTTGTTACGGTCATATATGAATATTAATTTTTAATTTCGTGGATACTCGACCTGACTCGAATCTCCAATTTATAAAAGCAAAATTTTTGTTTTAACATAATTTTATGTTGTTGCAACCCTTGATTCTTCCTTCTTCAGTTTTATTTTTCTTTCATGTCCATTATTAGGGTATCAAATTTTTTGGCTGTCATGGTGTTGTTATTGTTGATGTTGTGGGAGGTGGTGGTGGCATTATTTGGTGGCCACTGCTCGTCTTCTTTCTTGAGTTCTTGTTGGTATATGTTTTTTATTATGTGATATCTTCGTCTTTTTCTTTGGTTCGTGGCTATTGTTATTATTGTTGCTTTGGTTCCTCTTTGGTTTAGGAAAATTGAAAATTATAGGTGAAAGAAATGATCTTTGAGGATATGTAAAGGAGGTGCAACAAAGATGTATATTTATTTATTTATTTTTAGATATATTTCATGATCTTTGTAATTTATGTTACTCATTTTCTTCCAATTTCCTTTTTTTTCTTCTTTGTCTTTTATCTGGATAACTCGCTGTACATCTGATTTAGTCATAATTCGAATAACTAAAAAATCCGACTAATCGAAGAAGCTAAATAATCGGACAGTTTTAAAATTTTGAATTCGAATTAATGAGAGTATTAGACCCGAATTCGACTCATTTTATTCATTCCTAAATGTGAAAGTAAGTTTCTCTATCTCTTTGGCTTGATCCTTTATATATCACATTTAACTCTTTTACTTACCTAATTTTTCTTATTAATATCTCTTTGGCTTGTTAATATATATGTAAAATGTGCTGATATTTATTTTTTAAATTATTAAATATTATTTTAAAATGTATATATTAAGATTTATTTTTCTTAATCATATAATGTTTTAATGTTATAAATTTAAATTATCCTATTCAAATTGAGAATTTGAAAATTTTAAGAAATTTAAATGGGTTTATCTAAATAAAAATAAATAAAAATGACTAAAATTTTAAATTCCAATAAAAATGGTGAATTTCATTAATATTTTTTAATATATATATATATATATATATATATATATATATATATATTTTTTTTTTTTCAAAACACTATCTGTCACTGACTGACTGATATTAATTTACCTTTTTTATACAAACTGAAACCAAAGGTCATGTTAACAATGGATTTTGATTGGTTGGTATATTAAAAGTTTATATTGATTGTTTGTGTAAAAAGTATTTAAGGGAGAAATTATAACCATTGAATTTTAAACAGAAAATAATCATGGGCATACGAAATTATGCTCTGAATTGTATTTGCAATGGTTAAATAATTCCGATGTCGGACCAATGTGTTTGTTTTTGACAAGGTGAGGTAAAAGAATAGATATGTTACAAATTACAATACTTAATAGCTTGTGATCTTTACCTAATTATACTTTTTGTTGTGGGTCTTCAGTTCTGATCCCTATCTTAACTTAATAATATTTTAGGTTGTAATTATCTAGATCACCTTTTGTATTAGTGATTCAATTGCATCTAAAACGGGTACAAATTTCTAAAAATTAAGGATTATACCATTTTGAATGGGTCATTCCGTTTCCTGGGCTTGAATCAACATTGTCAATTCAGAGTCCAGAACTAGTAACAGATAATCATGTTTGATCAATTTAGAGTAATTATATTTTCCTTCTACAATGTTTTTACAGTATTTATTTATCCTCACAATAACCATTTTTCATTAGTTAACATTATAATTTATCATCTATTATTTATTTCTCCAACTTCGACTCAATCAAAGATTTCTTGTCATCACCCTCAGTTATTATGGCAGATTTACCTATACTTGTCATAAAAAGTTTAATTTTGATTGCAAAAATATCATCAGTCAATTTATTATGATAGATAAACCTACATCCATCATAATAAGTTAACCTTTTATTATAAAATTGACACCAATTAACTTATTATGACATGTGACTACACCTGTCATAATAAATCATCATTAATTTGTATTTTTTCATTTGTGCTTTAACAAAACCTTTGCTTTTTACTTAAAATCTTAAACTCTATTCTTAGTTAACACTTTAGCTTGTGCAGAGGAGTATCCTAATTCTTAATCATCCACACCTCAGTCCTTGTCACAATTATTTCTACTCAAATTTCTAGATATTAATATCTCTAGGAATCTTTCACATCTTTGAAATATCTCGGAAATCATATTTTCACTAAAGTTAAGCACACTTTAAATCTTGTATGTATAACTAAAATTTAAGAGGTGATGCTTTTAAAATTGGAGTCCATGCATGTTATCTTTTCCTTTATGTTTAGAGTTTTGTATAAGGGTGGCAAAATGGGCTAGCCTGACCCATTTTGGCCCATCCTGTTCTTGGCCCGCTAAAAATGGGTGGGGTGGGTCCGGTCTCCCACTGTAAAATGGGCTAAGAATTGCAACCCGCTCTACCATAAGGCAAACCAGTCGCCAGTTTTTTTTAATCTTTTTTTAATTTTTTTTAATTTTTATTTATAAAATTTGTTTGTATATATATACTAATAAATGAATATTTAAAACATATTTGATCATATATTTTTTAAGTTTTTAATTGATTAATTAATATTTTTAATTGGATAAATTTAAATAACTTTTATATTTACATGTTAAATTACTTATTATAAATAATAATTGAAACTTAGGTTTTAATTGTTAATGATTTAAATTATAATAGTATTCTATATTTACATCTTTACAAAAATATAACATGAAAAATTTAACATTTTTTGTTATTTTTAATTTAAATTATAAGAAAAAGGGTCAATGGATCAGGGTCGGTCTTTGTCTTGTCAGTTTGACACACTAAGCATGTTGGATCAAAATGGACTAATGAATTGAAAATGCTAGTCCGATCCGCTCCATTTTGCTGGCTGACGGGTTGGTCCGTCAGATCCAACTCATTTGCCATCTATAGTTCTATATCTAGAATAATCTGTTTATTAATCAGGTGTGAATTCTTGTTTTAATTTTTATGTATTAAGGATAAGTAATATTGGTATTATTTTATTTTATTTTATTTTTTTTATCAGCAAAAAATTAAATTAAATTAAAGAGAGTACTTAAGAGGTGCTCTAACCCTTATACAAACGATCATGAACAAAATGATGCTCTTACATATCTTTGCATTCCAATAAAACATAATTTTTAGCCTGAACCAAACCCACATGTACCATCTTTGTGACTCTCAATCATAGATTTAAATTTCCAGCAGATAGAATTTTTATTATATAGATTTTTATTTTATTAAATACACGTTATTTGCTAATTTAAAAGCACGTAAAGAAATATTAGTCTTTTTTTTATGTGTATGTATAAATTTAGGTGATTTGGCACATTGTGAAATACCATAAACGTCTAGTTTATATTTAGAAAAGTTGATTATAACTAAACGATAAATTTACATATATAGACCTAATTAAATTTCCCAATGTTTTTAGGTCTAAAAAAAGATGGCAGATACAAATTTTTACTAAACAAGTCAACTTACAACGCAACTCGTGTTGAACAAGGCACTGTCTAGTTGTTTTTTCTATCATCGTTTCCAACATCTATACTATAAAAAATTGAGTGTGTAAACTGCATAATTCATCAGAACATTTGTACGACAAGTTTTCCTCAAACATGGCACCTTCAATTCTTCGTGGTGAATCCAGGGTTGACAGAACTAACACTTACTCCTTAATTCCCGTTTCCCACGACGAAGACGAGAACGAGGTATCATGTGAGGAGTTCTGTGGAACTCCTTGGCGAGTTGCTAGAACCTTTGTGGGTTTGATTGCAGTTGTTGTTCTGTTGGGAATTGTTGTGATAAATGAACATAACATCAGCACAATGTCGCATATTGCTCCACCCAGATTTTTCATTCATTCTCTGCGTGTTTCCACGTTCAACATCTCCCAGGGAGAGTTAACAGCGACGTGGAACGTGGACTTAGCCATCTCCAACGAGGTGAACTCAACGTTCATAAACATTGTGAACTTCAAAGCCATGATCTTGTACAAGGATGATATACCTCTAGCACTGAGTTCCCCGATTCAACCAGAGAATTTATTAGACGCACATGGGATTTTCTCCGTGAGTAAGAACGAGAAGAAGACGCTGCATTTGAGTTTCAACACTACTGGGTGGGAGAAAGATCAACCGGTGGTGGATGATGATGTGATTCAAGAGATCGATGAACAGATGAAAGTGGGTGTTATCAGCTTTGGATTGAAGATAAATGTGGAAGCTGAAATGGATCTTAACATGATGAATGTGCCCTTGACCATGGAACCTTATTGTTCCAATTTGGAGGTTGATTTTGCACCATTGGAACGAGGTGAGGCTGCGACAATATTGGACAATGATGTTGATGAGGTCAAAGAATGCTTTAACAACGTAGATCAATTGAACGATTTAGGGTATTAATTAAGAAACTCATCAAGTTTTGAATTTTGACCTAGCATTCGTGCGGGTTTCATGCAAGGGTTTGGGCTCTTGTTTTTGGTTATTTGTAGGGGAGGAGACAAGAAATTTGTAACAAAAACAAATGGCTAAACCTATACGTTACTTTATTATTTTATGATATATGCCATTTTTTTCGATTCTATTGTTTTAATTTGATCTTTTTATATTTTAATTTTTTTAATTAAAATATCTAATAAGTTAATGGAATTTCTTGACATGTCTGTCAATAAAGTTTTTTTTTAAAGTTTAAATATTGACGTGGACTTTTTAAAAAATATATATAAAATATTAAATCGAGACTTTTACAACTCGGTTAAAGAAATTAAAAGGAGCAATTTTTTAAAAAACATAAAACTTGTAAAAGTTAATGTGCCGAAATCCAAAACATAAAGGAATATAAAATTAGCCTCTTTAGCCAAAATAACTTATGGCTAGCTATCGATTTATTTTGTTGAGATAATTAAAAATTGATTTTTTGGGTGATGAATAATATGTATAGATAAAGTTATGAATATCTGCGACAAGTATTTTTTTATTTTTAAAGTGACATTAAATAGAATGCATAAATTCAATAATCATAATTCTAAATTACTAATCATAACCATATTTCATAATTCACACTATAAAATAGCAATCTTTATTTCATGTCGTAGTAAACCATAAATTCATAACTCATGAATATAAATAAAATAAACCATTTAAATAATTTTTTTATTACCAGTATTGTTTTTTAATTCGTAATTCTTTTTTATGTTTTTTATTTACATGACTGTCTTACTGAGAATTGGATCCTCCTTTTCAGCAAGCCCCGTTACAAACTCATGGGCCATTTCTTCTTGCACCACCATAATTTCTACCTGCATTTCCCAAAGTAAATTGAAAAAACCAATTTACCCCTTTATTCCGATCTTCTTTCTCGAGGTGCACTCTTCTACTATATCCTCTTCTACTAGATTATATAATTTAAAATGTAAAATATGTATTTCGAATTTTAAATTGCATTTATCATTTTACCTTGCAGTATGATTCGGTATATAAATTTTGGTTTTCAGATTATATATTTAAAATATTTTCGGATTATTTATTCCAGAATTGAAAATGAAAAAGGATAAAATTAGAATTTTAAAAATGTATGGAGGTGTCAGAAGAAATTATGGATGTGCAGAAATGCCCAAACTCATGACGCCTTCCTGAGGAGCCCAATAGACTCTCTTCCTAAGCCCGATAACAATTTCTTATATCTCTCTGCCTAATAATTATGTGAGTTTAGTGATTATGGATTTACGTTATAAAATAATTTTAGATTGTTATCCAATTCTAAATTATGATAATTATGAATTAAGTTAATTATAATAAAATTATCATAATAATTTACGATTGAATAATATGATAAAACTATATTATATAGGTGTATAGTTTTCCCTACAATTATCATACCAATATTCCTAATTCCATTTATATGTCAACGTCATAAATTTGTTGTCATTCTCATCATACTCAAACATATTTTTACTCTATTAAAATAGAGTTCCATTTATTTTGCATATTTTTATTTATTCTATAAAAATATAGTTCCATCTATTTTCAGTCTATGTAAATATTGTTCCTTCCATTTCAATCCCTACGAAAATATTATTTAATATTAAATCTCTCATATCTTATAATTGTTGATTTTTAAGTTAAATATGTTTTTAGTTCCTTAATTTAAGTAAAAAATAAAATTAGACCATTTTTGAAACTTTGACCTAATTTAGTCATTAAATTTTAGAAATGCATGAATTTAGTCCTTTTAATCAAATTTTGTTAAGTTTATTTAACATTTCAAATGTGATTTATGATTGTATTTGAATTAACATTAAAGCGAAAATGTGTCAAACAGTGTAAACAATTCAAATACTATCATGAAATGCACTTGAAATGTTAAATAAACTTAACAAAATTTGGTTATAAGGACTAAATCAACGTTTTTCTAAAGATGAAGGACTAAATAGGTCAAAAATTTCGTAAAGGGACTAATTTCAAATTTCACTAAAATTTAAGAACCAAAAACATATTTAACCCTTTTAATTATTATAATTAATTATAATTATTTCAATGTTAAAAGTGAAAAAAAAATATTAAGTCATATGGCGAAGGGAAAAAGAAACATTTCAAATTGAGATAATAAAGATAATCGTATCGTTTTTATTTTATATTTCATTCAGTAACTTTAATATTGTATTCCAATTTATTACATATTGGTATCTAATAATTTTATAATTTTATGTAATATTATTAATATTTAATAATTTTTAATCTATTACAAATTAATATTTATATATAACATATAATACTAATATATTGCAACTGTAATGCTAAAAGTACAAAAAAATTATGATTTTTTTTTTATTTGTGGATAAAATTTATGTTTTTGATATATTTTTTTCTTGAACCGCTTAAATTATAATATTACATTAATATATGGAAAATAAATTTGAAACATCTATGTAAATTATTGAATAAAAACTAAAATAAGATGTAGGACTGTACTTTTTATATTAAATAATAAATATATTTTTTTAAAGTAAATTTTGTGTAAAACGCATTTTTTCTTTTTTTATTATTTTATTGGTGCTCAGTAAATTAAAAAGGACAAAGTCACTCTACTTGTTCTTTTATTCAGAAATCCTTTTAGTTTCCACTTTATTCTTCTCTCAACTTTGTCCATTCTTCCAAGTCACTATTCTTTTCTCCTTCTTATTCTCTTCTCTCCTTAGAATATGAGTTATGGCCATTGCGGAATTTTGCACAGAGCTGAGCGAATGTCTTTCTTTTTGTGTAAGTAGAAAATTTCAAACCCTAGTCTCGTATCTTTGTTTTTAGTTTGGAGTCTTGTATAAGAGCCTCATTTTCGCCTCCCTATGCTCTTACGTTTAAGTTCTTTGGTCTATTTTGGGTGTGGAGCTCATCTCTGTCTAGGACTTTCTTCCCAAGAGTAGTATAACAGTTCAAGATGAGAGAAGCTAAACCTTACTTTTTGCACGATGATTTTGTTTGAATTTATGGTTGTGTATTGATGTTTTGTTTGGTACCTCAAATTAATCTGTTGATGTTGTTCTTTGTGGATGTGAGATGAAATATCCCTAATTTCATGTTTGGGAACATATGGGTTAGAAAAAATTGGGGTTTTTGTTGAATGCATGTGATTTAAGATAAATTTGATGAGAATTGAGTTTGTAACGTGAAATTAGAGAGGTGTCTGACTTACATGGGGCTTAAAAAGAGTTTTAGGTTCATTTGACGTTGTTAAATTGCAGAATTCGTGTTTCTACGTTATGCATACTCCTTGGGCGAGTTGAGCTTTCTAACTTTGACTTATCTCGCAGAATTTTGAATTCCCACTTTGTTAATTGTCGGATCGAGCTGAAATTTTTACAACAGATTCTAGACATATGATGCTTTGTTTTGACCATTGTGATCCTTGTTTGGAAGTCTATAGTGAGAGCAGTCTTTTTTAAAGGTTCCCGTAGATTAAGTTGTTGATAGCTTTGACCTTTATCACTTGTTTGTTGCATAACTTTTTCTATAGGTATCGAATAAGATTGATTCTTTTTGCATCGAGTTATTGATTAAATTATCTTTCACTTGATTGTAAGAACATAATTTTTGGATATTTTTACAAGTTGCATTTTAAAAAAAAAAAAAAACCCAACCGATTTGCATATGTGTTATTAAGATATAATGTAGTATATTTGGTGACTATGTGAATGTGTGGGGATTATATGAATTTTTGGAATGTAATGATATAATAAATTGTGATGACGACCTTGCCGATGGATATGCGTATTGTACATTGATGGTATAATGTATGAGACTTGACTTGGTATATTTTTGTAAAATATGTGATTGCTTTACATTTGAAATTTGAAATGGCAATTATCCTTGTATTGTATGTGGAGTATGTGAGGATTTCATGGAGAAATTCATTTGGTGATAAAGTAGTGTATGTAATGACTTAAGGATTCAAGTAAGGTTACATCCTAACACTCTAATGGATTAATTAGACTCATATAGAAGATTGGTTCATGTGATGAGAGTAATAGGAAGTCATAGTCTCTAGCAGGATAATGACCTTAGATGAACATGGATTAACCTTGTGTGTGGGGTAGGGTGAAACCCATTGGCAATAGTTTTGCGAAGTAGTAGAGGCCACCAGAAGTGCAAATTTCCAGTGAATCTAATTTCATTACATGTATCTGGATAATCGAATTAGAGTTTTTTTTATCAGCAAAGAATAAATAAATAATAGAAGAACACTTATGGGGTGCACCAACCCTTTTGCAAAGAAACAAAAAAAATATTAAGCCTGCACTGCAATGCAACACTTCCCTTCAAGGTCAAACTAACCTCAATCTAGCAGAAACAAAAAATTCAACAGATACGGGTACCACCCAACAAAGACCCATAATAAGCTAAGAGTAGCAAAACCATTACTTAACTACAAATCCATTAAAATCCAAAATATAGGCAAAGATATAAACTAAGCAAAATCAGATGATGTTGCTATATTTATAGACATGATCACTATCCATAGAATCCTTTGTTTGCTATCACATATTGCTGCTTGTTCTTAATAACTTGTTTGTTTATCTGTTAAAAAATATTTTCATTAGCTTACCCTTCTCTTTTCTATGCTTTGTTTTCTTGTGATGTTTTCTTTTTGCAATGATCACCAATCTTTGTGAGAGCAAACTAGGGAGCCATTGGTGATCGTCAAGATGGTGGAGATGTTGCCGTTTAGATTAGGCATGTTGAATGTTTCTCTTTTGAGCATCTTTGGAAGAACTATTTATGTTTTGTATGCTCTGTTGAACAATCTTTTCACAACTTTCATTGTCTTTATTGGTGTTTATGTTAGGTTGTTTCACGTCCATGATACTTCTATTAATTCTAGTACATTTTGGATGATTGTAATAGTTATTTGTGATATTTTATTTATTAAATTTTTTTGATTAAATAGAATCTCACACCTTACAAATTTAATTATATCAACTTTAAATATTACTTTTTTTTTACCTTAATTACATTAACTAATATATTTCAGTTTTAGAATGAAATTTACTATAATTAATGATAAAGATAAGTTAGTCAATATATTACTATAATTTTTGTTTTTAAAGAAGTTGAATTCAAGTTCAAATAAATAAATGATCAAAATTTTATATTTGGCAAGGATAAAGTGAACCTACCCGAACTTGTTTATCAGCTTTAAATAAAAGAGCAAGTAAGAATTAACAACTTTATATGACATTAAAAATGTGATTTAAATGTGTTAAAAAATCAAAATTCAGATAAAAATATCATATTTAAAACTCCTTGAATTGGTTAATTAAGATTATTAAAAATGATAATTCTCTTTTTACAAATATTTAAATCTAACTTTGTGCTAATTGATCTACTTAGTTAAAATACCAATTTAAAATATAAAATATTTAAAAAAATAAATGTTGATTATTAAGCAAACTAGAGCATATCTGAATCTGAATCTAAGGTTACACTTCTCAGATTTTAGAAGAATAAAATTCAATTCAATCAAAAACAATTATCATTGAATATAGCATTGGATTCTAATATGAAACCTATATAAACTCGACTCATTAAATACGACACGTTAGATTACATGTGAATTGATTGAATTTTGTTATTTGGCTGCACAAAATACTTGATTTAGGTTGATTTGTGATTACATAGGGTTATGTTGATATATGGTGACACAAACTTTTTATTTGTTCAGTGATATATATAATTTTCATTTGGTAATCACCATTCCAAAAAAAAGTTTTTGACCATGCACTAGTGCAGTAAGGGCTTTTTGCCCCGGTTGTTTTCCTCATTTTGCCTCGGGTCTGGAACCGAGGCATATTGGGACGAGGCCTAAAGACACCCCTTTTGGCCTCGGTCGTTACCCGAAGCCATAAAATTCCTTTTATGCCTCGGTTCTAAATGAACCGGAGCCATAGTGTTCTGTAACCTTGCCAGCGAAAAGCAGCAGCCACCACCATCTTCTTCCACCGTGACCGCGAGTTCCGGCATCGCAACAACAGCCAGCGTTCCGCAATAGCAACAACATTGTCTGGACCTGCAACCACCAAGGCAGCACCTGCAACGTTCACCATCAACACAGATCCACTGCCTGCACGCGAGCCAGATTCGAACCATCATCAACGCTCCGCAGATCTGAAACTGCGACCAACGCCTCCATTGCAGCAACGAGAGCAAGATGCATTCTTCGCAACGCTCCAACACTGATATGCACCATTAACGCTCACGCAAAGCTTCATTGCGCCGCGACACACAA
>Ga0214542_1004949_pt1 | contig 25850 bp, 6 predicted proteins | sample CNSS1metaG_FD_160096 | JGI IMG/M metagenome (GOLD analysis project Ga0214542, IMG submission 160096) | Root nodule microbial communities from cowpea collected in UCLA plant growth center, Los Angeles, California, USA - CNSS1 | ecosystem: Host-associated > Plants > Roots > Nodule | place: USA...
AAATAAGAGAATTACTCCCATGGTCAAGGGACAGAGATTTTTTGACCTAAGCAAGTCTTAAGCTATGGTTAAAAATATTTCTTTCTTTTTGTTTTTGGTTAAGAATTATCTGGCACTTTTCTTGACCGGAACACTAATAAAACATTTTTTTTAGTGTTAGTGAAAGAACATTCATTTGTTGACACCACATGCTCTTTCTATACTCACTTTACAACCAAATAAATTCATATTTTATTAGAAAAAGCAAGTGCATAATTTATCAAAAACATAATTTCCTTCTATCATAATTTACTTATGATTAAATGTTTATGGAGAATCAATAGTATGGTTAATGATCAAAGTTCAGCAACATAATTAAAAATGGCTTATGATCTCTATTAGAAAAAAAAGGGCATATGATAGGAATATAAAAGGTTGAGATCTGGATATAACTTGTAGAAGCATTCCGAAGAAGATGTTTTAAGATATTTATAGACAATTAAGGAGTGTATACCATTGTCAAGGACACTCAGACAGAACATATCCCTACAAACATTATCAGAATTATATGTAAGGTGAATGTGAATTTTATGCTCACTTCACTTAATAATTAACATGTATCTTATTTGCGAAATCAACATGAACCATTCAAATCAAATGTGTCGATGGATAATACTAGTACTAAGCCAATCCTTGGTTTTAAAAAAGAAATCATTTTTCGTAACACCTTTCAATTTGGTTTTCGTACAATCAAGAAATTGCATAAGAGTGACCAACCTAAACAGAAAGTTTAAAATTCACATATTTTACTTCAATAAATATATCACAGTAAGTTTGAGAGTATGCATAGAGAGGTTTACCATCAGCCAAAAAGAATGCTGGATGGTATGTTATGTTTTAGTTAGTTTATGAGACAACTTGAGCACATGCATGCCTCAGATACTTTTTGTCAAGCAAAATAAAACTTGAATTGTGAAGACAGAAAACATTGAAACTACTCCACCTAAGATTGATTCCACTTTATGACCATATCTTCATACCAAATTCATGTCATATCAAGTGGAAGGGACCACAGAGAGGTCCAAGCGCCCCGTCCATTCTTCACCTGGCTTCAACGTGATTGGTTTCTCTATCGCTGCACCATCCACGCACACCATCTGTTTGTACTCTTCATCCCCCAAATCCACTATCGCCTTGGACTTTTTCTCCCACGGATTCCAAACAACTATGCAACACCAAACTTGGTTAGTTTCACCTGTTACATTGCGTACCAAAATTTCACTAACCTACCAACATCATTCACCATTTCATTTGGAAGTGCAAGGAACCATACCAACATCTGGGAGTCCTTCCTTTCTTATGACAATTGTCTGCTTCTTTTCGTGGTCCAGAACAGCCACCCCACTGCCACCAGAATCGAGATACACTCGATCCACCTGATACATCCCGACAATAACATAAAAATAATCAATGTCACACTATTTCAACAATAACAGAACCAGGTCCTGAGTTGTTGTCTCACCTCTGATTCAAACGTCAATGCATCTCCTTGTTCTGTGAAGCGTTCTTGGTTGTGCAAGTTGTCTAGATAGTCTAGAGTTTCCAATCCTTCCACCCTCACTTCACTGCCAATGATTGTCAGAGATTATCATGCTTGTTCAAATATTGCATATTGCAAATACTAGAAAATTACTTATGTAAAATTGATCACCATGATCACATTTAGTCACGGACCTGATATCAGAGACAGAGTAATATGTATGGTACGCAAAGGAGAAACTGAAGGGCTTGCTATTGACGTTCCTGACGCGAGAAATCAGAGTCAAATATCCATTTCCTGCCAAAGAGACCCTTAACCGAAGTTCGAAGCTGGACAAAATACTCCAGATCAGTATCTCAAATATTAGGAGATTCAACCGACAATTTAGGTGGGATGCCAAAAAACATGATAAAACTACCCATGTTTGCGATTGAGGTCCCCCACATGTGGTTGGGGTCTCGGCACTTACGCCAACAATTCATTTACTTTTTATTTTTCTTGCGATGTGAATTCTTGGACTGATTCGAGTTTTCGACAAGAAAGTGTCATAATTTAGTATATTTCCTCACAATTTATGTTCATGTTTTTCTTGTCTATATTCAAAAGATAAAGAGTGTGGGTTCGGAGTAAGTAAACACATAATATGCATTTAATTTCGAACCTATGTGGCCATATTTTCAGATCATCTTCGGTTGGTTTGAGCAGCAAATCAATATGGGCTTTTTCACCGGAATCAGTGGGTAACGGTGGAGGATTTTGATCGATTACCCATATTTTGTTCCTGGCAAACCCATGATGCTCTAATGATCCACGGTTTCTGAACTGGAAAAATAAAATTACAAGAAATCAAAGAAAAAAAAACCTTGTTTATCTAACTCTCTGTATGTAAGTTTTTCTGTTACTTATTCTTGGGCTATGAATATGTGCAATTTACTTTTACAAAGTATTATTCGATATTCAAATTATACCTGAGGGAAACAGATAGCAATTCCTCCTCGTAATGGTTTGAGAGGGCTTATGATTGCCTGAGAAAGAAAAACACCACATATACAGAGAAAATTACATCCTCAATTAAAAGCTAATTAAATAATAGATGAGTCTAAAACAAAACAAAAGAAAGTAAAAAAGCTAATTATGTTTACCTTACTACTAGTGAACAAAAGCTCCTCGCCACGTTCCCATTTCCATGAAAGAACCTGCCCTCCGTGCAAACTAACCTAAAAGTGTCACCCACGCTAACTTCAATTTATGAAAACAGTTATTTCAGAATCAAAAAGGAAAGAAATCACTATATCTTCTGGGATGGCATGATCTGGGTAATTTCTATCTGACACATAATGACATTTTAAAGCTCGTATACAAGTTTCAAAAACATGTAAAGTAGAAATTGATCTCAACACATAATCATTTACTATACAACAATTTCTGCAAAAAAGGTGGTGAATGTAAACGATTAGTGAGAGTTAAAAGAATCTGACCCTTGCCGAGGCTCCTCGATGGTTCCGCAGAACCACTAGGCCTATTCCATTCCTATCCTTGGTAATTTCAACCGCTCTTATATCATCACTTCCAGCCCCAGAATGATTCATGTCCAAACTCTTCGCTGATTGTGTAAACTGAAGAAGCAAGAAACGGTATCAGTATCACTATTCTCGATCCCTTTAAGCGTAGGAGTTCAAAGCTGCTTCCCGTGATGATAGGAAAAAAAAGATTAACAAGTTCAGCTGCACGAAGCAGGTGAAAAACCACGGGTTTCCCATCACACCTTCCTCGTGAAAAAACCAAGTTATCCCACGAAAATTGATACCAAAATCGCAACTTTTCAACTACCAACTACCTTCATCCTTAATCTTATCTAATAACCCGTAGTAAGGGTCAATTCTCGAACTACGGTCAAACACAGACGCATGAAACAATAATGGCTGTGATTGCTATCTGAATTTGTACTATGTACCAACGGAAACAGCTACCATGGTAAAAACAGGTGTTAATGATATCCAAATTCCAATTCTTCCAGTTATACAATCCAAAAATAACCTCATTCAAACAGAGTTTCACTCATAGCCCTCGAATTAAACATGTGATCATGAGTATTATAATAATCAAATTAAGCTAACAATGAGAAACCAAAAAATTATTTACCTAAAACTCAAGCAAGCAGAGTTGAAGTAGAAGGGTTCCGAGTTTCAACCCCTGCTGTGAATAACTGTAATATGATTATGAACACGTGACTGCAATAACAGACTTAACTACCCGGTTATTTAACAGTGTCTGAGTTTTGTTTTTAAAGGAGCTCGTAGTAGGCATAATTTAAGCTTCAACAATGGTCTCCTTCTGTTTTTTTACAGAAATTATATAGATTATGGACCATTCAAGTAAGTAAGTACTAGAGGCCTAAGCCAATTGCTGGTGATGGTAGAATTATGGAATGATGGAAATAACCATCAATCATTCGGACACTGAAGATAGTGACTCGAAGTCATACCCTTAATTAGATTGCAGTGGACCTAACATGCAATTGACACCATGGTCACTTTTTGAGTCTGTAAAATTATCTTATGCTAGAAAAGAGAGGAAGAACTATGGTTGTACTTCTCATTCACAATGTGGGTTGAAGGAGAAAATTTGTGAATGAGAAAAAGGAAGATTGGGTTGGGATGGGAGCGAGGGCCTTATCCTTCGGCATTGGTACACTTTCTGGTTCGACATGCATGAAAGTGATATGACAAAAAATAAATACAATAGAAAAATGAACTCGTGGACATGATTGCCTCTTGAAAACCACATTCCTGACACTTGCCTGCTGCTAATCGCATGTGGTCCAATAATCGACATGTCCACCTCACACTTTATTGACTAGTTTATAATTTTACATACACAAATGAGAATTAAATCTTTATTGAAAGTGACAAAATTATATCATGTAGATTCAGACTTTAGAACAGAATATTTTGGACCCCAACTGCATTCTCACTTTACCGTATATAATAATTTGTTCTCAGGGAAAATTTATCGCGTTAAAATCCATTTTTTACAAGCGAAATAGCACAAGCTGAGCCCCTTGGGCAACTTTGACAAGTGCTCTTTGAGTTTCTTTTTGCCCCTCCTATTTAAATGCAAAATTAGAATTCGACTCATTCCAATTTAAGAGAAGATTTATCCTTGTATTTAGTAATGTATGAAACACGTTATTTCAAACTTACGGTATTAAATTTTAGGTGATATATCAAACAGTTATGTTGATTGGATTAAAAAGTCATAACACATCACATGTAATTTAAAAAAATTCATCTTTTTATTCTTTCTTTTAGTTTTGGAAAACGTATTCCATAAATTATTAAAGTATAAGAATTTTTATTTGAAATTTTTGAAATAGAATGAATTCCAATTTCACATATATTTAAAGAAAAAAACATATTTAATTCAATATTTTAAGATAAAAAAACTATTTGTCAAGTGAATACAAAGGAGTGTCAAAGAAAGATTGTTGGATGGAAAAACATTTTGGCAAGTTACATAATTAGATTTAATGTTGTTTTTTCATTTCAAGAAGAAATACAATGAAATAAAAACTATTTTGTGTTGTTATCACCGAACATTAAAAATGTATTATCTTAATACTTTTTAAAAAATTAGTATATTTTAAAATTTAGTGACCACGATTTATTTTGAAGACGAAGCAAAAAAAATCAAAAAAATACACAGCAAAAAATATAAATTCTACGTCTTTAATGTTCTTTAAGAATTTTATATTTCAATAAAATAGGATACATGTCTATCTAATTTCTCCACTCAATATAATTATTTAACTTCTCCACTTAAAACAATGTAAACATATATTCTTTTAATTTTAAAGGCATTATTTTAAAATTATATTTTTTAAATAGTATTATTTAAATTAAAAGATGGGATACAAACACGAGAATGCGTGTTTTTTTTATAGCATTACATCGTAACAATTATTTATTTATATAATATTTTTCATTTTATCTTAATAAAATTTTAAAAATTATATTATAAAATTTACCAACATAAGAATAAAGAAAAATAGAAACCAACTTAAAATATAGTAAATTAAAAAAACGAAAGAATCAGCATCTAAACTAAAAGAAAAATAATAAATAATAATAAAATCTATTTTTTTATAATTATAATTATAATTATATTTTATTTTAAAAAAGTAAACAACACTTATATTTTCCCTAGTATATTATTAAAGAAAAATATAAGATCACATGGCAAAAAGATATAAACAGATACACAATGTTTGTATTTGAATCAGCTTTTAGTAAAAAAATATAAAATCTCCTATTCATTAAATAAAATCAGTTCCCTAATATTTATTTTAAAATATTTGTATTAGTAAATTCACGCAAAAGTAAAATTAGATTCAGATTTCGAGTAAAATAAAACTTAAAATTTAACAACTTAAATGAAATAAATATGGTGGAGAAAAAACTCATTAAAGGTTGGTTAATTTAATAAAAAAAAATGTTTCAACAAGTGAATACATACTTCAAATTTATAATACGGCTAAAAAGTCAAATATTTTAGAGTAAATAGAATGTTTACAATATTGCAAAGAATATACATTCGATTATTTTTAGTCCTTATTTTACAGTTCATTCCACTCAAAATTAGAATCTTTAGAAAAACAGAGATGTAAAACGTTTTTACATTATCATAAATCATATATTTTAAGTTTGCTTATTTTTACCAGAATATCTCAAAAAACATATGAATAATAATGACATAAAATATATATTTGTATTTCAATGTAACAAATATTTTTTTCTTAAAACTTATAAGCGTTTTGTATGTATTCTCAATGGAAAATTCTTATATATCATTTCACTATAAATAATTGTTTGAGTTGAGTTCGTTTCTTTCCATTGAGTAGAACTTTCAAATATTAGACTAATAAGAAGACTCAACAAAAAAGAATAAATTAATTAAAAATATGACACAAGTAATATAAATAAATGATGTTAGCAAATTAATTTGAAATTTAATACAAAATCACATTAAATTGATCAAATCATTGATCAAATTTGTGATTGAATTACTTGAATTTTTTTATACCAAGTATTTATTAATTTTGTTAGAAAACTCCATTATCCATTTTAGTGGATCTTTTTCTTTTAATCATACTTTCTTATCTATAACTAGGTGCGGATAGCGCATGTGTGTATGTATTTTTTACATATACATAATATTATATTAGTAGGTAATGATATTATAATATTATTAAGTTAATATATAAAATAAAATTATATTTATTAGAAAAAAAATAGAATATATCAGTAAAGATAATGGTTGATAAATAGGAAAAAAAAGAATAAATAGATATAGATGATTTTATACAAAATTTGTAAAAATAACGGTCAATTTTTAAAAATTTAATAAATAATTATATTTTAAAGGATAAAATTAAAATTTTGAAATTGTGGACTAAAAAGAGGAAATCCTCTTTATTTATTGTTATAGATAATAAACATGAAATCCAATTAAAAAAAAAAAAAAACCCTTAGTAAAGTATTACTTGAATAAAAAACCGCTAATAAATTATATCGATAGTTTAAGTTGTGCAACTTGATTTAATCAAATTAATATTGATAAAATGAATTGATCTATTGGATTTATAATATTCTTATTTTTAAATTTATAATATTCTTATTTTTAAAGTAATAATTGTAAAAACTAATAAATTTATATTAATAAAAAATCACCCATAAACTAAAATATGTATTTAAAATGTTAACACGAAGGTACATAAATAAGAGGTGAGCTGTTGTGGGTTGGGGGCAGAGAGAGAATCCGTATCAAGTTCAATCGTCTACGAAGTTTCCGGTGGTGAATAGTCTCTGAGAATCGTCTCTGAAAATGAACGACGCAGATGTCTCCAGGCAAATCCAGCAGATGGTGCGGTTCATCCGCCAGGAAGCAGAGGAAAAAGCCAACGAGATCTCTGTCTCCGCCGAAGAGGTATCTCTTCATTGTACGGTTTTTTCCTCTTTCGATTTCTAATTCATTCTCTCAAAACGAATCCTGCAGGAATTCAATATCGAGAAGCTGCAGTTGGTTGAAGCCGAGAAGAAGAAGATCAGGCAAGAGTACGAACGAAAAGAGCGCCAAGTGGAAATTCGCAAGAAGATGTAACTTCTAACTACCTTTCTATCCCTTTTTTTTATATTGTTTTTGTCTCTGTTAGTTTGAAATTCATTAGGATTGTTCGTCAGCTGGCATTACTTGAAATCAAATTCTGGAGACCAAGTCTTAGTCGTATAGATCTTGATCCTTGCTTGTGATAATACTGCAATGTCTATTTACTGTGATTACTGGTACAGCAAAAGCTTTATAGAACCAGATTCAGTGCAATCAGTCCAGTTATTTTTTCTTGTGATCACTCATTCGGTGTATTTATAATTGAACTGCTTCGAAGTGTTTTTAGTACTACAATATGACTTGTCAGATCTTAATTGAACAGTTCCGAATTGCTGAATTCGCGAATGCATGCAATTTAGATCACTTGTGAAATAGCCTACTGGATCCTTGTCGTCTTTTCGTAATATTCAATAAAAACAATAATTAATGTTAGTTCCATTTTTTTATTTTTGCATTTGGAAAATGTGGCCATAGGTTTTGGTTTAGTCTCTTTTATTTACTTATTTACTTTGTTTGGGTTTGAATAGTTGATGTTCAATTTCCTTCAAGCTACTGACATCTGTGCAAATTACTTGAAGTCAAGGATATTGTCGAAGTTTGATGAATGAGATTGAGGGTTTAGTTCAGATAGACGTATTTTTAAAACACAGATCTGAGTGTTGTTCTTCAAAGTGGCAAAAACAGTGCTGCTTGTGATAGTTTATGTTTTAAGGCACAATTCACTGTTTGTTGCAGTGAGTACTCGATGCAGCTGAATGCTTCTCGAATTAAAGTTCTTCAAGCTCAGGATGACGTGATCAGTTCCATGAAAGAAGCTGCATCCAAGGAACTTTTGAGTGTGAGTCATCATCATGATTGGACTATTACTCATCATGATCATGTGTACAGAAACCTTCTTAAAGATCTCATTGTTCAGGTCAGTTAAATGTTTAGTATGTTACACCTACTTATGGTTCGATACTTTTATTTTACTGTTTTCCAAGTATTGATATCAGATTGTTGTTTACATTTTTTTAGTAAAGCCTTGCACAGAGACAAATGTTATGGTTATTTATTTATTGTACCTCTGTTTTGTGTTATTTGTGATGATGCCACAACATTGTATCTATAACTAATATTTTCATTGCTAATTGCTATTACCTGGAGACGCCATCGTATCAACGTCAGTGATTTTTTTGTGATAGGAACTCGGGCATTACGAGATGCTTGGTGGAATATTTAAGTGTTTGGTTCTCTTCTCTTAATACCTAGTCTTTTAGGGTGGGTTCCCCAAATGCGTGGATAGTTATCAATTCGTATCAGCAAAGGTTGTTGGTTTCTTGGACGGGGGCTATCTATGGAGGGTTTTGATTAACAAGGAAGTTGAGTGAAGTTCAGCAAATGAAGTGTCATAGAATGAAAGCTACCAAAATGTCTACTCTTAGGAGTGGTGCTATGATAGGGTATTATGGAATGCCAAAGTCCCATATGAAGTAGTATGGGATGTGTAGTGGAGTATTTAAGTGATTGGTTCTCTCCCCTTAATACTTAGATTTTTAGGACGGGTTTCCAAGTGCCTGGGTACAGTTGATTGAATCATTACTATTTCTTGATTCCTGACATGGAACCAACCTTGTTCTCCATATTGTGTTCAATGGCATGGGTTCAATTCCTGTTCTAACCTCTTACCCATACCTGGTCAACCTGACCTTTTTAAGCCTTTATAATGATACGTTCTGCTAGACTGCTGTTTACAGATCACCTTCTATGCATAAGTATATGTAATGTTTGGGTACATTTTGAGTCATAACTATTTCCTGCTTCCTGACATGGGAACCTTTGGTCTCCGTGGTTTGTTTGATGGCATGGGTTCAATTCCTGCCCTACATGACCTTTTTAAACCTTTGTAATGATACATTCTGCTAGATTGCTGTTTATAGATCACCTTCTATGCTTGTATGTGTACTTGAAATATAATGTAAGGGCTGTGTGTTGCAGTGTTTGCTAAGACTGAAAGAACCTTCTGTCTTATTGAGATGTCGGAAAGAGGATCTGCACTTGGTAGAGCATGTGCTGGATTCTGCAGCACAGGAGTATGCTGACAAAGCAAATGTTGATCCCCCAGAGATCATTGTTGACAATCAAGTCTATCTTCCTCCTGGACCCAGTCATCATAATGCTCATGATATCTACTGGTAAAGTTGTGTTACAATTAAATCATAACTAATTGTTCAGAGATTTACTTTCTTACCCTATGCTTTACTTTTTTCCTCTTGGTTAATTATAATTTAACATTGTCTTATGAGAAAAGCATCAATTTTAAATATTCTGTACGTAGTAATTCATACCCACAACAATTAATGATTCTTCTGAAAATCGGATTAGCTGCTTAGATATTTAAATTTCAGTTGTATTGTAGCACACCTGATTTTTTTTTGTTGATATTCAGTTCTGGTGGCGTGGTGCTAGCTTCTCGTGATGGAAAGATTGTGTGTGAAAATACTCTTGATGCACGACTTGATGTAGTGTTTCGTAAAAAGCTCCCTGAGGTAAATTTTTTGTGCGTAGTAATTCTTATTCTGTGATATGTATCCTCGATGTTAGATATTTTCTGCTGAGTTGTTTATGCAGTTGACTTCCATATTATTTCCAAGTAAAAAAGTGGAGTTGTTTTTTTTAGATATTGAAACTTTGACACTGAAATTAAAAAAAAAAAAATAAGGGAAACTTCAGGCAAATCATTTGCTCTGATGGCCTCCACCTAGGACAAGTAACCTTGCTATTGCTCTCACTCAAATAACTTCGGTGTAGCATTATGTTTCACATCTCAATTTACGTATTTTCTTGGGTAGTGCTATCCAGTTAATTCCACAAACACATATACATCGTAAACCCTTTAATCCAATTCATTATTTGCCAACTTTCTCTCTAGTATGTTTACTTTTGCATATTCTTTAGGATGATAAATTTGGTTAGTCATTAGATAGGTTGAAATTATGATAGCCAACATTCTTCTTTGTTTTATTTATTTTTTTCTTCTTGGGAAAGGGTGAAGGGGTATAATTATTTTGAGATGATGAGCTGGTAAATCATGTCAAACGATTAGATTCTTATGAAGTTTCTTTCTCCTTGTTGCAGATCCGAAAGCAGCTCTTTGGACAAGTTGTTGCTTGAGGTTTTCAATTGTATTGTTTCGTTACCCCTAGAGATTGTTTATATCCCGAAGTATAAGCTTGTCTTGGACCTGAATAGCTTTCGGACCGTTGAATTATAATTATTGTCTTTTGAATAACACCATTTATTGTTATTTCAGTTGCTCCCATATAGATTATGATGGGGGCATGTGGTGTTCTAAAATTTCTTTAGTGATTATTGCTATCACCGTGACTATAAGTGTTTGCTCTGGCCCATTGCTGCTTTGAGCTTACTGGTATCATGTAGCATATATATAAACATTGAACACCAGTACATTACTGTCAACATTGCGACAGAAATATAACTGTTCTCTTGTCGTATCTAGTACAAGTATAAAAAAAACGAGTGGAGATAGTGAATTTTCGGGTTCATGTAATGGGGGATGAGAATTGGACTGCATTCAACGAGTAATTTCATTCCTATGGATTAACACTTCTGATATAGACCATTGTAAATAAATTTACATGACCTGGCGGTGATTACAAATAGTCACTAAAAATATCTTTAATTAAATATATTTTTCATGCATTAGTACAGGTTGTGCATTAATTTTATGAAAATATAAGAAATAAAGATGTAAATCTGAGGAGTAAAATAAATTTATAAATAATATACATTTTTATGTGTATTATAAAATTGATTTAGTTCGGTTGGTGTTCGAAATCAAATAAGAGAAATACAATAAAAGAATTATATATATATATATATATATATATATATATATATATTGATTGGCTTTCTATTATTCAGTTTTGAATTGATTTATTTGTATTTGTGTTTTTAGTTACCCTAAATCTTGCATGCCATGAGTTTAATCATTCTTGATAATACTAATTTTTTTATAAATTAGTTTGTACAAAAAGTTTAAACGCTCCTTATTATACTAGATTGTACATCATTTTGTATAAAAAGTTTAATCATTCTTTCTTGTACACCATTTTATATAAATAAATTATTCATTTTCTTATTAAATGTTGCACACCGATCTACTAAAAGAGTTAAAATGCTTTTTATTTTACTAAAACTTGTATACTAATTTATATGAAGAGCTTGAGAGGTTTTGATTTGGACCAAATGTTTGGACCAATTTAGTCTTTTATCTTTCAAAATATGTAGATTTAGTCATTTTAATCAAATTTTGTTAGGTTTATTTGACGTTTTGTATGCATTTCAGAATTGTATTTGAGTTGTTTATACGGTTTGACACATTTTTACTTTAATGTTAAGTCAAATACTATTATGAAATACGCTTGAAGGATTAAATTTGATTAACAAAATTTGATTAAAAAGACTAAATTCACGTATTTCGAAAGATGAAGAAATAAATTGGTTCAAAGTTTTAAAATCTAATTCCAAAATTTACTGAGAGACCGGGGACCAAAAACATATTTAACCCTCAAATTAATTTACATCATAACTTTTATCCATTAACATGATAATGATACAAAGCATAAGTGACTAGCTGTATACTAGAATTATAAGTGTGGTAAATGCATGAGTTACATGTAAAAGTATGAATAATGCTACACTTTAAAATGCATAAGCAATCAAATTTTATCTAAAAATGTTTACGATGTTTATACACGAATTTGTATGAAAATATTTTAGAATGTAGTTTTTCAACGAGTTCTTAATCATGAGAGAAAAAATATATATAAAGATAGGTTTCTTCATGTTACAAATTTCGAATGCTCATGGGTGTTTGACGAAATAGATTATTACACGTTTGAGTTTTTTTTTTTTTTTTTTTTTTTTTTTTATTTTTTTTTTTTTTTTTTTTTTTTTTTTTTTTTTTTAATAGATGTTCCATATTTTTGCTGAATTTTTGACATTTGTGAGGCCTCAATGGTCCACTATGTTGTTGCCAAAAAATGTTCAAAATGTTAGGGTGCGTGAGAAATCACTTCTTAAAAATGTCACTTTTTAAATTTTTAATCATAAATAAAGATATATCAGCTTATTATTTAGTAACTCCGATTAAAATTGTTCTTATTAAAATAAAATGAGATCTAAACTCATAAATAAAAGTATATTAGCTTATTATTTAATAACTCTGAATAAAATTAGTTATTAAAACAAAATGATATCTAAACTTATTTATTCCATACACGCTAAAGTAAAACATTTGAAGAATTTAATTATATGTTGGGTTTTTTTATTCGTTTTATATTTTAAAATATATTAAAAACATTTTTAAATTGATAATATTAGTGTATTGGACAATATAAAAAAAATTATTTTAAAGTATTAGTTTTCCACCGAGTTATATCTTATAGTATTTTTTAGAAGTTACTTTGTCTTCATAAAAGTAGATAACTTATAAAATTTGTCTACTACTTAAACAAAATTTTACTCATATCCCCGGTTTGGGAGCTTATATATCCACTCATATCCGAGATATTCAAAATATAATTTGAATATTTTTAAATTAGTTTTAAAAATATACTAGTAAAACATTGAGATTTTTTTAAGTTTTAGTTTTTCACCGAGTTATATCTTGGTATTTTTTAAAAGTTAATTTGTCTTCGTACAAGTAAAGAATTCATGTAAGAAACATTCAGGTGCTTAAACAAAATTTTACTCATATTCCAAAATATACTTTAAATATTTTATAAATTAATGTTATAAATATGTCATTTGATAATTATATAAATATTAAAACCTAACAAATTTATTATCTTTCTATTTATCTCTCATACCGTATAATATCGAAGTGATCTCAACTAAAATCAAAATTGTCTTATGTAAGGTCGACTTCATCTCGGTTAGGACCAAGCGGTTACACACGAGCAATGATCATTTCAGGTCAAGATTAATGTAGAGGGTCAGTCCAATCAGGTAAAGACCTAAAATAATGAGATATGTAAAGGACATTGGTTTCTAGGTAAAAAGCATCTTGAAATCTATTCACATTGGGTTACCTTAACCATATCAACTGACTTGAGTGTTAGAGTGTTTGCAGATACCCACCTTCTTTGGCTCATTCAAGGATTACAAAAGGACATCTTGGACAGTAAAACAGGGATATATCAGATCTTGTAGGACAATTAGGTTCTATACGAAAACATTTAGCTCCCACCATGGGACCGAGATGTACTTGGAAAAGATGGTATCCACAATGAACACGACAAGGGATATTAATATTGCAAATCAAAATTCAACATTGATGTTAAATATGCAAAGGCAATTGGACAAGATGAATAGAAGAAATGAATAGGAAATGAATGCTTGCACAAAGGAGAATGAGAGGGTGTAAAGACAACAGGAGGAAACATCTCAAAACACTGAGACTTCACATCGGTAGAGAACAATGGATGAAGAGGACACCACTCTGAGGGGAGGAGGATCATGAGTGAACATTGTTACTAATCACACTTTTGCCGGGAGGGGCACTTCATGGCGTCATCCCTTATAGGATGGGATCATGGAGGTAGAGCTTTCTCTAGGCTATAAGGGTCTTACTCCATGGACCAATATGATGACAACACAAATTGAGACGATCATGTTGACGTCTTTGTGACATAAGTAGAGTTGTACACATCAGATGATGTCATCTTATTTCGGGCTTTCCCCACATCTTTGAAAGTTCTAACTCTAAGTTGGTTTACTTATCTCCCTCCCAATTCCATATATTACTTTGAGACATTGGTCACTCGTTTTGGTGTACAGTTTGCTACCAAAAGACCTCATCATCTTACCTCCTTGGCTTTAGTCAACATTCAGCAAGAGAAGGACGAATCGTTATGAGTGTTTATGGAACATTTTGACAAAGTTACATTGAATATACGCAACCTTAAACCAGATGTGACACTGCATCATCTCATCATTATGCTTATGATGAGACTATGACTTTTTGTTAACAACTTATGCAAGAAATTTGTAACAAATATGGACATGGTCCAAACTAAGTTGTTAAATCTATGCAAATGAAAGATGTGAGAGAATTCTGAAATGTTACTATAGCATATACTAATTACAATAGACCTTTTAAGACATCCTTTTATATTAGTAAAGCAAGACACCACTTTCAAACTTTCACGCTTTCCTATTTAACGTGTATGGACCATATTAAAATTCGTATCTGAACCGATATTCAATATGATATCCATATATTTTTATTAAAATAATTATGATGGTGTTCAATATATATATATATATATATATATATATATATATATATATATATATATATATATATATATATATATATTAAAAAAGATTGTTATATCACTATTCATAATAGTAACAACTAAAAAAAAACTGTGTAATAACACTTCCGTAGTCAAATTGTTGTGTTCAAATACATTCGGATGTAAATATAGTTGATTATCTTCATCTTATTGATTTGACTTTTAAAATCGAATTAAAACAATAGTGAATTACACAAAAGATAAAAACCCAAACAAGTAGAGCACATAAATATATGATAACTAAAATTTGAACTGAATAAAAATTCTATTTATCATAACGAAAAAGAAAAACTCGTATAGCAATTATATGAATTTTAAGTTTGGAATGTTTGTGTTCGAAATACTCATAACAATATAAATTAGTTACTATCTAGTAAATCAATTTTATAGCCAAGATACTAATATACATTATTTTGATGTAATATTACAAGATAATTATATCATCATTATTTATATTTTATATCTGGACATGACTGAAAAGAGTCAATATAATGATATCTTATCAACTTATACGCTCTTACATTTAACCTTATGGTATTATTTTACAACTTTTATACTTAAATATTGAAGTCTTATTTCCGTTTAATTACACTCACAAACATAAAACTTCAAAAGTTTTATTTCATTAACTATTTTAGTAGAGACATTTAAATGGTAATAAGAATTACATGCATTTCTTTCAACTTCTTAAAGGATAATAGCAGTGAATTATTATATTAAGAATTTGAATATATAACAATTTATTTATAAGAAATTCTTTCATAAAATGTTTCAAATTGTAGTTTTTGAATTTTTGAAAATCTTCTAGAAATTAGGATAAAAGAAGCGTGTGATATATGTAAAGTCCAACTTTTTATTTTACAATTGTAAATCATCTCAGAAGTTACATAAATATGAAATCACAGTCAACATAAGAGTAGTTTAAGAAAAAGGTAGCGACCAAAGAGGTTTGACCAGGAGATATAAAAAATATCTGGGTTGACTGGATTAACAAAACGATGTCGTTTGATCGAGGAGGAAATTCCCATTGACACGTCTTGGAGGCAACGTCGTCTACGGCACCTCCTCGTTGGTGGTTAAGTCACTGTCCTTTCACTCCCTCGACGGGTCCGCCAATCTCACCAACCCAAACAAAAGCCCATAAAAAGCCCTCATTCCTCCTCTTGCTTAACTAAACCCTCTTTTACTAATTAGATAATAATAATAATAAATAATAAATTAATAATTAACAGAAGCAAAGCCACCAGGTTTATATCTACAAAGACACTTACTCAGACATAACTGCATACTCCAACATCACTTGACAAACCTCAAGCCACCACTCTCACCAACTCTTTTGGAATGGAGTCAGCAGCTCTGTCGCGCATAGGCCTGGCGGGCCTGGCCGTCATGGGCCAGAACCTAGCCCTAAACATTGCGGAGAAGGGCTTCCCCATCTCCGTCTACAACCGTACGGCCTCCAAAGTCGACGAGACCGTAGATCGGGCCCGCAACGAGGGCTCCCTCCCGCTCACGGGCCAGTACACCCCTCGTGACTTCGTCCTATCCATCCAGCGCCCCAGATCCGTCATCATCCTCGTCAAGGCCGGCGCCCCCGTCGACCAAACCATCGCCGCCCTCTCCGACCACCTGGAGCCCGGCGACTGCATCATCGACGGCGGAAACGAGTGGTATGAGAATACCGAACGCCGCATCAGCAACGTCGCCGAAAAAGGCCTCCTCTACCTCGGCATGGGCGTCTCCGGCGGCGAAGACGGCGCGCGCAACGGGCCCTCCCTCATGCCCGGCGGTTCCCACACCGCCTACACCAACGTCCAGGACATCCTCCACAAAGTCGCTGCGCAGGTCGAGGACGGCCCCTGCGTCACTTACATCGGCGAGGGGGGTTCTGGGAACTTCGTGAAGATGGTCCACAACGGAATCGAATACGGAGACATGCAACTCATCTCGGAGGCTTACGACGTGTTGAAGCACGTTGGTGGCCTGTCGAATTCCGAGCTTGCGGATATCTTCGCAGAGTGGAACAGAGGGGAGCTTGAGAGTTTCTTGATTGAAATCACTGCGGATATTTTTAAAGTGAAGGATGAGGATGGTGAAGGGTTTTTGGTGGATAAGATTTTGGACAAGACAGGGATGAAGGGGACGGGAAAATGGACGGTGCAGCAGGCGGCGGAGCTGTCGATAGCAGCGCCCACGATTGCGGCGTCGTTGGATTGCCGGTATTTAAGCGGGTTAAAGGAGGAGAGGGAGAGTGCTGCGACGGTGTTGAAGGAGGCGGGGTTGAGTGAGGAATTGGGGAAGACTGGTGTGAGTGGGGTGGATAAGAAGAGATTGATTGATGATGTAAGACAGGCTTTGTATGCTTCAAAGATTTGTAGCTATGCTCAGGGGATGAATTTGTTGAGGGCCAAGAGTAATGAGAAAGGGTGGAACTTGAATTTGGGGGAATTGGCTAGGATTTGGAAGGGAGGGTGCATCATAAGGGCGGTGTTCTTGGACAGAATCAAGAAGGCTTATCAGAGGAACCCTAATTTGGCTAGTTTGATAGTGGACCCGGAGTTTGCTAGGGAAATGGTGCAGAGGCAGGCTGCGTGGAGGCGGGTTGTGGGGTTGGCGGTTTCGGCTGGGATTAGTACTCCGGGAATGTGTGCTAGTCTTGCTTACTTTGATACCTATCGGAGGGCGAGGCTTCCGGCGAACCTTGTTCAGGCTCAGAGGGACTTGTTTGGGGCGCATACCTATGAGAGGGTTGATCGCCCTGGGGCTTTCCACACCGAGTGGACAAAGCTTGCACGCAAAAGTGGGACTGGAGTTGGTGCTCTCAATTGATGATGAGTTTTGGTTGTTTCACTGTTAGTCCTGCAGTGCAGCGTTTGAGTTATAATTGTTTGTTTCTATGAGGATCTTTGGTAGGCAGAGCAACTATTGTTTTCTTGCTATAACTGCTTTGGCTCTTTAATAAAACGAAGGCATGTCATTTGGCTTCCAGGGGCTTTTTGCTTTGGTAGAGTACAAGTTGTTGATGTTCTTGTCAAGTGTATATTTGTTTGAAATTAGAGTTATAATTGCATTCCTGGATTTGATTTATTTTATGTATGTGCATGTGTTGATGGTTGCTTGATTCTCTGAAGTAACACTGTAGAAGAAGATATTGATCCTTGAATTTAATATTTTATGTGAAACATATTCAAGAGTTTCTTAACAAAATATGATGAGAATTGTGTTGACTCCTGTAAAGCAAGAAGCGTTTTAGAATCTTTAAGTATCAAGAAAATGATGGTTGATATTTCTATGCATTCATAATTTCTTGTGCAAGTGATATATCTATTTTTTTCTGTAACCAGGGGTATCTAAACTTCTATTACACTCCTTCTGTCTCTCTGTAACATGATTGGTCCATTTTGGAACGAAAGTACTTTTCTGTTGCGATTTCACATTTAAGGCGAATATTGGATCAAAACCTTGGTTAAGGGACCTAATCGCCAAACCATTTATGCATTTGATATTGATGGTTGATTGAAATTGCCACTTTAGTTTATAGAAAGAGATGCACGTGGTATAGGCGTTTGGTCCTTGTAATTTGTTTGAACAAATTCATGAATTTCTTGATAAAATATGATGAGATTTGTGTTGAAGATTCATGCATCAAGTCAACTGTGTTAGAAACATCAAATAAAGCTTTAATGTATCTTGGTTTCCTGTTTATATTGTTTTAGGTGATTTTGGTGTATGTGCTGAAGGATGTTCACTTTTTCTCGCTTTGTAACTTTGCATGTTTGTGCACTGTAAGGTTTTGTGCTTCTTGTCGTGCCTTGGTGACCATGTTTTTTATTTTTACCTTTTGTTAAATGAAAGCCTGCTTTATATTGCTTTTCTTTGGGCAACCTTGTGGAGGTAGGACTCAGTAATGCTTTTGTGATATTGTTTCTTTTGGAGTTTACGCAACCTTTTTTTTTCTTCAGTTTTACTAAGTTTAATGCTACACTTTACAGTTGTATGAGACTAATTAACAAAGGCAAATTGCGTCATGCCATTGAGAAACCCCGGGCAGAAAATATCTGTAGAGTATTCCTTCATTTGTAGTCAGAATCATGCTGTGTTCATTTCAGAGAATGAACGAACCTAGCTTGTTATACATTCACTGACCAAAGAGTATTAGCTAACTGACAAGGGTGATTGGGGAAAAGATTACAACAGGAAAATGCAGTGAACTAAAGAACGCCGCACTCAAGAACTGGCTGAGTTCTTGTCACTGCTGCTGAGGGCATTTTACTATTGCCAACCCATCTACTTTCAAGAACCTGATCTTCATTGGCTTGTTTTTCCATTGCTTGAATCCTCTTGGTCTTGAGAAGTCTCATAGAAGAAAATCCCGCATAGCCAACTATAATGAAACCAAAAAATCCAACTACAAAGCCAATCACCCACAGATACCATCTCCCCCTCTTCTTTTCCAGTGGGAGTACTACCGAAAAGTGACCCTGGTCGCTTGAGTAACACACTCCAGGGGAACTCATCTGAGTAAGTTGAAATGTACCATTGGCATTGAAAGCTACACATCTCACCCTTGAGTTGATGTGAGCCCTACCCATAAGTGTGATGTTAGGAAATTGAATAGAAATAGGCTGTCCCATTGTGTTGAGAGTGAGGTTTCTTTCACTTGTGTCTGTTACATTTGAGGCATCGAAAACCAGAAAGCCAACAACAGAAGAGATGAGTGAGTAACCTGGCAAATTGTAGTAGAGGGTTGACCAGTTGCCCAGGTTTTGGTACACAATAGCCAACCTCTTGACATGGGGAATGGACACGGTTCTTGGTGGGATCCGAAAGTAGCTAAAGTTGGCACCTTTGTTCCAGAGCCTTCTGCTTCGAAGACGTACTACTGAAATATCCATACCAGACAGGTTCCTTGGAAGAAGAGCATCATACAGAGCACCTGTTTGAGGTCTGTGCTTGACCAGTGACCTGAAAGCAAAATCTTGAACCAAGGAATTCAATGATTCACTTGCAGGAGTGCTGTCCAAGCTGTGCACCAAGGAGCAGCAACACAACGTGAGAGGCAGCACCCAGATGAAATCCCAGTTCATACTGTATCCCATGAACACTTCAAACAAAGAACAGTGAAGACAAGATTGGAGGAATGGAAATGTGGCGATCTGTGTTAGGTCTTGTTGATCGGATTTGTTTAGTATAGAGGTCGTTGTGTAGGTAAATATACCAAGCACCAAGTCCAATGATGTTTACTTTCCACAAAGAAGAAGCATGCTCAGGTTTGGGTCCCAACTACTGACTCCAGAGGGAAGAAAGGCTCAAAAAGTCGCAAACTAGGGTCATTCTGATTCTATCTTATGACCTAAGGGGCTATTTGGGCTTGTGCCTCTGAGAGAATCTTTGTTACTACAATGCCAGAAAGCATGCGTTGATTGCTCAATTTCTCCCCCGAAATGGGAGGCATATCTAGAAAATGGAAATCATGAATAATTCCACTAGGAAACCAAGGGCATTTCTTCCTCCACCCCCAAATTTTAACTTGCACCTCTATAAATTTCAAATTTCAAATTTACCCTCCTGAAATTAAATTCATTAGGCATTTACTGTGTTGGGTGTTGGAGTGTTTGTAAAAGTTGTGGTGTGCTTAGCTTAGCGGTGGTGCCTCGTGGTAGTTGTTGGAACATTCGAGGAATGGGAAAGAGGAGAAAAAAAGGACAAATCCGTCATTTTAGTATCTCCAAGGGGGATGCAGATTGAAATCATGTGGTACGTGAAGAAATGGCCGAAACCAAAATACCCAAACTTAGGCCCCTCAAGCAACAGAGATTTCCTCAGGGCGAATGAGACATTTAGGCCCAAAAGATGCCAGCCCAAGAAACAGTAATATTGACAGAACTAGATTACAGACCTAAAATAAGGGCCAAGATTTGAGAGTTTCACCAAGCAAGCGTGGACAAATTCTCCATAAATACTTGAAAAAATTTGTTTTACTACAACTATAAGTATAAATTAATTTGTAAAAAATATTTTTTTTTTTAGTTTTTTACATTTAGTTTTAACTTTATATAAATTGATTTCAACTAATTAAAAATATTTTATTGTCTATAATGATCTTGTTGTGTTCAAACACACGGTCTCAAGTTGTTGTGATCTATAAAAAACATTGTTCATATAACAAGTGTTACTCGTAATAAAGGTGAGTATATGTTGAATTCGAATCAATCAAACTAAACCCATTTAATTAATCGCTTTTATTTCCAGCTTTTTCAGCTACCAAGTTAATGGATTGGTCGCAGGCCTAACAGTAATAAAAAAATGAAAAATATAATAAAATATGTATAAATTAATGAAATAATAAAATTTCATATAATGAAGCATAAAAATTAATATTTTTAACATTTTAATAAATATTCAAATACTGAAAAAGATCAAAATATACTGCCCCTTTATCGAGTAATAGTCATTCCAAATGTAACACTTAATTAAGGTTGTCATCACTTGTCATCCAATGCTAGTATAAAATACATTATTTGAATGAATTGAAATAAAAGAAGAAAAAAAACAGAGAAAAATAAAATAAGTAAACAGATATATACAATAAGTTGTCACATGGTAGCCTAATATCAAAGGATGTGGTAGCCTTTTTAATCTTAAGGACTAAAAATTTAAGAGACTGTATAGTGATAGGCTGAATGCTAATAGAGAAAGAATAAAAGCACACTAAATGCTTTTAGTTTAAAAGTCTTCTTAATTCTTGACTGTAACAGATTATATATTGAATTAGCTAATGAAGCTGATTATTTTTTATAATTTTTGTAGAATATGTAATTATTCTTATATTCAACTTTTTATGGTTTATTTTTACTGAGTACGCTTGCGTTTGACTGGTATAAGAACAATAAAATTGTTACTGTAGATCCTATGGTCTAGCATGTGGACACATATATACATTAATGTTTGAAAACCATTATAAAAATTTTATAATAATAAGAATGTAAAAATTGGATTGCATGCATTCCAGATTCACTATTTCGAAAAAGATTTATGTTTTATACATTTCAAAATGATGCTGGTGTGCCACTTTGGACGGTGGACAAAATTCTATTGGTGCTGGCGTGGTTGGTGTTTGGGAAGATGGAGAAGTTTGTGCTGAGAAGGCCTTCGGAAGCTCTTTTATCATGGAAGAACACAAAGGGTAAGACCCTGTTTTGGACATTGGAACATCGGAGAAAATTAGATATAGTGACATAAAAGTAGTTCCTGCAAAAAGAGGTTCCTACGAAAACGAAGTTACGAATGTTGATATTCGGAGACCAATTCAACAAAACGGATATTAACATCCGTGTCAGAATTTAAAAGAATTTTTTATTCGAATATCGACACCCACGAACCAATTTAATAACAAAAAATCGAAGACATTCATAACGACATACACGTGTCACTCGGATGTGGATATCCGGTACTTATTGAATAAAATTGCATTCGACCCTAAAGTGGACAACTAATCCGTCTAGTTCATAAATCATACATAGATAAATCTAGAAAACACACGAATAAAAAATACAAACAAGCAGTGGAAGCAAACAACCATTTAAGCCAAGTAGAAATTAGAAAGAAGAGTAGCTAGTTATTGGGTATGTGAGGAGAAGAAAAAAAGGAGAACTTGAATGGATGTGGGAAGAAAGAAAATGAGAAGTTGCGAATGTGAGAGTGTAGGCAAAACAGTGTTGAGCTAGGATTAACAAATTTGGTGTTGAAAACTTACAGCGGAAAGATTAACGTTTTGACAAAATCAAGAGGGAGGGTGAATTGAGTTCTTAATAAAAATTATGTTTTTAAAATTTCCCTTTTTAATATTAAAGTTTAGTTAAAATTCTTTATTGTTTTTTTAATAAACATAATAAAATAAAGAGAGTAGAGAGAGAAAATTGCATAAGGTATTTATACAGGTTCGGATCAAAAAGACCCTACGTCCTATTGTTAATCTAAAAAAACGAGATTAACTTAATCATTAAAATAAATCACAACTACAATCACTGATAAGAAAGTTAGGGTTTGGAAACACCTATCTTTAATCACACAAGAGATGAAGGCACCTCCCTTAAGATCCACAAGGGGTGAAAATGACTTCCTTGATTCACACAAAGAATGAACACCTCCTTTGAAACACACAAAGGATGACTAACTTCTCCTAATAATAGAAGCAACACTCAATCGCTCAAGATCTAACTTGATAAAAGTTATCGCTCTATCCACACTAGGTTTTTCAAAGCCTTCCCATAGAGAGTTCTCAAGACTTCTCTAACTTCTATATTTTGCAAAATGAAGTCTTACTTCCATTTATAAAAGCCTATTTAGAAATTAGGTTAAGAAGTTTCACTTCCATTTATAGAAGCCTATTTAGAAATTAGGTTAAGAATATGAAAAGATAAGTCATAACTGTTGTGATAATCGATTATCATAAGTGATAATCGATTATCATAAGTGATAATCGATTATCATAAGTGATAATCGATTATCACATAAACTTTTATAGAAACATTTTTCTCGTTGTGATAATCTATTATCACTCATGATAATATATTATCAACATGTAATCGATTATCACAAAGGCTTTTCTCAAAAATCAGTTTTAACTAAGATAATCGATTATCATTAAGAATAATCGATTACTCCACTGAGCTTTGCAAATAAATAAAATTCGCCCGATGTTTACTGCTAAGGTTTTGCCTTTTTACAAGATCTAAACAACTAAACCCCTAAGTCTTCAATGTATCTCTTGAGTCGAAAGATTCTTTAAACTCTTCAACATTTTTCTATACATAATCATCAAATCTTCCATACTTCTTCGTAAGTCATCATCATCATCAAAACTCCTTGTTGAAGGAAGATATCCATAATTTTTTTTTTGTCAAAATTTGGGATGTGCCTCGGTTAATCTTTCGATAAATAGGAGAGAGAGAAAACTTAATTTATTTTAACGAAGGGGCAAACTAATCATTTACAAATGTTTTGAGGGTGTAGGAGAACTGAAGAAAGGTGCAAGGAGAAGAAGAAAAAAATGCAACAAGAAATAGCCCATTAAATAACTTGATGGGTCAAACTTGTTTGAGCTAGATGGGCCAATCGAGGACACGCTGGGCCCATGAAATGCTGGTGAAAGAAACCATCAACTATATTTCATAAGTACTATTTTGTAGGTTGTTTATTCCTTTAATTACCTTTTTTTTTCTTCCTGCACCCGATAAAGCTTAACTCAATTTTACCTCTCATGAAAATTATTTCAAAAATCCCAATTTATGTATCCCACACTCTTCAATTTTGGTCTGTTCATTATAATAATACAATAAATATTATAATACCAATAATAGTTGTACTACTAGTATTTCTATTAATAATAATATTAATAATAATACCTATACTAATATTAATATTGAAACTAATATTGATGATACCAATACTAATATTATTATTAATATCACTAATAATACTAATAGTAATACTAACCATAATAACATTACTAATTATAATAGTAATACCAATAGTTTAATATCGAGGAGAATGCTAACGAGTGTTATAAGAATCCTAGTTAAAGAATAATTAATACATATTTATTTTATTATATTTTAAGGTCTCCACTAAAAGTCTATGTAATTAATTTTTTGTATATTGCAAAATTTATGTATTTATAATTAATAATTTAATATATTGAAATATTGTATATTTTTCTAATACGGGGAATTTTGTTAAGTTAACAAAGATGTTGTACAAGTTATCAAATTAGAGAAAATAAATTTAATGAAGTCTTAAATTGATACTTTAATTTTTTTTTTTGTCATTTAGTTAAAACTGACAAAAATTGTATTAATGAACTCGTTAATTAATTTTATGACATTTAGGAGTATTTTTGTGCTTTAAATATAATAAAATTGTATTAATGGTTATTATGTCAGATTTTATTTATTATTATAATTAACTATGAAATTTTACAAGATTAAATGTACATTAATCATTCTTAACCAATTCTCTTGGGACAATGGTTAACAAAATCTTAATATTAGTTAAGTAAGTAACATTTGAATATATAGGAAGGATCACGTAATGAGAAAGAGATGGTTAACGACAACGGTCAATAAGGGGGTTTTCTAGACCACGTTACAAAAGGGAATTTAGGATGTCAGGAAGCGATGAACGTAAAAGGATCATCGGAAGTGGAGAAAAGACATAAATTTTACAATATTCAATGTATATTAATCATTCTTAACCAGGACTCTTAGGGCAATGGTTAACAAAATCTTAATATTAGTTAAGTAAGTAACATTTGAATATATGGAAAGGATCACATAATGAGAAAGAGATGGTTAACGACAATAGTTAATAAGGAAAGTTTTTTAGACCACGTTACAAAAGGGAATTTAGGAGGTCAGGAATCGATGAACATAAAAGGATCATAGGAAGTGGAAAAAAGACAAATCACAACTTTGAATGTTTTTGGCTAATCCATTTCGGTACCTTTTGACCATAACATTTTGGCACCCATCCTGAAGCTCAGTAAAACTCTTCCTGACGCCCAAATCTTTTTTCAACACAAAACTTCTTGTACAATTGGGTGAAACACGTCTCAACGCATGTTGCTGATTTAACAGACAATTCCAATATCTTATGGAAGCAATGCTTAAAGACCCGCGCTTACCCACACATAGTCTGTTATAAGAAAAAATGATTACACTGAGTCTTATAGTCTTAACACGAGAAGGCAATTTGAAGCAATCAAAATTATCTAGGAAATTAAAAAAAAAAAAAAAATAACA
>Ga0214542_1004950_pt1 | contig 25848 bp, 16 predicted proteins | sample CNSS1metaG_FD_160096 | JGI IMG/M metagenome (GOLD analysis project Ga0214542, IMG submission 160096) | Root nodule microbial communities from cowpea collected in UCLA plant growth center, Los Angeles, California, USA - CNSS1 | ecosystem: Host-associated > Plants > Roots > Nodule | place: USA...
TATTGGGATGAATATAGCATTGTGCTTGCTTTTGGGGCAATTTTAGACCCAAGAATGAAATTGGAAACATTATCCTTTTGTTTTAAAAAGATTGACCCACTTACTTGGGAGTCAAAAGTGGAAAAAATCAAGGGAAATTTGTACAACCTATTTGCTGAAATAATACTAATGGTTTGACAACATCATCAAATGTTCAAAAGCGCAAACATGCACAATCCTCATCCTCATCCTCACACATTGATACCCTTTTTGATGTAAGTTGTTTGAATAATTCTTTTTAGTTCACTTAATTTTATTTTTGTTGCAATTGTTCATTATGTTATGCATTTGACTAATTTCAAATATTATGATAGGACTTGAAAGAGTGTAAACAACAAGTAACTAATAAACCTGGAAGGACACAACTTGACATATATTTGGATGAACCCACTTTAGAATTTGACTTTTTGGAGCAAATGGATGTCTTACAATGGTGGAAAAATAATAGTCTAAGATTTTCTGATCTATCTTTAATGGCTAGAGATGTATTAAGCATTCCAATAACCACTATGGCATCTGAATCTTCATTTAATATTGGATCTCGGATCCTTAACAAATATAGGAATTGCCTTTTTCCTGAGAATGTGGAAGCAATTATTTGTAGTTCTAGTTGAAAGCATGGATTTGTTGAGGGTAATTATTTTTGTTATTGTATTTTTTCAATCTATTGTTTTTATTCAATATCAGATACTTATTGTCTTGTTTGAATGTATGCAGAAGAGGGAGAAGATATTAATTTCCAAAATGTGCTACATGAAGGTTTATCCAAAGTTGCATCCAATGTTATTAACATGGAAGATGAAGAATGATTTCCATATTTAGTTGTGTATTTTGTTAATTAGGAACTTTAAATTTGTTTGTTGAACTTAAGGATTATGAGCTTGTGTATTTTGTTAATTAGGAGCTTTGAATTTGTTGGTTGAACTTAAAGATTATGAGCTTTGATTTGGTTTAATTTGGTTGTATTTTGTTTAAGGATTTTATTGCTTTGATTTGGAATAATGTGGTTGTATTTTGTTTATGTTGGCAGGGAATTATATTTGTTATCAGCATTGCTTATTAGCTCTTGTAACAGATATGTAGTATTACATGATTAGTTGGCAGGAATTGATTTATGTTTGTTTAAATACGCAGGCCAGCCCGCGGGCCGCAGGCCATGCAGTGGGGTGGGGCGGGCCATATAAACGAACCCGATTTCAACCTACGGGGCGGGCCAACCTAGCCCGCATTTCGCGGGCCAAAACGGGGGGTGGGCCAAAACGGGCCGGGTTGGCCCGCTTTGCCATCCCTAGATGTCACAGCTTGATGAATCTTGGACGAGTATCGGGCTCACTTTGGGAGCCCACCGCTATTGGAGTTTTAGTAGTTTAAGTTTCTCTCGCTCTTGACGAGACTCTGTACCTTGTTTTAGGCCATGTGGAGCCTCTTCCTTTGGTTATGAATATGTTTGGGGTACCGTGTACGTCATATCCCAAATTTCCGTACTCTCTGGATATTTATATATATGTGGCGTTTTATTAAAGTGATTTTATCTATTTAATTAGGACGTTACAATACACGGACAAGTTATTATATTTCTTCTACTAGTTATATATGTGATAAAAAAACCATTCAAAAAGACTATTTCCAAAAATTGATCAAAAAGAGTAAAAATCACATGTAAAAAACAATTTTAAATGATTTTTTTAACTTTTATATTGGTTTAAATAATGATTTGGTACTAGTATTCGTTCAGTTTTTTTAATTTGGTCATACTTTTTATTTTGTTTTCAATTTGATCATAATATTCATCAATTATATTTAACTTGGTCCTTTTCGCTAACACCATTCAAATAATTAACGGAGTGTGAACAGTAACTATCACGTGATTTTTTATAATTTTTCTTTTTAATTTTCTAAACTTTTTAATTAAAAAAATTAATTTTTTTACTTATAAAAAATTCCATGTCAAATTCATATCATATCACATCTATTTTTTTTATTTTTTTTAACTCATCAAATCATTATTTAAACCTTTTATATTTTATTAAAATATAATTTGGGATAAAAAGAAAATGATTCAAAATAATTCATTAACCAACGTAGTGTGAACGAGGCAAAAGAAGACGAGGATGGTTCCCAATACGAAGCCCTATACGAACCTATCAATGTTTGCCACTTGCCAACATATTTCCACAAAATTCCGAATCACTCCCACATTACATCACAACTTGAGTTTACACCAACTACCCTTTTTTTCCTTTCACTTTTCTTCTCAAATTGTTCCCATTTTCACTCTGATTTACCCCCACCAAATGATGTGTTTCCCTCTCCACTTGCCAACCCCGAACTCATAGGGTCTTTCTACGTGTTCTTTCAGATCATTTTCTCTTTCTCTTGTCCTATTTTCAGGTAAAAGTCTATTTTGTTGATGCTGTCCTTTTGCTGTGATCTTGTGTGATGGTTTTTGATCAAGTGGGGTTGATCATCATTTTTGAATTATAAAGTTTGAGTCTTTATTGTTCCTTTGGTTGAAATCCCGACTCTCTTGCTGTGATGGTGTCTTTCTGGGGACCCCAGATAGGGTGGACTGATGGGATTTTGAAAAAGTTTGGAAATTTGTTTAGGGAAAAGCTTTGGTGAGATGTTTTTGATTGGGATGTAAGTGAGATAGGATCCAAGTGCAATGGTTAATGTTTTCGTTATTTATTTATTTGATTGTTGCTTTGTGGTTACAACTTACAGGTTTGAGTTTGAATGGGGATTCAGACAATGGGATCTCAAGGTAATGGGCAACAGTCTCATTTACAGTCTTCATCTTTGTCTAGGCAAGGCTCATGGTATAATCTTACTCTTGATGAGGTTAATAGTCAATTAGGGGACTTAGGGAAGCCATTGGGGAGCATGAACCTTGACGAGCTTCTTCAAAATGTGTGGACTGCTGAAGCAAGTAAGTCTTCGGTGATAGGTGCGGATAGTGAGAACATGTCGTCCTCTTCCTCGCTTCAGCGGCAGGCCAGCCTTACGCTGGCTCGTGCTTTGAGTGGGAAGACGGTGGATGATGTGTGGAGGGAAATTCAGCAAGGGCAGAAGAAAAGATATGGAGGGGAAGTGAAAACTCAGGAGGGAGAAATGACTTTTGGTGAGACAACCTTGGAAGATTTCTTGGTGCAAGCAGGGCTTTTTGCTGAAGCTTCTATCAGTCCAGCTGTGGGGTTGGATACAATGGATTTCTCAGCAGCTCAAGGTTTCCAGCAGAAAACGGGGTTGTCATCATCCCCTTCTATTGGGAGTTTATCAGACACGAGACCGGGCAGGAAAAGGGATGCTCCTGATGCATATGAGAAAACCCTGGAGAGGAGGTTGAGGAGGAAGATCAAGAATAGGGAATCTGCTGCTCGGTCACGAGCTCGTAAACAGGTCTAACATGTGCTACAAATTTTGCTTTGGTGAATTGAATACATTCTTTTACATGTTGAAAATGTTAGTTTCGACGATATCAACCTTTCATGGTTCAGGCTTACCATAATGAACTGGTTGGCAAGGTTTCCCGTCTCGAAGAAGAAAATGTAAAGCTAAAGAAAGAGAAGGTATCAAACCCCATTCACGTTTTGTTTTTTATTTTTTGTTTCACTCAACGTTCCTTGTATTTGTTGTATAGATGTTTGTATTTTCTTTTATTAGTAAATCTATTGAGTTTATTTGTTGTTTCTTGTGATTAATTGAAAAGTTTAGGATGTGTTGTGTGGATTGAATGTGTTTTGCAACTAAGAGACTATTTGGTGGCCTTGTACTGGATTTTATCATCCTTGGGGAAATGGGAACTTGCAGATTTGTCAAAATTCTAATATTTAAATTTTAATTGAGTATATAATGATATTCGAGATATGAATACATGATCTTCTGTACTTTCAGTTAGTGTTGTTAAATAGCCATTATAGTGCCGCAACAATGCTATAGCATTGCGTTTTTCAACCCCTTCATCCTGGGCAATCTATGAAGGGAGGCTCACTGTAGACAATGGTGTGTTTATATGGTAGAATTTAGGCCGTCTTCCATTGATAACCTTGCTGTCAGTTATTTCTGAGTGTTAAAGTATCTTTCATTTCAATAAATTGGAATTTGAACCTCCCAGGTAACCAGGTTGAGGGTGAAATGTTACTTTAATACCAAGCTAAGTGAGTTGTTAACTTATTACACTGAAAAGGCAGAAACATGAAATTCTTCACAGCAATATAATGACTTCTAGTGGATCATACTTAAGTTACTAAGCCTCTTAAATATATACAATTTATATAATTACAAAAATATAAATCATTGTGTACTACGTTAAAGAATGTACAATTTTATCTTATACTGATATGCACATACTTTCTTTTTGCTTATAATACTTTTGGTATAATATTGAAACACTTGTTCAGTTGTTTGCTATATGTGGGTAAGAACCTCTTGTGCTCTGTTTTGTATTAGCACCTTAAGCTTAAATCCACTTATAGTATTCACAAAACTGCTTCCTTATCTCATGATAAATAAAGAAGTCAGGAATCCACTTATGTAATAAAAAGGATCCCCTGGTATTTTGAGCAGTGGTGTAGTATCAAATCAGTCAGCGTCACTCCTTCCTTTTTGTTGAGTCGTGACGCTTTGGTTACCGGCAAACGCTTCCAAAGGCGATCTGATTGTGACTAATTTCACTAGAATCTGTGCATGTGTCTTTACCCTTTACCTGTTGTAGATGATAATATTAGTCTAATAGTTGAGGTTACATTTTCTATTATTCATTGTGAAACCATTATTGCAAAATACTTTATGTATGATTGTACAAAAAAATTTGGTCGCAATGGGATGTTGATGTACGAAGAGTTTTAGTTGTTGTGACAGGCAATGCCTTGTGTGAAAGGAAGAGATTTCTTTTGTAAGTTGATGTTTATATTTAGAGTTGACAATTGCTGAAATAGTACAGAAAAATGGTCTTAGTCTACATTTTTCTCTATCTTGTTCTTTAATCTTTGAGGAGGCACGTGACAAGTGGTCTAACTTGTCAGATCCCAAAGTAGCATAATGGAAAGTAGAATGAGTGCGTTGGAGAAATGGGCTAGAACAGAGGAAGAAGATTGCAAACTTGAGAACAGACATGATTATGGTAAAATAAGCATACTACTAGACATGAGAGAAATAAAGGAATTGCTTAGTGAATAGAGGAAGAAGATTGCAGACTTAAGAACAAACAGAGTTAAGAACAAACACAAGTCTATGATACATTTCTTTATTCACATTTACTTCGTGGTTCTCACTTCCCAACTTTGTCTTTGGATCAACAGATTTACTTGCTGGTTTGCAGGCTACTTTACCTGTTTTCGGTAGCGCGTCAATAATCTATTTTTCCTGAGATACGAAGGTCCCTTTCTTGGAATGGGCTATACTTCAGTTCCCAAAAATAGTCTTGATTTCAAACTCTTTGGCGAGGCTTTAGCTCAACCTCATATCATCCACATAAGCCAGAATTGTTACTACCCCAGGATGCTTGACAAATATAATGCGGTCCCCTTGGCTTTGTTTATATTTAAGGCTTATCATGACTTTAGTGAATCTTCCAAACCATGCACTGGGTGACTGTTTCAACCCCTATTGTGCTTTTCTCAGCTTACAAACTGGGTTAGCCTTAATCTACCCTATATACCCAGGTGGTAACTCCATATTTATTTCTTCAAGACTCCCATGTAGGTATGCATTCTTTTACATCAAATTGCTGCAAGTTCCAATCATGATTTGCTACCAAAGACAAAATTACTCTAATCATGTTCATTTTTGCAACCGGTGCAAAGGTCTCCAAGTAATCCACTCCATAAGTTTGAGTGAACCCTTCGGCCACCAGGCTACCTTATACCTCCCAATAGTCCCATCAACCTTATATTTTACTATGTAAACCCACTTGCACCTAACGTGTTTTTTTTCAGGTGGTAGAGTGGCTAGTGTTCTAGTACTATTCATCTCCAATGCCTCCATTTCCAAATCCATGGCTTGTTTCCATTTTTTGTTAATTAATGCCTTAGATACAGTAGGTATAGTTGTGGTATTTAGGCATGTGAGAAAGGTTCTATGGGTAGGTGAGAATTTTTTAAAGGTAGATAGTTTGCTAAAGGGTAAGGTGGTTTAGTTCAAGCTCTCGTTCCTTTTTAAGAGCAATTGGGAGATTTAAATTCAAGTCCACCTGTGCAATTGGTTTTACAGAAAGAAGTTCATCATAGTTAGTAGAGTCAGTATTTATAGGGTCAAACATATTTACCTCATATAATGATATAGGGTTGAACTCTTGAACATGAGTAGATCTTGGAATGACCTTTCCTCTTCCTGTGTACACCGTATTTTTTCCAAATTTTGTATCATCATATCTAATATCAGGTCCAGCAGATTCAGACTTTTGACTTGCAGATTTAGGATTTCAATTCATCGCTACTCTTTCCCTCTCAGCTTCAGCATTAGTTATATTACCCTTTCAATTATTTTTGTTCATTTTCTGATCCAAAAGACAAATTTGGGAATATAAAAGACTCATCATCTTCCTATCTTAAACTATCTCCCTAAAGGTGAGGATGGTTAAAATAGTTAAATTGCTCATTAAAGGTGACATCCACACAAATTTTTTAAAAGGAGGATGAAAGCATTTATAACCTTTTTGTATGATAGAGTAACCTATGAAAACGCATTTAACAACCCTTGGGTCTAGTTTTTTCCCTTTGCTGTTTGTGAATATGTACAAATGATACATACCCAAGTATTGTAGGCTGAAGGCTAAGTGTATGAGTTATATGTGGATAGAATGTGTGGAGAACTTCCATTGAACATTTTAATGACAAAGCAGGAGAAGGTATAATTAAATAATTGGAAGTATGGATTCTCACCAAAAATTCTTTTGGAACCTTGTTTTGGAAAAGGAGCGCTCTAGTTTATTATATAGTAAGTGCCCATTTTTTTGTTTAGCAATTTCATTTTGTTGGAGTGTGTAAACACATGAGGATTCATAGATTAAGGAGAAAATGCCTTGTTATCCTTGTACAATCATCAATAAAGGTGAAAAACCATTTAGCCCCTGAAATATTAAGAACATTAGAAGGACCCCACACATCTGTATGAACAAGATGAAAAGGAGAGGTACTGATTTTATTACTCATAGGCAAAGGTACAGATTTGTGTTTTGCTAGCTCACATACCTCAATCGCATGGAGAATATCATATGAAGGGGAGACGATTGTATTACAAGCGAAGGATACTCCTACCAAAGAAATTCCCTGGAAGCCATAAACTTTTGCCAGACACATTCACCAACAGGGGGGCATTCAGGGTTTTTCTGAACATGCAAGACACTCGCAGGTGTGTTGTATTGGAAAGGCATGAAGAGGATATCAGGGATTACTTGGCAGAATGTGAAATTTACCAGGAAAAGCATGAAACACTAACTCAAGAAGGGCTTTTACAACTCTTACCTCTCCCAACCCAATGTGGATAGGCTGACCAGATTCTCACATTTCATAGTATTGAGCCATCCCTGAACAGCTAGCAAAATGGATTCTGTTTTTCTCAAAGAAATAGTTTGACTGCATGGTTTCCCTGCCTCTGTAGTTGTAGACTGGGATCAAGTTTTCTAAAGCAGATTCAAGAAGGAGTTGTTTAAGGAGCAGGAACACAGCTGAAATATAACTCAACTTATCATCCTCAAACTGATGGGTAAACTAAAGTAGTTTACCACTGTTTGGAGACTTATATGAGATGTTTGACAGGAACTAAGCCAAAGCAATAGCCATAATGGTTATGTTGGGCAGATTTTTGGTAATACAAATTACAGTGCCTCTACCAAGATGACTCCTTCCAAGGCTAATATGATCATGAGTCTCCAATACTATTGAAGGGAACTACCATTTCTACCAAGGTTGAGGAAGTAAATTAGCTAGTGCAGCAATGAGATGAATTGTGAGATGAGTTAAGGAGTAATTTGCTGAAAGCCCAAGATCAGGATTGGGTACATGCCAATAAGCATCAAAGAGATGTTACATTTCAGGAAGGAGGTTGGGCTTTTCTTAAGCTACAGCCTTAGATTTCAGCTTTATGTTAGTTATGGACACCGCGGTATTCATGTGTTCATCCTTTTCTTTATAGCTGCTAAATATTCCTATTTTTTCTTTGAAGAAAGTTACTCAAATTTCAATATTTCATGCCATTTTTCTCTCTCACACTAGCAATCTTCTTTTCACTATGGATGATGGTTTTGTACAGATTCATTGCACGCCTAACTTTGGTTGGTAGTGTTGTGCGTTTCCATTAACTTCTGGCTGTCAAAATATCCCTTTGTTTCTCAAAGAAATTTAATTTTCTTTTACAAATTTATTTTACTGATTTATAGCTGTTATTGTTGATTTTATGCCAAGAACATTGTATACTATTCTAAGCATGATGATTTTTAATGCATTATTTTATGATTTCAAATTAGAGAGCTACCATTCTCTGTCAATTGTTACTAGATAATTTCAATATTTTTGCTACAATATGAATCTGATTTCATATTTTGGATTTCCCCTTTAATAGGAATTTGAAGAAAGGTTTACTCCCGATCCATTGCCTGAACCAAAATATCAACTTCAAAGACATAACTCTTCCCCTTTCTGACATCTGCAATGGAGTATTCTGGCTATTCATGTTCTTGATTTGATGAGGACATGTCCAGCATTATAGCACTGCAATGGTCATTGCTGTTGCCACTGCTTTGCATTTTCTCTGGTAAAAGGAGGGTTTGCTCTATATCTATCATTAACTAACTATAGGGTACATACGCAGCAAAGGTTTGATGTTCATAAGCTTTAGCTTTGGTTGGAAACGCTATCAGGAAATATTGGAAGCCAATGAAAATCTGAAAGTTAGTTACCTTTTTGTATAATGGTTATCTGTGTGTATTAGGGTAATTGTTAAGCAGTTAAGTTATTGAAAGGTGACTAGCAAAAAAGCTGAAACTAGGTAAGATAGGTATTGTTAGCAGTTCTGAACTGCAATATTGTATTAGATTACGTTGATATCTGTCTGTAAGTGTTTAGGGAAAAAAAATCAAGATATGAGAATTAGTGTGCTCTATAGAGATAGTTTTCCAGAAAAGATGAAATAACAAAAGAAACGTTTGTTTATTATGTTTTCTAGTGCAGTTTGTCACCATGAACATGTGTTTTATTGTTTGGTTACTACCAAATTTTGGCGAAATAAGCAAACACGCACTGAAATGACTTTGAACAAAATCAAAGTTTCTTCGATGTGACTTTTAATATAGTTATTATGAAAGTCAGCACTTATTATAGATGATGGTTTATGATGAATGATATTGTAATAAAATGCACATTATCAGTACATATATTATTTATTCATTTGGGAATTCGTTCTATTTTTGGTAATAATTCCTTTTATTTTTTCCAAAAGCTTTCCCTCTAAACTACAAAAGAAATCTTGTTAAACTTTGGACTTTATTTGTGGATTGTAGAACATGTTTGTGTTTGTACTATATTTTTCTCTCCTATATTCAAGTCTGACCTTGATGCCTAAAACTGATTTTTTTTTTTTTAATGGAGAGTTTTGTCATTCTGGTGTAGATATCTATTGACTCAACACAGGAGGCCTCAGATAGAACATTGTTGTTTGCCTTGCCAGTTCAAATTATATTCAGCATACTAATTCTGGATATTGAGGGTGAGCTTAGTGCAATTATAAGATCAAAAGTTATAGAAATAAGAACAGATAGGAATAAAGATAAATGTTTAAAGCATTGTTTTTTGAGTTTGAGCACTAATCCAAGAAAACTTCGTGCAATGATAAGGTCAAAAGTTATGGAAATAAGAACGAAAAGGAATCTAGATAAATTTGCAGGATTTTTTTTTTTTTTGAATTGTTTGGAACTAACAGCTCATTTTTAGTAGTTATATAGTTGACGTGAGTTGTATCAAGAGTTCTAGATGCATAGAGATACATGGGACAACTTGTCAATTTTCTACATCAAAACAGCTCTCACAGTATAGTTGGACGCATCACACACAAGTTCAAAAGTTTGTATCCAATCTGGTAACTGGATTATATATGGGTGGCGGTAATCGTGAAAAACTTTCCTGCACTACTCCCCAAAATCAAATGTATCGTCCTTTTGCGGCAGATTGGAAAGAAGTTTTCTGAAAATTTTTATGAACTACCTATGAAAACCTGTGTAGCCAAGAAAAAAACGAACTTATTTTACATAAGAGAGGTAAGACAATTGAGTAATAACATCAATTTTGGTTGGATCAACCTCAATAATACCTTTTTAAAAATGATATGTACAAAAATCCAACTCTCTTCTACCATAAAGTGAAATTCTTTTAAATGAAGAATAAGATTGATTTCGACACAACTTTCCAAAACTTTAGAAAGATTATCTTAACATTCATGAAAGCTTATTTTACCTTCTTGGAACACATCTTAGTCTAAACAACAAATTTAAGTACAATAATCAACTAAGAAAGCTAAGCTTAGTGAGTCATGAAAACGCACTCATCAATTATCCTCTAACAAGGCTTAACAAGTTGATTTTAGCACACAATTATATTCAAAACTTATTTTACCCCATTCAGACAAATTCCAATTAAAACATATTTAAAGACAATTAAATTTCAAGAAAGATGGAATTAAGTCAAATATGAATTACATAAAACATACTCATCATAAGTTCATCTATAAGATAATACAAACATTAGACACTTCCTGAATCAGATGATTATGGCAAAGCATATATTAAATGTGTTTAACATTCTTTTTTTTTTTTTTTTTTGAATTATTTTTTTTATTTTTCCAACTCACTTTGAATTAAGCTTAGGATCTTAGCTTCTCTTTATCATTAGGAAATCTCCAATTCAATCATGTTTGTATTATACATAAAACATTAAATAATTCAAAATTGGATCATCTATAAACAACTTATGAGTTTGATTTCACTTCAGCTACATAAAGCACTTGCTCACAAAAAAATCTATGTAGTTATATAATATCATTAAAATTTAACACATAATTTATCAAGTCGTTTAGACAAATTTCATAAAACTTAACTCTCTAATTGGACACTTCTAGGTGCATATCATTTGTACAAGACTTAAAAAGTTGATTTTAGCATATATTTTCATTTAAAATTCATTTTAATAAATCCTTGTTAAAAGAATATATTTAAACACAATTATTATTCAATAAAACTAGGATTGAATTATGTATGGTGTATAAAATGCACTTATCAAAATATAATTAGAATCTCACTCTTATACATTTTAGAACGAATGAGAGTCTTAAATAATTAATTTATGTTTGTTTAGTTAATTCAATATCTATTTAGAAATTAGATAAATGATAATCATAAAAAATATAACTATGAAAGGGCCGGAAAATCAACCTCTCTTATATATCGTTATCTTTGTATTGTCTTTTGCAATTCCCCTATTATTGTTTTTTCATCCTTTCAACCTTACTATAAATTCTTATAAGTGTTATTTTGGTAAAATTTATATTGAATTTGTAGAGAAATGACTTGAGTTGATTAACTCTATCCAAATTCATTTTGAATAGACCATGTGTTCTACTCTACTTAGTAATTAATTACCTTTGAAAACTAGTTTTTTTTTTTTTTTTTAGGATATGTAAAAGAAATGAAAGAACTGGTCCAAAATCATTTTTAAGATAAGAAACATGTAAGAAAAAAATGTAGAAAGAAAATATAAAAGCACAGAGAAACACTTAAAATAATTCTCACCGATCTTGAAGTGACATTTATTTAACATTTTAAAAAAAGACGAAATAATTAAATTTACTTAATTACACGTTAAGAAAAGATTGATCAAAATTAACCAGTCAAATTCTATGACATTGGGGAAACTTTTTTGTCCATATTAATTATATAGAATTGTCAAATTAACCAGTCAAATTTTATTAATCGAAGACTCCAAGTGTTGAATATTATATCGGATCCTATTTTACTCGGCTTTCAATTTTAGAAAAAAATTCTGTTGATTGAACTAGTCTATCAATCAAATCAAAACACTTAGATTCTGTGTGGCTATCATTTACACCAGATGCTAACTCCTTTTGCTTCCTAAGTCGGTACCAAAATATATGAGATGCAATCCACTTTATTCGCGTTCTTTAATTTTTGTAAGGAATTGTTTTGTTTTCATTCTAGATATTTGTTTTTCTTTTGACCACTTTTCACCGCCCACAAGCTTTAAACAACCCATGTTGCCACCTTTATTCCTTCAGGCCAGATCCCCAATTATTTGCTAGTTACTGTGACGGGACTAAAAAAAGTTCAAAGAGAACGCAAAATGAAAAAGAGGCACAAGTCATTACAATCCAATTTAGTTTCTCTCCTCTGTGTTGTTTTAAAATATTTGATGATGTATTTTTAATGCTACCAGAAAATAACTCATACACGGCGAAAAAAATATCTACTAAGATGACTTGTAAGTTGTAGTGAGTATTTAAACTCTCGACGGATTACAAAGAAAAGGGCTAAAAGCGTCACAGAATTTTTTAGTATTTGTATGTATCCGTTTACTTATGGTCATGAGTAATGACACAAAACAGTAAAAGACATAAGTTATATGATGAATTAATTTTTATTTGCAATTTAGATAAAACTGATAAAACAAATGGTTGAAATTTTGATGAAAGCAAAGCAATGTCCCTTTTGCTCCAATTAATTGGCTAACAGGAACGAGATCTGAGCAAAACATTGAATTTTATTTTATAAAAGTTAGGACCTCTGTAAAAGTGATGATGTCAAGGTTCACTGAACAATGCCTCACTAAAGACAAAGCCTTATTCAACGCACCATTTATAATCATTAAGTAAATGTTTGAAATTTGAGATTTGCATGTGATATGAACATGAGTTAAGGTATCATGTATCCCAAAAACAAATATTTTTCTGAAAAAACACTTGATATTTACTAAAAAACGAAAAGTTTTTGCCAAAATAAAATATTAAAACAGAACTAGAAATAGAGTCCCTATTTCCTTCACGTGTCCTCTCCTCCTTTCTCTCCACACTCATGCCAGTCTCTTAAAAAAAAAGATGAAAACTGTCAATTTCTACCTTGTTTATCATTAAAACACTTACTGTGAACTTCAATTTTTAAAATATATTTTCCTGTACTAAAGCTACTTCATAAAAATAATGTTTTTCGCTCAGGCATTGGAGATTAATATATATATATATATATATATATATATATATATATATATATATATATATATATATATATACATATATATAGTCTCCACAGCTCAGACAATAGTTCTGTAACTGCATCAGTAACTTAAAACTCGGAGAAAGAAGGCAGTGCCACATTTTGCAATTTAAACTGAAAGCAGATTTCATTGAATTGAAAAGATCATAGAAACAATAACATGGCAGAAGATATAAATATTAACAGCATTAGCCACCCACATGTAAAAAACACAAACTGCATCCAATTGTTCTAGGTTTCATAATAATAGCCAAAAAAAGATGAAAATGGAGTAACAAAGCATGGTGAGACACAGCTAAAGGAAGCTACTAAAACAAGGGATAGAGCAAACAAGTAGGATACTAAGAAACGAGGGACAGAGGAAACAAGTAAGGATACTAAGGAGCAGTAGTACCAATTAAAGCAAACAAGAAAATAGACACTCAACTAACAAAAGCTAATAATCCCAAATGAAGATGGACCTAGTGGAAATAGAATTCCCAACAAAACTTATCTGCCCTATCCCTCTTGTATGCTTTTCAAATTTTGGTTATGGTTGATTTGTCCTCACTTGGCCATCATCACTTTGACAAACTCCTCATAGTTGATCTGCCCATCGCCATCAACATCAGCCTCGCGAATCATCTCATCAACCTCCTCGTCGGTCAGCTTCTCCCCCAGATTTGTCATAACATGGCGGAGCTCAGCAGCAGAGATAAAACCATTCTGATCCTTGTCGAACACACGGAATGCTTCCTTAAGCTCCTCCTCTGAATCAGTGTCTTTCATCTTGCGAGCCATCAGGTTCAGGAATTCTGGGAAATCGATGGTTCCGTTGCCATCAGCATCAACCTCATTTATCATGTCCTGCAGCTCTGCCTCAGTTGGGTTTTGCCCAAGTGACCGCATTACAGTCCCAAGTTCCTTGGTGGTAATGCAACCTAAACCACATTACAAAACTGTTCAACAGAAATATGACTCATTCAAACCCACAAGAGAAATGCAGGTCAAAGTTTTCAAAACATGAAGGAATAAAAAACACAAATCACGTTATACTGGAAGTAAAGTTTCAGAAGAAAAATATAATTTGAAGCACGTACAACAACGGAAAGTGAAGAGCATTATACAGTATCATACACATCCTAGATATTTGGTAACAATTTTCCAAAGAAATGATTAATTAACAATTCGGACAAGAGTATCCATGGTAGTAGGGTTTGCCTATCAACTGAGACACTCATAGCAGAAACATGCATAGAATCTAGACAGAATGAAATACATAGTTAAAAACCAAAAATCTAGCCAAACAAGAATATCTAGCTAAACAAATGATCCAAATATCCGAGTTCATCCCATAAATATGCACATGCTTCACTAACACTGCTTACTTCAGTTGCCAAAACAAACCCGTATTCTTAGTATTTACAAAGGACAAACTTACACATTTCTGAATCTACATATCACATAAGACTCCTACGGAAAAAACAGATCCATAATATAAAATACAGATGTTTTCCCAAAACGATAAGCACAATCATACACAAGTTAAAATGCTAAATCCCGTATTCTAATTCTAATCAGACACAAACAAGACTTGTCATCAACAACCCAATAGGATGACACCAACAGATCCACCAACCAAAACGGTCCAACAAGCTAACATTCTATTCTCAGACACCACAAAAAACATAAATCGCCAAATTTAACACAACAAACTGCCACCCTTCCCAATTCAACTTTGCAAATCACAATCCACATCACCAATTTCCACATCTACGAAAACCATTCCGATTTCCCACACGTGCAACAAACAACAAAAAGCAAACCCCAGTTCAAAATCCAAAATCGCTAAAAATCCATTTCCAATCCCAGGATCCAAATCCACCCACACCCGGAATCATAACTCCACACAAAACAAAACTTCATTAACAAACAAAAAACCACGAGAATCGTAAAAATTTCCACATCAACATCCAAAAGGTCAAACAAAACCGGAACCCTATATCACCAAGTATAAGTGTCATACAAATTCAATCCCCCCACCCCCAATCTACCAAAAATATCAAAATTTGCACACACAAAAAACACAAACATGCCCCCAAGAACAAACGAATTGCGGAAAGCAGATCTGGGAAAGAGGGAAAAAAGAGAGAGAAGAGAGAGAAAAAAGAAAAAAGACAGAGAGGGATCTGAGGAGAGAGACCATCGCCATCCTTGTCGAAGAGGCTGAAGGCCTCCTTGAACTCGGCGATCTGGTCGTCGGTGAGCTGGTCGGCCATTGGAGCAGAGAGAGGGGCGTTTGGGAGGCGAGAAAGTGAGGGAAAATGAGAGAGAAGGAAAATGAATGTGGAATACAAAAACAAGAGGAATGGGGTATATATATAAAATAAAATAAAAAATTATATTTAATATATTCATTTAATATATATTCCTTACACCTTCCTCTCAAGCTATGGTCCCAAACTCTCTGTGCCATTTAATGTTAAATTCTGTCACTTTTCAAAGTCATGATCTTAAAATTTTAAATTAAAAAAATTAGTTTACTTGTATATTTTATTATTTAATTGTGAAAAAAAATTCTATTTTATTTTCCCTACATTTTATTGATTCATTCAAAATATCTTACTAATTTCTTAAAAATAACGTTGTTCTAACACCATTATTGTTAATTTATCTACCTTATTAGACAAAATTGAAAATCTAATGATGTTGTGTACAAAATCTTTCATGGTAAATTTTGTGAATAATAATAATTGTAAAATATGCAATTAAAATTAGAAGTTTTTAAGCTAAATTGTAATTTTAGTTTCTTTATGCATATTATTTATGAAGTTATTTATTTTTACTGTTTTGGTCCTTAAATTAAAAAGAAATCGTAAATTTGATAAAAATTCTCAATTTTGCATATATTATGATTCTTTTTATGTTCGTCTAATTGAACCTTATACCTACCTAACATAGTCATGTTATTATCGATATTTCAAATATAAATAAGAAATAAATATATTGTAAGGACATGAAAAATTAGAGTAAGAAAAGATGATATGACAAACAAATGAGTATACACTAAAAAAATTAAATAATGATCAATTTTAATAATAAAAATATGTTTTAAGACTAATTTTTTAATTAGAGACTAATTTAGAAATTATTTTTTTAAATAGAGATCAATGTTTTTGGTAGTCAAAATCTTGTTAGTTAATGTTAGTGATCAATTAAGAACCAATTCATAATAGAAACTATTTTAGTTACCAATTTAGAAACTAATTCCAAATTTTTATTCATAATAGAAACTATTTTAGTTATCAATAATTTTTAGTTTATAAATTGGTCATTATAGTGATTAATTATTTGGTCACTAAAATTGGTCATTATTTAAGAATTTTCTTGTAGTGAGATAATATGATATTGTTGGTATCGCGCAACAGAATATTTAGTATTTAGACAAAAACCAAGAAGAGAGTGAATTGGATTCTTAATAAAAATCGTGCTTTTAAAATTTTCCCTTTTAATATCAAAGATCAATTAAAATTATTTTCTTTATTTTAATAAACATAATAAAATAAAGAGAGTAGAGAATAGAAAATTGCCTAAAGTATTTAGAAAACACCTCTCTTGAATCACACAAGAGATGAAAACACCTCCATTGAAATTCACAAGGGATGAAAACACCTTCCTTGAATCACACATGGAATGAACACCTCCTTTGAATCACACAAAGGATGATTGGCTTCTCCTAGCAACAACAAAAAGACTCAATCACTCAAGATCCCACTTGATGAAAGTTATCACTCTACCCATACTAGGTTTTTTAAAGCCTTCCCACAGAGATTTCTCAAGTACTCAGACTTCTCTAACTTCTGTTTCTTTTACAATGAAAGTCTACCACTTTATTTATAGAAGCCTATTTAGGAATTAGGTTAAGAATATGAAAAGTTAAGTCACAATTGTCACAGATAATCGATTATCACAAGTGATAATCGATTATTCTAGAGTAGTTTCTGAAAAAAATTGTTTTGTGCTGATAATCGATTATCCTCTGAAATAATCGATTATTCTAGAGTAGTTTCTGAAGAATACTTATGATAATCGATTATCATAGTGATAATCGATTATCACAATGCGTTTTGTAAAAATAAGACTTTCTCTCAATGCTCTACTGTTTGGGTTCTGCCTTTTGACTTTTGATCTACTAATTTAATTATCTTAAATAATATACACAAATTACAAGACTTCAAAAGCAACTAAACTCTTAAGTCTTCAATTAATCTCTTGAATCGAAGCATTCTTTAAGTCTTCAACATTTTTCCATGCATCATCATCAAGTCTTTCATACTTCTTTATAAGTCATCATCATCATCAAAACTCCTTATTGGAGGAAGATGTCCATCTTCTTCTTTTTGTCAATAATCTCCCCCTTTTTTATGATGATCAAAAATTGCTGAAGACTTGTGATGTGTCCTGTTCTTAATAAACAACTTAAGAGAAAATAGTAGTTAATCCAAATAAAAGATAATTAATTTTTCTCTCCTTTTTTAAAACATAAGGTATTCCAAGATATCAAATAACACATATCTTTCCCTTAAATAGGTACCACTTATCACAAGATAATAACACAAATATATCTCCCCCTTTTTTATCATAATCAAAAATGAAATTCTTTAGACAACTCCCTCTAAATTAGATAACTTAAGTTCCCTTTTATAAAATTGTTTAAGATATAAAACTCCTCCTACATGTAATATTTTTCCTTTTTGATACAAACATTTCAAGAACAAATACTCCCCCTTAATCAAAGACTCCCCCTCAATCAAAGAGAGACTATAAAGATTAAAAAAATATAGGTTTAAAGAAGGAAATGTTATATTAACAAAATGAACTCCGGCGTACTAATTTGAATTTATGAAGTAATTGTTGCTCATGGTCTAAATTTTCGAAAAGCTCACTCAAATGGTAAAGAATTTGAAAATATGCGTCCTACTATGCAAGATAATCTATTATCAACTTAAGATAATCAATTATTGTTTCACAACCAAGCATAAAAATTTCCAGATTTGTTGATAATCGATTATCCTCTGAGATAGTCGATTATCTAATCAATTATCTCATCAGAGTTTTCCAGAAAACACTGAAATTAATGATTTTTATGACTTTTTCACATATCTAAAATTCTCAAACCCATTATAAAATCACAGAACTCACCAAGATACTAAAACTTTGATAAATATATTAGCTCTTGAACATCCAAAGGGACTTTTTTTTTATTTTGAAATAAACTGTGAGATAGAGAACAATAATATTTTGGCCCCCAATAAACTTCTTTGGGTCCTTTGAGGTTAGAGACATGTTACTTTATAATAGGAATCCAAGCACATCTTCCATTAGGGACATCAAAATGTTTGATTCTACATTTATTTGAAGTGTGCCCCTTTGCATACAATAAAAACATGTTACACAATTTATATTTCTATAATAAGGCTTACCTTTTTCTACCCATACCTTATGGGCTCTTTTATTCTTATTCTTAGGAGCTTGCTTGTTGTTACTTAAATCATTTTTCTTAAAATTAGGCTTTTTAACACTTTTATTTTCTAATGTATCTTCAAGTTGTTTTTATAGAATATTTAAATCAAACATATAACTTTTGCAAGATGCACATTCAATAATTTCACTCTCTTTATTTTCTAAAATTGAAATTTTATTTTTCAAGACTTCTTCTTCCTCAAGAGACTTTTCAAACTTACTTTGTAACTCCTTAAAATCAAATTTTAATTTCTTATGAGCAACATCTAATTTACTAGATTTAAAGAGAAATTGTTGAAATGCATCATATAGAGCATCATAATCATTTTCACCACAAGAGGTTACCTCACTGTCAGAAGAGTCATGGTCAGCAATCAAACACATATTTGCTTCCTCATCAGATTCAGTAGAGTTGGTTGAGCTTGAAGAAGAACTTGAATCGTTATCCTCCCATTTCTTTTTCTTGAAAACCTTTTTGCCCTTCTTCTCTTTACCCTTTTTAGCATTTGGGCAGTTTGCTTTTATGTGACCTGTTTCACCACATCCATAGCAATTGAAATTTGAAACAAAGTTTTGGTTTTTGTTTTTATACCTTTTGTGATGTCCTTTGCCTTTGCTCTTCATAAACTTTGTGAATTTCTTTATCATGAGACTCATATTCTCATTGTTAGAGTCATCATCTTCTTTGAGGCTTTTGCTTTTTAAAATCTCATATTTTAAAGCTATGTTCCTTTTCCTTCATTGGTCCTCTTCTTCATTTAAACGCCTAAGTTCAAGTTCACGCTCTCTCAATTTACCAAAAAGAGCCGCCATGGATATTGTTGCAAGATTTTGTGACTCTGTGATGACCGTCACCTTTGGCTGCCAAGTCCTGTTCAAGGATTTAAGAATTTTTATATTTAATTCATCAATGTGTGTGAATCATTTCTGCACATCGTAGATGGTTTCTCTTTATTGCATCTGAAACATTTTGTACTCTTGGATTAAGGAGTTCTTGCGTGCCCTTTTTACGTCATTTGTTACTTCATTAGTCACACGCAAAATTTCCCACATATCTCGTGCATTGGTGCATATTGAGATCCTGTAAAACTCATCAAGGGTTAAAGCAGATGGAATAATATTTCTAGCCTTTACATCGTACTGAGCTCGTCTATTTTTGTATGCAGTCCATTGTGAGAATGGCTTTGGTTCCTGCACATCATTTACAACATTAACAGGCACAAATGATCCATTTAACACTGCATCCCAAATACCTCTATCAACAGATTCCAGAAAAATTTGCATCCTAACTTTCTAGAAAGGATAATTTTCACCAGTAAAAAGAGGAGGTCTGTTGATAGACGCACACTCAGCAAAGGTTTGATTTTGTCCAACCATTTTCGAAAATTTTGAAGAACTATCAAAGCAAGCTCTGATACCAATTATTGGTATCGTGCAGCGGAATGTTTGGGGTTTGGACAAAAACCAAGAAGAGAGTGAATTGGGTTCTTAATAAAAATTTTGCTTTTAAAATTTTCCCTTTTAATATCAAAGATCAATTAAAATTATTTTCTTTATTTTAATAAACACAATAAAATAAAGAGAGTAGAGAAGAGAAAATTGCACAAAGTATTTATACTGGTTCGGATCAAAAGACCCTACGTCCAGTTGTTAATCTCTAAAAAATGAGATTAACTCAATCACTAAAATAAACCAAACTTACAATCAATGATAAGAAAGATTAGGTTTAGAAAACACCTCTCTTGAATCGATTATTCCAGAGCAGTTTCTGAAAAATATTGTTTCGTGCTGATAATCGATTATCCTCTGAAATAATCGATTATTCCAGAGTAGTTTCTGAAGAATACTTATGATAATCAATTATCATAAGTGATAATCGATTATCACAATGCGATTTGTAAAAATAAGACTTTCTCTCAGTGCTCTGCTGTTTGGGTTCTGCCTTTTGACTCTTGACCTACTAATTTAATTATCTTAAATAATTTACACAAATTACAAGACTTTAAACAACTAAACTCTTAAGTCTTCAATTAATCTCTTGAATCGAAGCATTCTTTAATTCTTCAAAATTTTTCAATACATCATCATCAAGTCTTTCATACTTCTGTATAAGTCATCATCATCATCAAAACTCCTTATTGGAGGAAGATGTCCATCTTCTTCTTTTTGTCAACAGATTTGTGTGAAACACGATTATTTTATTACTAAAAAACTTGAACTATAAATAGAAAACTAACAAATGGGGTTTCATTTTATAAAAGCTTTCATATCTCTAAACTTATTTATTTTCTCTTCCTCTATAATATTTGTAGAATTCTAACCAATATATTCATCTGTTTGAAAATCAAATTACATTATAGGAATCTTGGTTTAGAGGGCTTTCATTGTATATGATCAAAGTTTGGATCAGAGTAAGTTCATCATTAACCTTTCTCTTGAGTATGTTTGGTGATATGCTTCAATGTAGGGAAAACTTGTTTGCATGTGGCTCTTTCGAGTTTAAGATAATATTTACATGTTAGTGGTCACTAGGATGTGTTCAGATTCCTAATCTAAGTTTGTCTTTGTGTAGATAGAATATCTTGTGAGAGTTCGAGTTGTGGTGCTTGGTAAAGAAAAAAGGCTTAATCCAAGGAAAGCTAGTTGTTGTTCTTTTCATTTGTGAAATTAGCTTAATTCTTTATTTATGAATTGAATGTTTTCTGATGAGAGGTGAATATGTCGATTGATTATTGTGTGTGATTTGTTTAATGAATTTAGTGGGGTTGGAAGTTTTCTATTAAGTTTTTTTTGGATGTTTGAACTAATGAACAAGTTTAAATCCTTGAAATATATCAGTTGAGCCAAGTGGTTTATTGGAGGTAAATCTTAAATTGAGTGTATGCCATTTTGCTTAAGGGATAAGTAAGAACATCTAAATAAACCAAACGGGTAAGGTAATATAGTTAAAGGGTTTATGCAGTTGTTTAGAGAAAACTTCAGATGATAGGTGTAAGATCTTATAAAATATAGTGAAGAATGACTTAGATGAATGGTATAGAAGAGAAGGGAAAATGTGTTTAGTGAGGGTAGTAAACAAAAATTGTAAATACACAAATTAGACGATATTTGTAATTAAACTAAATAGACTATATTTTACATGGCAAAATAGAACAAAAGATGCACAAAAATGAACTAAGAAAGCACTAGGTATGATATAATATGTGATATGAAGAAGTAAGTATGGAATTTATAAGGTTAAAAATGGTAGATGATGAGTGTAGTTACATAGAGCAAATGTTATGTGTAAATACACTTAGTAGGTGAAACATTAGATGAAAGAAAAGTAATATGTAGACATGGCCTATCAGACAATAGGTAGATGAAAGCAATAAACGTTGCATAAGAATGACTTGATCAAATGATTGGTTAGATGGATGAATTGAGTTGACGATAGGTAGATGAAAGCAATAAATCTATTGTTTAATTAGGATTTTTTCAAATCGGGTAAAATGAGCTTTGAAAGGATTTGTGTGGTTAAGCTTGGTTAGAAGATAAATGTTCTAGGCAGATGACATGTGTTAGATGCTCTAGTTAAAAGAGTTTAATTGAATATTATAATATGTTAAAATCCAATAGAGAACTTGAATAAATCATCTAGAGTTGAGTTTTGATGATACATAGATGTTTCTTGGACATTCTAATTTGTTCTTGTGTTGCTGAAGTAAAAAAAAATCTCATAACACATCAATAGAAGACACAAGAATGATTTGTCTAATGCTTCATAACTTTATAGACGATGTAAATTTTGGACAACTTCTAAAGGTTGAGAAAAAACTAAGGTTTGCGAGCCTAATAAAGAAAATAAAGTGTTCTTAAAAATGGAGAAGAGAATATGATAAAAGACAAGTTATCCAAGAAGTGCATCATCTAGTCAGTACATATCTAGATTTGTCTACTTAGTATTTGATGGCTTCTTCTTGTCTCCATTGAAGCTTGCATGAAGAATGAAGGCTCCATGGATGGTGTTGGATGCGGAAGCATGAAGGAAAGAAGCTTAAGGTGTTTGGTTTGGTGTAGGTGAAAGGATTCTTAAGAGAGGTGAGGCCAACTCCTAAGGAAGAAGACTAGAGTAAACTAGAGAAGAGTTTACTCTAAGGTGAGCTCAAAAGAGATTTGTGCACAAATTTGGGCAGCAATTCATTACTCAATTTCAAGCTGAAAAATACATCTCCTAAGCCTTCTATTTATAGGCTAAAATGAGACCAAGGGGTCTCCAAAAAGTGGAGGGAAAAAGGAGTCTAGAAAGTTGAATTTTGGAGCCAAAAAGGAGCATGTGGGAGGTGTGACTTGCCACCTAAGCAAGTCACACTTGTCTTGCCATGGGAAGCTAACTCTCATCCTTGGAGAGCAAGTTTGAGAAGCTTCTAGGCTTTTCTAGAGTAGACACAATACTCTTGGCCCATTTGGCCCAATTCCCCTTTTTGGTCCAAAATTACTTCTAAAGCCCAATTTCCTCTAAGGCCAAATACATGACCCAAAGAAAACCCTATTCTACTGGGCCCAAAATACAAAGCCCAAAATAAAATCCTAATCTAGTATTCACAAGCAAAATGTCCTAGACTAGGTCTTCACATCTTCCTTGGCCCATGTGAAGTTCATCTTAGGCCTTACATGCGCATTTAACGCCCATTCCTCTTATATTCTCCTAGCCATGGCTCTTGTTATAGGTCCCTTGGCTCGAGACACTCATCATCCCCTTCCTCTTGAGAAGGATTTGTCCTCAAATCTATAGTCTCTGCCTCATCATCTGTACCACCTGCAAAAGGTATTAAGTCAGCAACATTAAAGGTGGCATGCACATCATAGCTTATACTCATTATCATTTACTCTTTTCAACACTTTAAAGGGACCATCACCTCGAGGGCTAAGTTTAAACTTCCTTTGCTTAGGAAATCTATCTTTTCTAAGGTGTAGCCACACCCAATCCCCTTCTTCAAGAATCATTTCCCTCTTCCCCTTATTGTTTACTTAGCATACCTCTCAGTTTGTTGCCGGATTTGGCTTTTAATCTTTTCATGCATTTTCTTAACAAAATCAGATTTTGCCATCCCTTCTTTATGAATAAAATCAAAAGATATAGGAAGTGGTATCAAGTCCATGGGAGTGAGAGGATTAAAGCCATAAACATCTTGAATGTGAATGCCATTAATGGCAAACAAGATTTGTTGTGAAAACAGACCTCAAAGAGAGTTGTAGTATTCATTGTACTATATATACACTTCAAAAAGACAGTTATCCAGGGTGAACAATATACTTATTTTTAGGAAGACAAATGTTAATTTTTGATTGAATTAAATTTCAGTTCATTCATTGAGAGAGGTTTACTGATCAATGGTCATTGATGGAATTATTTGGATGTATTTTGCATTGTGTCCAAAGCAGTGTTTTGTAAAAAGACATTTGAAAACCAGTTCCAGTACTGGTCGTACCAAATCTAGACTTGAAAAAGATACTTATTCAAGCATAAAAGTACAATTTATTTTAGTACCACAAATGTTGGTTATTTTTTCTATCTTCATTTCTACTTACTTCTTTGAGTTTTTTATTGATGATTCACGTTGATGGAATTATTTGGATGTGTTTTGCATTGTGTCCAAACCAGTTTTTATGTAAAAAGACATTTGAAAACCAGTTCTAGTACTGCTCATACCAAATTTAGACTTGAAAAAGACAGTTATTCAAGCAGAAAAATACATTTCATTCTAGTACCACAAATGTTGGATATTTTTTCTATCTTCATTTCTACTTACTTCTTTGAGTTGTTTACTGATGATTCACGTTGATGAAATTATTTGGATGTGTTTTGCATTGTGTCCAAATCAGTTTTTATGTACAAAGACATTTAAAAACCAGTTTCAGTGCTGCTCGTACCAAATCTAGACTTGAAAAAGACACTTATTGAAGCCAAAAATTACAGTTCATTCTAGTACCACAAATGTTGGTTATTTTTTCTATCATCATGTCTACTTACTTCTTTGAGTTGTTTACTGATGATTCACGTTGATGAAATTATTTGGATGTGTTTTGTATTATGTCCAAACCAGTGTTTATGTAAAAATACATTTGAAATCCAGTTCTAGTATTACTCGTACAAAATCTAGACTTGAAAAAGACACTTATTGAAGCAAAAAAGTACAATTCATTCTAAAACCACAAATGTTGGTTATTTTTTATATCTTCATTTCTATTTATTTCTTTGAGTTGTTTACTGATGATTCACGTTGATGGAATTAATTGGATGTGTTTTGCATTGTGTCGAAACCATTTCTTATGTAAAAAGACATTTGAAAACCAGTTCCAGTATTACTCGTACCAAATCTAGACTTGAAAAAGACACTTATTCAAGCAGAAAAATACAATTCACTCTAGTACCACAAATCTTGATTAATTGTTTTATCTTTATTTCTACTTACTTCTTTGAGTTGTTTACTGATGATTCACGTTCATGGAATTTTTTGGATGTTTTTTGAATTGTGTACAAACCAATGTCTTTTTAAAAAGACACTTCAAAACTAGTTCTAATACTGCTCGTACCAAATCTAGACTTGAAAAAGACACTTATTCACTTAGAAAAGTACAATTCATTCTAATACCACAAGGAATACATATAATTTAAAAGATCAATATAGTTGTTTATAATTAAAGTAGGACCTCATTCACCACAAAACACAAATATCAAATTTAACAAAAAACTTTAACATACATAACATCACATCTAATTGATTAAGAAAGCGAAGTGAAATCCCCACAGGACATTAAGATAGCAAGCTATCTAGATGTGAAAGTTCCTTTCACAAAGCTCAAAAGAAAAAGATGATGGATTGATTCAAAACATAAAGGAAATGGAAATCCATAAACCATAGAAAATCAAGAACAATTAAAGGAAGAAGAAAACATAAAATGGAAAGGAAAGAAATGGTAAAAATGTGAGAAGCACGCCACTACAAGGCTAGGCTAGAAGCCATGGCAACCTTGAAGATGAGTGGATGTGTGCC
>Ga0214542_1004956_pt1 | contig 25839 bp, 10 predicted proteins | sample CNSS1metaG_FD_160096 | JGI IMG/M metagenome (GOLD analysis project Ga0214542, IMG submission 160096) | Root nodule microbial communities from cowpea collected in UCLA plant growth center, Los Angeles, California, USA - CNSS1 | ecosystem: Host-associated > Plants > Roots > Nodule | place: USA...
ATAATATAAATAGAAAGATGTACATTTGGATGTAAAATTTTACAATTTTTAATATTTTTGAATACATTAAATTCAATTTGATTTTATTTTAAATTTTATTATTTTTCAAATTTTTACTTGATTAAGTCAATTTAAATTTATTAAATTATAATTTTCTTGTTTAGATAAAATATTTCAATAAGAAAAAAATCACTTAAATATATAATAATTTGTATAATTAAAAATATTAATATTGAAGACTTTTTTTTATATATATTTTTGTTGATGTTATTTTCAGTCAAAATTTATCGAGATTTTTTCAATCGATATTAACAAAGTTTTTTCTTTGTTGATATTGGTCAAAATTGCTTTTTAGTTAATGTCAACCATGAATAGTTAGAACGACATAAATCAGTTCACTTTTACAACATTATTAGTTGAATTTTTTGTTGACTTTTTATTGATGTCAATTGAAATTTTTTCAATTGATATTGTCTAAAATTAGTTCTAGTTAATGTTGGGTGAATGTTTTTTAATAAACATTTGAAAGAAAAAATCTTAACAAACTATTGACAAAAATTAATATTCGTTTTGATGATAAAACGAAATAATCTTAACAAAAAATAGTTATAATAGACATCAATCAAAATAAATACAATTCACTCATGCAGAAAAAAACAGTTTTATTAACATTGATTAAAAAAAGTTAAATATTTTTTTGTCCCTCAAGTTTAAGTAAAATTTGGAATTAGTTTTTCTCTAAAACTGTTACTAATTTAGTTCTTCATCTTTAACAATGCGTGAATTTAATCCTTTTAACCAAATTTTGTTAAGTTTATCTAACGTTTCAAGCGCATTTCATGATAATATTTGAATTGTTTACACCGTCACATTTTCGCTTCAATGTCAACCAAATATAATTATAAAATGCGTTTAAAATGTCAAATAAACTTAATAAAATTTGGTAAGAAGGACTAAATCCACGTATTTCTAAAGATGAATGACTAAATTGGTATAAAGAGAAACTAATTTCAAAATTTATCAAAATTTGAGGGACAAAAAACATATTTAACCCATTAAAAAAATATTAGCTAAAATATTGAACATCTATAACAACAGCAAAAATAATCCTGGCAGAGTTACATAAAAATTACCATTACTAAAAATATCTACCGAAACATAATAATCTAAAAATGTCTTATTTAAAATTTTCTATTTATAAGCACTCCACTTATAGAATTTTAAAATTGTATTATGTTTTAAATTCTTTACTCAAAACAACATGTGTTTAGTAGTAAAGTATTTTAAATTTTTGTAAAAACTATCCACTTAACATTTCTATCTCTAAACATATTATTAAAACCTAAAACTTTGGATTGAAGATCCTCTTATAGTATCTCATATAATAAGTTTTCCAAAATTTATCGAATTCTCCGTCTTCAATGGAACCTAACATAATCTCAGAATGCATGTTGCTGGCCAACACCCAACAATTTTTACTTTTGATCGATTTTAATTTTTTTTTTACATGGATTACAGCTATAAAGCGCAAGAAGATAGGAATCGATCTTATGAAATCTTTGCTTTTGCTAAGGATAGAGACACAAAAAAAAAAGGTGTTTGTGCTGCTTACCTCACACATTGGAATCATCCAAATTCTGCTTTTTTATCTGCCGTTTTGGTGCATCAAAATCATGCTAGGATTTTGTACCTAATATAGGATCACTTGAAGTCATAAAAACTAGTAACATCGGATCTTCCAAGTTATTATATTTAGTGATATGATTTTCCTATCTTAAAAATTCAAATATGAACTTAAATAAAAATGAAAAAGTTGAGTATAAGAAAACTCTAAATTTATTGTCTTAACATTTGGATAAGAGATTTTTTCAATTTATATGAGTTTCACTCATATCTCGATAATATTGTGTTTCTTAATAAATCTTATTTGAACTTATTATTTAGATGACTTTTTATTCATGCTTCATATTTTAATCCGGTTTTTTATGAGTGTGTAATCTTCCCAACCTTAATCATCATGATTTTATTGAATAAATTATAGTTGATCATTTTTAATCTCTTCGAAAAGTATTAAATAGTTTTATATTGTTTAGCATAATCACTCTTATTATATGTAAGAAACATTATTATAATCTCTTAAGAAACCTGATTCTCATTGACAGAAGAGAAATTGTCAAGCTAAAGTGATGAATGTTGGTGCACATGGAGAGACGAAAGAAAGAGAGCAAGACGTAGCAAGAGACAAAAGAAAACTGATATTATTGTGAAAGAGAAAAAATCTATCTTTATTTACAAAAGCAGAAACTATAAAAGCATATATAAGAAAGCATTAAGGAACTATTTTGGAAAAATTGAATCTTGCAGCCGGGTCCAATTCCTTATACTGCTGGTTGAGGCCCAATTCATCCTGAGTGCTGATTTGGGATACAAATTACCCATTTTGACGATCCATTTCCTTATAGCGTTGGTTGAGACCCAATTCATCATGAATGTTGTTTGGGGATACAGATTGTCCATTTTGACATAATCGAAGGTTTCTTTTTCATAATCCTTGTCTTGAAAATACTTAATAACGATAAAACATATAATATGCATAAAAGTCGTGTAAAAAATCTTGAACTATATTTTATTTGACATAATCAGATTATTTGTACGAAGAACGATAGGTTATGGTTTAGGGTTTAGGGTTTAGGGTTATTTGACATCACATGAAAATATTTAGAATCTTATTTTGTTATTACAATGCATTGCAAATCAAAAGTGTTGTAAAAAAGTTTGATCGTTAAACTGTGTAAAAGACAATAAGGAAAGTGAACTTTCTTTGTATATTTGCATCATTGTGAAGTTATCACACTTTATGGAGAGTTTAGATCTTATGTATTCTAATAGAGAGTCTTTTCTTGTAATCAAAGCAATTTATCTTTATTGTAAGACAAGAGTATCAATTCAAGAATACTCATAAAAAATTAAAGTGTTTTAGTATCAAAGAATACTTGTGTTATTTATTTCAAAGGAAATAAAAGAGATATTTAGAAGTGATTTTACATCATTAAATACTCTGCTTCGTATATCTAAACATTTTATATGTACAACAACATAACTATTAATAATTTTTTTTTATAACAAAAGTTTAAAAGTCACTATTATCAATCATAGAATTAAATAGTTATTCTAAAATAAATAATATTATAGTTTTTCTATTATTTGTATTATAACTATTATTATTCCCTGTATTTTGTCTTAACATGCATATTTGCTTATAGATAAATTATTTTCTCTTTATACTTATACTTTCATTTTCATGTGTTATATTCCATTTAGGCATTAATTATATTTTTAATCCTTTGTATTTATAATGAACCTGTTTATGGGTTTTTTAAACTTGAAAAAGAAATATCTATACAAAATAAAGATTTTTTTTCAAAATCGTTTTCAGTCTTCAGTGAACTAAAAACGCGTCATTTTAAATTTAAGAAACTAAAATAATTTTTTAAAATTTAGAAAACCACTTCGGTTTTCGTCCCAAATTTAAAAATAAAAACACAACCACATCTGATACTCTTACATTAAAATTTGAGAAATAGTTTACCACATTTTATTATATTTTAATTTAATTTGACGGTTATGCTACAATTAATAAAAAAATAATATTACGCCATTGTATTGAAGTTGTGAGCATTACTTAAAACAAGGGATCTCTGTCTAACAAAACCATCTTAAAAACCGGAATGGTTTTTGTTTCCTTCTCCTGTTTTGCTGTCACTTTCAAAACCTTTTTGCATTTTTCAATTCTATTCGTTTCTTTCTTATGTCCACAACGTGTCTGAACAATGTCAAATGCGTATTTTGGTGGCACTTTCTTTTTTTTCTTATTTCTTAATTTGGAAGATTATGGCCACATCTTTAATAGCGGCGGAGATATTCTGTTCTCACATTCAAAATTCCACATTAATTAAAGATAAATACTAAATTATGAAATTATATATTAATTAAACTTTATAACTGCATATTGGGTACATCCAAAATCATTTTCAAAATATCCACAACAGTTCTTCAAGAGTTGATAGATACCCTTAATGACTCTTTCAACTTGAATCTACAGATTTGGTGGCAGCTCACACTCTTTGACTAAGTGAGGGCCGTCAAAACAATCTAAACGGTTTGTAATGTCCCAAATGCAATAATTTGTGGCTCGTCTCTTCTTTCTACACAATCAACGTTTCTACTATAAAATTTGAAGTTGAAATTTTAGGTAGTTATTATGTTTGATAAAAAAAGAACTAATTGTTTTAGTTATATTTTCATAAACTATTCTTTGAAAAAAAGTATGTAATTTTTAAAAGTTAAAATACAAATTTGTTTACTACAATAAAAATATTATATTCTAGTTGTAGACATTGATTATGTAGGCATGTTGATACCAAAATGTCTCTTTTTGAATATTCTTTTACATCGTTTGAAATTGTAGTTTGTTGAAATCAATGATGTTAACATTATTTACTATCCAAATAATAAAGTATATCACGTTCACATAGAAAGTGAAGGAGACATAACAATTAAGAAATGAATGAAGAGTTAAATATTGTGTAAGACCGTGTGAGTGTTCATTTAATTAAAGTGTCATACATTTAGTTAATCATCAAATTTACCATGAAAGGGTGAAATACATAAGTGTTAGACTATATTTCGTGAGTTAGGAGGTTAAAATCGAAAAGATAACCTTGAATGAGAATCTTACAAATGTGTTTATGAAGTACTTGTTGTGATTGAGGGTGTTCAAGTAAATTAATTTTTTCATCTTGGTTGTTGAACCAATCTTATCAAACATAATTATCGACAAATAATTTCTCTTGACCTCTAGAAGATATCTCACTTCTTGCAACATTTCCTAGTTATGAAACATATATTTAATTTGATAAACTCTATGTCTTGTACCTTACAAACTTTATTTTTCTCAAGAAGGACTATTATATTTCTTTAAGTTCCAAAATCTCAAAGAACTCCTTTACTAAACACATATTAATAAGTGTATCCTGAATTCATGACCAAATTCCATCTTAATTCTCCACAATCCAAAGTCATTCTTCCTAGAAAATTTTTCGATGTCAAACTTGATGGTCATGTCTTCAACTCCTTAACATTTTGTTTCTTTTTTTCCTAAAAAATGATGCTAATTGTTGGGTTTTTAACGATAACAAACAATAAAACACAATAACAACATTGAAATAAAATATTTTATTATCACTAAAAGGTTTTATACATAAGAGTTTAATACAATTTTAGTGTATCACCTAAGCTCATAATAGTATATATATATATATATATATATAAACTAAGTTAAGGGAATAATAGACAAATTGTTTAAAGAAAAAAAAAATAGTTAAAAAAGTTACAACATACGTTCTAGATGGTCTATCTTAACACCATGACATCTTGATAGACGATCTTCTATACTTTTTCATCAAACAATTAATTGTCTGATTCAACTCTTTAACAAACAGTTTGTTGTATATGATTAATAGTTTATCGTTACTAAATATTTTATAATATTTTTGCAAAATGTCTTAGTGTCAAATGTTACTAATGAGTAACGAAAAGTCTTTTTGCAAAATATCTTTCCTTAGGATCAAAATGTCTTTCCTTACTAATGTAATGATTAATAATTTATTATTACTTGTGTGTGTGTGTTTTTTATTTCTAAATCAAGACATGTTTTTTCTTATTGATGGTGGACGATTCTAGTTTTTGGTTGTGTCCCATATCCATATTACCATTCTATTGAGTCTTCTAACAGAAATTTAAGATTACCTAAAATCAACCTAAAATCAACCAATCACACTAGAAAAATGATTTCTTGCATCAATATAAATAAGTCCCGCTAATGAATTTACCATTGAGAAAATCAATTATTTTTATTTTAAAACAAAAAGTAATCTAATGGAGACTTCCAAATAACTCTAATAATTTTATATTTAAGTAGTCCTTCAAAATCTATGATATTAGAACATAATTATGATCCACAAACATATAGATGTTGACAAAAAGAAGAAGATGAACATCTTCCTCCTCCAGTAAGGAGTTTTGATGATGATGATGACTTATGAAGAAGTATGGAAGACTTGATGATGATGCATGAAAAAATGTTGAAGACTTAAAAGAATGCTTCGATTCAAGATATACATTGAAGACTTAGGGGTTTAGTTATTTAGGTCTTGTAATATGTGTATGTTATTTGAAATAGTTAAATTAGTATGTCAAGAGTCAAAAGGCAAAACCCAAGGAGTAGAGCACTAAGAGAATTTTATTTATTTGCAAAACTCACTGGAATAATCGATTATTCTTAGTGATAATCGATTATCTCAATTAAAACTAATTTTTGAGAAAAGCCTCTGGAATAATCGATTATCACTGCTGATAATCGATTATCACCTGCTGATAATAGATTATCCTGACTGATAATAGATTATCACAGCAAGAAAAATATTTTCATAAAAGTTTCTGTGATAATCGATTATCACTTATGATAATCGATTATCTATGGCAGTTGCAACTTAACTTTTCATATTCTTAACCTAATTTCTAAATAGGCTTCTATAAATAGAGTGATAGGCTTTCATTATCAAAAATACAGAAGTTAGAGAAGTCTGAGTACTTGAGAACTCTTTGTGGAAAGACTTTGAAAAACCTAGTGTGGGTAGAGCGATGACTTTCATCAAGTGGGATCTTGAGTGATTGAGTGCTGCTGCTGTTGCTAGGAGAAGCCGATCATCCTTTGTGGGATTCAAAGGAGGTGTTCATTCCTTGTGTGATTCAAGGAAGGTGTTTTCTAAACCATAATCTTTCTTATCATTGATTGTAAGTTTGGTTTATTTTAGTGATTTAGTTAATCTCGTTTTTGAAATATTAACAACTGGACGTAGGGTCTTTTGATCCGAACCCGTATAAATACTTTGTGGAATTTTCTCTTCTCTACTCTCTTTATTTTATTGTTTATTAGAAAATAAAGGAAAAAAATTTAATTGATCCTTGATATTAAAATGGAAAATATTAAAAGCACAATTTTTATTAAGAACCCAATTCACCCCCCTCTTGGTTTTTGTCCGCATGCTAAAACATTCCGCTGCGCGATACCAACAATAGAGTTTATATGTGTATATATATTATGTATTATAGCTGATTTCAAAAATATGTAAACAAAAATATTATACATAATCCTTCTCAAACATGGAATTTATTATAAACCTTCTAATAAGCATTCAACATGTCTTAATTTTGCTTATCTATTAATTTTCACTCTAAAATTTTGCTCTATGTCAAGTTAAAGTAAGTAAAGAGCAAAAGGAAAATAATGTAATTTCAAAAGTTAATTAAGATGGTTTAATCACACTACTACGAAAATAAGTGAAATTTAGAAACCAATGTTGTCTAAGGCGATGTAATAAGTGGAATACATATAACATTGATTGTCTGAGAACCGATGTTAGATGTTGTGTTTCTTTTTTTTTTTAACCACGGTGAGTCAAAACAAGTTAGGGTTCAAGCGACGATGACTAGGGTTTAACATGAGTTAACGAGGAAATCTAGCGTTCAACACGAAGCGATAATGGCGAGAGTATTGCTAGACCTCCTTCGCAACACAGTAGCGCGGTGTGGAGAGCTTGCAGTGGTGAAATGAGCGCGATGTAGTATCATGTTTTTCTATTAAAAAATAACATACTAATAATTTTCTTTTTAATTTTTAGAGGATATTATACTATTGGACCTAACAATTGATGTAACATGGTGTCCAATGTTTACCAAACTATCATTATGCAATTTATGACACTGTTTCTTTAGAAACAAATGTAATATCATGTTGTAATATTTATATTATGCACCAGTACCAAAATAAGCTAAGACACTTAAAGCATATTAAAATAAGAATAAATACTTCTAACACCCTTCTCCTATATATATGACGTTTTTTACTCGAAAGAAAAAAAAAGGTTAAAATACCTTTTTGGTCCCAATTTTTGTAAGTTTTTTTAAATAAGTCCTAATTTTGGTTTTATATTCAAATAGATCCTAATTTTTGTCAATTTTTATCAATTGGGTCATTTTTTGCTAACACCGTTTAAATCATTAATGGCCATGAATAGTGACTGCCACGTGTCACTTCGTGGTTTTTTTTTTTAAATTTTTTAAACTTTTTTAAAATTTTTAATTTTTTTTAAATGTACACGTGTCAACCTAGTAACGTGCCACGTGTCACTTCGTGGTTTTTTGGAATTTGTTTTTAAATTTTTATAAATGTCCACGTGTCAACCCAGTAGCGTGCCACATGTCAAAGTCAATGTTCTATATTCAATTTGGTCCTTATATTTGTTATTTTTGTTCAATTAGGTCCCAATTTTTGTTAATATTAACCAATTTGGTCCCTCTCCAAATCAAAACCAAATTTAATTTTTATATTAAAATTCACATTTTTTTATTAAATATTTTTATATAATATATTAAAATTTACATCATTATAACTTTGATATAAAAATTAAATTTGATCACATCTTCGATAGGGACAAAATTGGTCAATTTTAAACAAAATTGGGACTAAACTGAACAAAAATAACAAATATAATGACCAAATTGAATATAGAACATTGACTTTGACACGTGACATGCTACTGGGTTGACACGTGGACATTTAAAAAAATTCAAAAAAAAAAATTCAAAAAAATCATGAAGTGACACGTGGCACGCTACTAGGTTGATACGTGTACATTAAAAAAAATTAAAAAAAATTTAAAAAAACTACGAAGTGACACGTGACAGTCACGGTTTATGGCCGTTAATGATTTAAACGGTGTTAGCAAAAAAGGACCCAATTGAACAAAATTGATAAAAATTGAGACCTATTTGAACACAACCAAAATTAGGACTTATTTGAAAAAACTTGACGAAAATTGGGACAAAAAAGATATTTTAAAAAAAAATAATAAAAAAAAAGCAAAGGAGAGAAAGAAAAGTTGTGAAATATACCTTCTTAAACGTGTGATTAGGTTTATTTTCAGTCTCATAGTTTATTTAATAGATTACCATATTTTAATTTAGTTAAAACATGACATCTTAAAATTAACAGTGTGAGTAGTAAAAACGCAAGAATAGAATCACGTGAACATTTTCATGTGAAACTTCACCAATTTTTTCTTACAAAACTTTTTGATTGTTTGAAAAAAAGGGCAAAGTAGGTTTATAAAATTGATGAAATTGAAGTGAAAGTCAAAGTCTTGGAAAGGGACCAAAGTTAGAAAGTTTGAGTGGCACCAAGCAAACACACGTCGGCCATGGAAACTCAAAGCTCATTGGCTTCTTTGGTATCGTCAATTTTCTTCTTCATTATCCCAACAAAATTGGAACACATTATTGACTTACAACCATTTTAGGTATGAAAGAAGTATTACACACTCCAAAAGGTGATAATATGAACACATTAATGGCTTGGAGTTTTTTTAATAAATTATACTATTACTGTCTGCTTTTAGAAAAAAATTAGGAATAAATAATAATATAGTCAAGTCTAATAATTTTTATAATTAAAAAATAACAAAAATACAACATAAAAATCATTAATGAATAAGGAATTAAAAAGAGTTTCAGTTTAGATACCGTATATATACTATAGTATTTAAAAGAAAAAGAATATTTCACTGTCAACTTAATAGCATATAGTAAAAATTTTCTAAATCTTAAATCTTATGAATGGATATAAACGTTTGTTTAGAAAAATAACATAGAAGAGTCTGAAAATTGTTCTCGTCAAAGTTTGTATTTTTTTAATATATTATATTTACAGATAAAAAGAAATAAGTAATAATAAATACAATTATTAAAACAGAATAATAAATATAGTATCATTTGTTCATTCACTTATAAAACTAATAAAGTAACGTTCAAAATATTAAGAAAACAATATATACTCACAAACCTATGAATATATATAAAAGTAATAGTACTAACGAAAGGAATTAAAATTAATTTCTAAAAATTATACTGATAATTTAAATAATTGGAATTATATTTAAGTTTTATAGTTAAATGTTATTAGAGGATGTGGAAGGTTGATGAATTTTTGAATGTGACATAGATATTATTAGAAAGAAACCCTAAATACATATATTTTACTAAAAAACGGTTCGTTCTTATCCATGTTGCTTTCTACGAGGGCAAAGAATTGAAGCCAATGAATGTTGTGTCTTTCCTTGCACCTCTCGCAGGAAAAGCTGTTCTTATCCATTTATTTTGTCTTTTCCACGAAGGAGTTGACATTAAAATTAAATCACAATATTTCACCATTTATATTAATTATTGTTTAAGATTTTGATAGTGCCTTGCAACACCTGGTATGCAAATTAAGGAATTAGATGGATTACTCTTCACAAAAATAATAAATGGAGTTAGGTTAATTAAGTCAAACTAAGACAACTAATTATGTATAATTCCCTCGCTTTAAAGTAACTCTCAGAGACAGAAAAATCTTTTTTTTTAAGATAATATTAATGGAGAAAGAAATTATTTTATCTTAATCATTTTTTTATTAGATATTCTTAGTTTCTTACCTTTTATTTGTGTCAAACGGATATTTTATGTATCATAATCGTGAGAGAGTTTAGTTTTTTAAATTTTAACGATCTATATATGTTGATGTACTATTGATGGAATCAGTTTACTCAGTTTCAAAAGACTGTTGTACATTTGTTATTCATGAATGATCTATCATTGGTATAATTAAAATTTAATAAATTAAAAATCTAACAGAAATAAAGTTAATTAGACTATTTTAATTAAAAAAATATTTACTAGGTTCTTTCATGTTAAGTAAAATTAGAAACAACATAGATTTGAAGTCATAAATATTATCTAGTAACTTGAAATCATCAAAATGAAATTTTCTCATTAATTTATAAATTTTTATTAGACCAATTTTTTAATAGAAAAAAAATGATATATTTATTTTATCTGTTAGACTAAATTATAAAAAAATATTTTGTCTTTTTTACACATTTTATTGATGGAAGATGTAATAATCTCTCTTAATAATTGTACTAGAAATAACAATTTGTTTGTGACTTGTTTTATTTGAACTTTGTTTTTCTAAATTCATGCAACTCCCCCAACAATCTCTTTTAGCAATTACTTTTTCAAAAATCAAATTTGTGACATTAAACGGTTTATTATTAGATTAAAAATTTTATTTAATAGTTTGTATACAATTATTTCTATATAAGAACATAATTTTTCCGATCTGAATCAAATTTATAAACTTGACTTTAATATCAATTATAAGTTTGAAATCTTATATGAGATCCATGTCTTACTACTTAAGTATATAATAATTTAAGTGTCACAATTTAAATATAACTTTAGTTATTTAAGTTCTATCAAGAAACAATTAATGCAACAAGTAACACATTGTTTCTTAATAGGAATCAAACAAATTAAACTGTAACTTAAGTCACTTAAAATCTGGGCATACAATAACTCAGTCAATTTGTAACAAAGAAAGTTAAAAAGTTCAAAACAAAAATGACTCTAAACCATTTAAAAAAAATATAAAGAACCAAATTAAGTTAAAAAAAAAAGACCATATTAAATAAAATAGGGTTAAATATGTTTTTGGTTCTTCAAGTTTTAGTGAAATTTGGAATTAGTTTTTCTTCAAAACTTTTGATCAATTTAGTCATTCATCTATAAAAATACGTGAATTTAGTATTTTTAACCAAATTTTATTAAATTTATATGACGTTTTAAGCGTATTTCATGATATGATTTAAATTGTTTATATCGTTTGACACATTTTGGCTTCAATATTAACTCAAATATTATCATAAAATGCGTTTAAAATGTCAAATAAACTTAACAAAATTTGATAAGAAGGACTAAATCCACATATTTCTAAAGATGAATGACTAAATTGATATAAAGTTTTGAAGAGGGACTAATTCCAAAATTTACTGAAACTTAAAGGACCAAAAACATATTTAATCCAATAAAATATAAAAAATAAATACTATTTATATAATTTTCCCTATTTGTTAGAGAAATCTTAGTGCCGCCGAGGTATTACAGATGTGTGAGTTTGGTAAGTGGTGTTGTTTTTTGGATTCATAAAAAAAATAAAAATAAAAAAATAAATAACACAGCTGGAAACTTAAAATCACCTTACTCGGAGGTATTTGTCTTCTTATCCTTTTTCCATTGAACATTGGCTTCTGAAACTTGTGGTCCCAACTAAATTGGCACACTCACTTTGTTTTATCATAAAATGTCTCTTTTTTCACATATAAATAAATAAATACCAGCCACCTTTGGTACAGTGTATATGCTTACTTTTTAACTCAGATAACGACCAAAATTTAATTCATATACACTTTCTAGTCCTTTTATTTATTTTTTATTTCAAAATAGTCTTAATTTTGATTATTTTTCTCACCGTAGTTTTATACAATAATTGGTAAATTTCATCTCTCATTCTAACATTATATGTTTAATACAGAAAAGGAACGAAACTCATTAAAGGTCAACTTTGTTTTCAATCTTTCGAAATTTTTTTAATTTGGTTTTACTCTTTAAAAGAAGAGCTATGTCTTTATTGTTGTCTTTGTTATCAGAAATATTTAGCTTTCAGCTCTTAAAAATGATTGTAATTAACAATTAAAAAACATGAAAGACTAAAATTTTGATTTTGAAAGCTTTAGAGGAACAAAAATTATGTTTTAGTAAAAGTTCATTAAGTATAAGGACAATTAAACATTATATTTTAATAATGACCATCTACTTTAACCAAATATTATCAGAGGTTTTGCATATTTTATCAAATATTTTACATATACATTTAACAAATTTAGACTATTTTACTTGCTTTTTAATATCAGAATACGAAACTTCCTTTATTTCTTTTCAAGTGTCATATATTTTCGGAATGAAATATTTTATTTATTTATAACATCAATTTCAAAATACTAATTAATTTATATAATTAACAGGAAAATGAAAATAAAGAAACTAATAGTATCTATAGTGAAAAAAGAACGAAAAAAAAGTAAACATTTTTTAATTATTTGATTAGAATGAAAAACTTTGTTTTATTTTTATTTCTAAAGACAAGCAGCTTTAATAATATTTTAATAAATTAATAATGTACTAGAAACAGGGACGAGGTAAACGAACAACGACTTAGAATCTTTTCTTTGCTTTCTACATTCTAGGATGTAATAAACAGGTCATGTTTCTTGGTCCATATTTATTTATAAAAATCTTAATAATGTCTGAATCTGAATACAAGCTACAATACCACCCATAGTTTTAGAAAACAAAAACCCTACCAATTTTTTTTAACATATCCTAAGAACTCCACACATTTTTCCCTTTGACTAGTAATTTCAATGAATATTATTTTTCTTATCAACCATACAGTTCCAGGTATGACCCACATAATTTCTTGCCCAATTCATTAGAATAATATATTTTTTTTTTGAAAAGCAACTTCCCTGTGATGAGTCCTTCACGAAAAGGACAATAATAAAATAAATAAATAATTGTTTAGGGATAATGCATGAACACTGATAATTATTATGTAAAGTAAAAGTTGGTGTCCTTTCCTGCAACCAAAGAACACCAACCACACAATTTCTCTAATGCGTACACAAAGGTCGCTTGATCCTTAAGCAAATCCATCACTAATCACGTGTTTTCATTGTTTTTCTCCTAATTAGTAAGTTAGTATTGCTAATGTACACATGAATTTTAACTTTTAACAACGGATGTATAAGCAACCGTTGTTGATTACCAAATTTGTCATTGTTTCTTTTTATTACGTAATAGTGTATGTACCACCATGCAATTTTCATATAATTTGTTTCTTAAATATATTTATTCTATTTATTTTGGTTATAATTTAGAAGTTATGATGCATGCAAGGTACATAAATGTATCATATATTTAGAAGTTAATAATCTTTAAAGAATGTTCCTGGCCAACAAAATAAAAGAAAAAGAAGTTAGCTATTGTTTAAGATTAATTCTGTTTGAGAAGTAACACTTTTCTTCCTACTGAAACGCGAAATTTTATATTGAAATTTGCAGAATTACTTTTGTAACTTCAGATAAAAAACGTCTCAGTTAGTTATTTATTATTTGAGTTTCTCTTCAAGTTTTTTTTTTTTATTTGTCTAAAGAGACTTGAGTAGAAGTGACGTGACACTGCATGCTTCTCTAAACCAGTGCTTAAATGTCTATGGTTTGTTTAATTTTATGAAATTCGAAAGTCTAATGATAAAAAAAGCATGTAATTATCCACTTTCACTATTCAATATGGAAAACCAGAGTTAGATCCAAAGGAAGATTTTGATTATTTCTGTGTTGAAGGAGTTTAGTGGTCAACGGCAAGAGAATGAAAAATCATGGTTACAATGGACCCCCTTGTGTCATCAAGGTATAATCGTTATATTGTGGAATCATGAGGGTGGTTACTTCAAGAAACTGCATAAATATGTCACAGGTGCAAGACAAAATAATAATCTTCGTTTTCTACCCTCACAATAACTCTTTACTTTCTTCTTCTTCTTCTTCTCATCTGTGTTCGTGTGTGAACTTTTGAGTTCAGAGCCACAACTTTGGATTTGAATCTGCAAAATCTGACGTATGCCCTTTATTGCTTTTCAAGATTTTCTGGTGTTTCTAGTCCTAAAAACTACTTTGATTGCCGTAGGAACAGAATTCTGAGCTGAAAAGTTGTCTCATCGCATGTTTTTGTTTTTGTTTTGAACTATTGGTAGTTAGAATTTCCCTTTGGAAGCAGGATTTTTTGACATACCACCATGGCAATTGATGATGATTTTGTTTGTTCAGTGATTTTCAGGTGATTTGCAAAAAGATGAGTGTTATGTATAGTCCTGTTTTCAAGTACTCAGATGTAGAGCTTCAGATAAGGAAAAACCAAGAAATGGATTCAAGTATTGGAAATCCACAACAACACTGTCACCAACCCAATTCTGGATTACTTAAGTATTGTTCTGCTCCAAGTTCATTGCTGGCAAGCCTTGTCGACAACAACATTCTTGACTGTGTCAACGAGGAATCTTTCACAAGTGAGATTCATCAGCATTATGCTCCATCCACAAGTTCAGAAATGAACACCATGTTGTCCAACAATGGATGGAACAATTCAGAAGCTTTGCAAGAATTTGGAAGCAAGCCTGTGAAGCAGGAAATTGGGGAATCTGTTCCACAAGGACCACCACAACAGAATGAATATTCTTATGGTGACTCTCAGTTAATTTACCAATCAGAGCAAATTCAAGGCTTGTCAAATGCTTCTTCCAGTGCTTCTTATGGTGGCTCTTTTGGTGTATTGAACTCCATGGCCTCTGAGAATCCCCTTCAATCTAAAATGGGTGCCAGGAATTGCTCCAATCTTTTCAGGCAAAAGAGTTCCCCTGCTGGATTTTTTTCCATTGAAAATGGTATGCATTTTCTCTTCTTTGCTACTGTTTCTTTTATAGTCTATATACCATATCCAATCTTTCTCAAAATCAACACCATATATTGTTAAATCAGTTTCCCTTTTTAGTGTTATGGATTATGAATACTTTTCTATTTCTTGTAGATCTTGCAGCATTGAGAGAAGTAGGTGGTTTTAAAGGCAATGATGTTTCAAATAGACAGGCTATTACATCTACCAGTGGCTTGAGTAGTTCTCTTGCTTTCTCATCTAGGCCATCTTCAGGCCTGAAACAGATGCCACAAATTGCTGAAGATGGAAAAGAAAGTCTTCAAGAAAATTGTGACCAAAGTAGGATCCTAGTTAATGAAGATGGTGACTCAAAGTTCTACATACCTAGCTTCACCACTGATATCTGGGAAACTTCTTCATTCAATGCCCCCAAAACAGAAAGTGATGATGAAATCATGTTTTCCACTTCAAATGGCTTGGAATCTCAGGTACACAGCAAAGTTTGTGAATTTACTTTCAACCAATTGAACTTTGAACCTTTTTTCACTGTTGATCACTGAATATCGTTCTCATCATCAGGAATCAGATTTTAGCTATCAGAATCTTGGTCTGACCCACCATTTGAGCCTACCTACCTCTTCTACTAAGATGTCATCATCCATAGAGAAGTTTCTTGAAGTTCAAGGTTCTGTTCCTTGTAAAATTCGAGCCAAAAGAGGCTTTGCCACTCACCCAAGAAGCATTGCAGAGAGGGTAAAAAATTCTATAACTTCTAGCAGTTATAAATTTCTTCTCAGTTTGTCACTTTTCATATCAACAAGACCATGCAACTTACCTGTTTCTTGTTTGTATCCTCAAAGGTAAGAAGAACAAGAATCAGTGAAAGAATCAAGAAACTGCAAGACCTTTTCCCAAAATCAGAAAAGGTAATTAATTTAACTCTCACAAGAACATCACATATTCATATTCACTTCCTCTTTGAAAATTGATGTTAACTTGACACTTCTTTCACATGGCAGCAAACAAGCACAGCAGATATGTTAGATTTGGCAGTGGAGTACATTAAGGACCTTCGGCAACAAGTCAAGGTACTATAGAATTACAAATTTTTCATAAACTTTAGAGAGAGTAATAAACACATTAAACTCCACCAAACTCATTTTCTAACTGAATTTCATTCTTCTCATGCAGGTACTCTCAGATTGTAAGGCAAAGTGCAAATGTACAAGTACCGAGAACCATTGCACAAGAACTTGTGCCTGATTTATATACATGTAGATAGAAAAGTTATGGAGAATTTTTTAGTGTGCCAGAGTTAGCCATTGTAATTATATAAAATAATGATGACATTTGCCTGGTGTAAGTTTAGATCCAGGTGAATATTTTTCACTTTTGATTTTCATTTCTTTTCCTCCTTAATTTCCTCTCCTTTGTAGTTTGATTTAGAGCCATAAAGTCCTACACCATGTTTTGGCAGAAATCTTGCACCTCTTCATTTTTACCTATAAAATGTTTTATTGGATTACTGATCCAGTTATGCAATGTAACACAAACTTCAATATAATGTTTAATACTGAATTTTATGTGGAGATTGCTTTTGAAACTAGAAATTATGATCTTCGATTCAGCTTCTAGTGTACAGATCCTAGAATATTGATGCACCACCAATTTCTCCCCTGTATTTTTCTCCTAAGGTGGCAAACTAAGTACAATGTAAGATCTTAGATATACTAGCATCAAAGTTGTCCAAATACACATTCCATTCGTAACATATAGACAACAACGAATGATCATTTATACTAGTAGGATAATTTTTTAGATCCATTTGATATGAATCCCATTTTAGATAAGTCTTTCGTACTTTATAAAATTGATTTGGTGGATATTGCCAAATTTGAGGACACTTCTCCGATCACGTTCTAAAACATTTAAGCATTTTCAAATTCATTATATGTAACTCTAGGAACTTAAAGAGTTGTTTTTCATTTTCTTTGATTTTTGGATTCTCATGAAGTTTTTCAAGTTTAGTTGACGTAGATACATTTTTTTTCATCTTCATCACAAATCTTCCTCTTGAAAAAAGAATCAATTCTTTTACTCTTTATCATAATGTCTCTAATATAAATTTGTCACCTCTTACCTACTCTTACCTATCTAGGAAAAGATAAAATTATGAATACTCTAAATTAAATCTCAAAACCAAAACTCAATTTTTTAAGAAAATTAACAACTTCTAAGTAATTAGCTTCCCTTACCTTAAAGTATATCCCTAATATTGTTCTACCCTTACACAGCTTCAATCCCTAAAATAGTTCTATTTACACAAGAAGAGTTTGATCAACAATTAGAGCATGAGTTGATGATCTCTAATAGATAGAGATATGCCAGATATGCCTAAATCTTAGAAAAGCCATCTACAAGAGGAAAACATATTGCTTAAAAAAAAGGGTAAAAAATGAATTTACTCAAAAGAAGAAATTGTTTGATTCAAAATGTTTCTTAACTCCTCAACTTTGTAATGATACAATTTGATTTTGAAAATGATAAGAGATTGAGGGTGAAAATTGACATAGAAAAAAGAAGAGAGAAAGAGATTAAGGTACAGAAAAGAGAGAAACCAAATAAAGAAGTAACAGAAATTACACTAGAGATGGAAAACGTGATTTTTAAATTTTAAAAAAACTTTTTTAAACTAAATTAATATAAATAATGTAATAATATATAAATATAACTTTAAAATATATAGAAAAAAAAACGTTGGAGGAGTCATGGCTCCCCCGTCAAAGAAACGATTCGCCCATGACTAAGGGTGAGTGAATGAATTTGAGAGGATGAAGAAGGTAGAGGTGGCAATTAGGGCCTAGCCCGTCGGACCGGCCTGCAGACCTGCGGAAAAAACGCGGGGCGGGCCAGGGCAGTGAGCTCGCAGGCCCGCGCGGGCCGGCCTACAAGCCTGCATAAAATTAAAAAAAAAAAAAACTTGCACTTGTGTATATTAATTACTTCTTTTATAGACTCTTGCATTAACGTTTCAAATTCTTGTATAACTGGAAAAGACAAGTATTATGTAATTTTTAATGTGCTAAAATTTAAAGAATACATTGTGTATGTCATAGTATGAATATGATGAAAATGTTGAATTAACAATTTATCATCCAATTCCCCAAAGTCTTTACTTAATTTTGTGAACTTCTTAAAGTTTCTCAATTTTTAAACATTGAAAGTTTTATCATAAAAATTAAAAAAAAATTAAAAAAAATTAAAAAAAAAGCAGGCCGGCTCGCGAGCCCGCGGACCAAGTGGTATGCGGGGCGTGCCAGTGTTTTCGGCCCGCATAAAGTATGCGAAGCGGGCCGGGCCAACCTGTGTTGTGCCACCCCTAGAAGAAGGGATTGTGGTGTTGTTTGGATTAAGGGATGAATGAAGAGATTTGCAGGAAAATTTTGTGAATGATATGATAAGTGTAATAGATTAAAAAAATATATTTTAATTGATAAAAATAAATAATTACCAATTTTCCCTTTTGTGGAAATTTGATATAAATTTAAATTTAATTAGTGGAAATTACATTAAAATGGAATTGAAATTGTTAGGGATAAAAAATAAAAATTGCAACATTTGCATGTGATTTTTCCTTACATGTTTTGCCACTTCTTTGCGTTTTACTTGAAGAAGACAAAGTCATATCCGACAGTTGCAACAACCTTCTCTTAAACTAAAGCAAAGATAGTTTCATCTTTGCTCATTACGTGAACAATCCACCCACTCTCATCTTTGTATCTAACACGAATCAAACCATCCCTCTCTCATGCAAATCGGCTCCCTCAAATCGGCACAAAACCCTGTAAACAAATGTGAGAGCAGATGCAAAATCCATCCTCACACTTTCGCTGCAACAGTTGAACCATGGAAACAAACAAAGGCTTATACACCTAGTTGGTAAATCAAACTCTAATTAGGCATTAAGTTGACATAATTCTATGAAGTAGATGAGTTATAAGTCAACCCATGTAAGAGATGTGACACCACCTCTAACCGAAAATATTAACACATTAGGTTTTCAAGTCTTTCTCCTTATATATTGTTTATCCTGCTCATCTTCATCCAATTTGAAACTCTCCTCACAATGTCTTTGTCATCCACACATTGCAAACTCCTTCTCAAAATGTTTTGTCCATGAATCTCTTACTCATGTATAACCTTCTCCAAATATGGCATCAATTGTTGGGTTTGACAGAACAACAACAAGAAAACACAAGAACAAGATCTAAAGAAAGAAATTTTCACAGTTGAAAGGTTATATACACAAATTTGTTTAAATAATTCTGTTTATAAAACCTAGTTAATAAAAGTTTCTTTCTTTGAATCTTATTCTTGTATTTTCTTTATTTTTGTGTGAACCCAACATCATTTAATCATTTATTACTTAACATGTATTCTTTGTTGACTTGAAGATATAAATGTTGAACAAGAAGAAAAAAAAAACAAAAAGGAACAAGAATGATACATCTCAAACAAAAGAGTAACTAGTAGAAACCAATTAAAATAAAATCATTTTTTTAATATTTTGATTTCAATTTTTAGTTTATGAATAAGGTCATTTTAATTTTTTTTTTCAAAAAGATTATAATCCAAACATTCCTATATTACCAACAAAAATGTTGATAATTATTATTTCAACTTCCACTTTCTTTGATTTCTCAGATTAATAAGAATTTGGTAATTATACAGGACATATCTTTTAGGCAATAATTACTCAAAAACAATAACTAATAAAAATATTTTCAATTTGAACAGTCTTGTGATACTCATGCTAAAAAATCATAGATATTTCAGCATTTGACATAATTGAAAAACTGCTAATTTATTATAAGAATTTTATTTTCATGTATTATTAATGAATTTTTCTACACTGTAAAAAAATTATAAATTATTATAAATATATTTTCAAAATAATTATTATAAAAAACGTCCTATCTTAGCAATCTGTAATCGGAGAACTGTATTGCAGTGTTTTTAAATTAAATTCTAAAACATTTGGAAAAACAGTCACAATAGTTTCCTATAAGCTGAATTCAGAAAAAAAAAAAATCGTTAATTAAAATTTTCAATAATGATATGACATAATGTTAAAAGTATTTATACTATTTGTATCCTTATACAATGATAAGAAAAAAAAAAAACAGAAATTGAAGCTCATCTAAAGGGAAATTCTCTCCCTGTATAAATAGTAAAGAGCAGCTCTAACATTTATTTAAGAGAAACTTTGAGAGATCTACATAAATATTTTTCTAATAATAATAATATAAAAGGTAAAAGAATGTGCTTTATATGTTTAATTAGGGTGATTTTCTTAACATTGCATTTGGATTTTACTTTATATTCTTTTAGAATGGAAAGTTTTAATGTTAGATTGAAAAAGTAAATTTTATTGGAATGAAGTGTTAGGTAAATTAAAGTTAAGGATGAAAATAAGTGAAGTTATTGAGTGAATAGATTCTATAGCCTAAATGCTTATATCAAACAAAAGACAAAGCAGACTTTTTCCACAAGCACAAGGTCAAGACTTCTATGAAAGTCTATCCAATTCTTAAGGTAAACTATAAATGCTTTTAAAAGTCTTTAAAGTATAATAAATTGATCTATTTAAATAGACATAAATAATAATAATAATAATAATAAATTGTATCCAATATGTTTAAACATGCAAAGAATGTTAAGAGCACAACCATCTGAGTCACACCACATGCAATCAGAAACATACTAAAAACTTAAGAAACATACATGAACATGTATTATAAGCAAGAGTTGAATCTCTTCATGAGATGCTATTATAAAACACTTTCATGATGAATTTTGAATTAATGATTCCAATAAAAAAAATTAGTATGGAATAAAAACAACAATAGGACAAGGAAGTTTGAGTAGGGATAAGAAACAATAATGTTTGAACGAATTAAAAGAAAATAAGAAAATGATGAGAATGCTTAAGAGCGTAAAGAATATAACAAATATTTACTTAATGTTTATCCAAGAATAAGCCTCCAATGTTAAATCACTACTTGACTTTTAGAAAAAAGTTTAGACTCATTTTGAATTGAAGTTTATGTTTTGTGAGATAAATTTTTTCTAAGTTCTTAAATAGAAATTTTGATTATTTCAAATTTCAATTCATAGTATTTGAAAATCTTATTTATAATACTATACCAAGATGGGTTTGTTGGATGGGAAAAAAGTTCGTTAATTGAAAATTTGATGGCTGAATTAGAAGTTATGATGAAAATATGAGATTACATCCGTGTTTATGAGATAGATTAAATGGAGAATGATTTTAATTATTGGAAAATAATAAACATGGAAAGAAATGATATAAAAGTTGTGTGAATTTTATGAATATGGTTATTTGTAAGGAGAAACATAATATTGTAAAGTGTATTGTTTGCATTGAGTAAGGATCCAAAGAGTGAAGTTATCATAATTCTACTAAGTTCATGGACTCATATAAAATGGAGTTTAAATAGTGAGGGTTGAAGGAAGCTTTTATAGCAATGTAGTGCAGAGGAGCACCACAATTTGGTGCTGCTATAGTGAATTAACCTAGGATATTTTAAATAGAACGAAATTAAGACGGTCCTTACATTACTTTATAAGACTACGTGAAAGGTGTAAGACTTCATAGTATCCGATTCAATTCATGTATATTCCAAAATGTTAAGTTCATATTATGCTTTTGTCTTATTAAGTGTTATTCTAAGATTTAATTATATTATTTTGCATATAGGAATGTTTGAAATGTGAATTGCTTAGGAATAAGAATTGTTAAATTTCACTTAGTTACCCTTCTTTTGTAGTTGGTTGTGTTTTCTTCTACTATAATAGATGATATGCATGAGCAAGTGACACCGAAAGTGATGATGGAACTTATAGCAGTAATGGTGTTAGATTTTTTAGGAGAATGGTTCTTAGTTGTATAACTTTATGTATTTTATATAACCTAAATCATTTTTGGCATGCTTTAAATCTCTCTTCAATTTTAAAAAAACTTGGTCTATTCACTAGGAGATTGAGCCGAGTTGGGTTGAAAAATTAATTTTTTGTTGATTATGAATCAAAATGAATTGAGTTTAGTTAAATCACGGATTATATATGGTATTTTTATCTACCCTATCCACATTCCTCTCTTAGCTCTCCACATCCGCATTCCTCATGCTACTTGAGGGTGACCATCTTGAAAGGACTGGAAGCAAGATTCACACCTTCCACAACCACAACTACACTGTCGATTCCATAAGAATTTAAAGAACACTCGTTTTTCTCTCACACAACACTCTTTCCTTTTATCTTATCCTATCTCGACTTCCAAAAGCTCGCCACGACAACTCTTCACTCTTTGACTATGTGACTACTGCTATCTTTTTCTAGACCATTACTTCTACGATCTTCGCTCCATCAAATTTGGTCCCTTTGATGCAGTCCTCACACTTCTCCATGTTGTTCCTCCGTTTTCCTCAACCTCTCCTTCACATTTCATCTTTTATGTCACTCCTTCGTGTTCCTTCCATTATGTTATAAGAATGTTTTCTTCCTTAGTTCCTATATGGGTAAGTGAACTTACCCACTTAATCCACCAATTCATAGTGGGTTGAGCCAATTTGTAAATTTTTTGACTTTATCATGAAGTGAGTTGGGTCAAGCTCACTCATTTTAATCGAACCCTTGTTAAGTCAACCCATGTAAGTTGAATTTGTTTACTTTGACCCATTGATGAGTTTATCATATAATTGATAATTGATATTACAAAAGTAATATTTTTGCCACTATCACTTAAACTTGATGTTCACGTATTTTGATTAACAATCTAAGAGTATTCATTGAATTGCATATTCTAATAGCTCTTTATCAAACCTAACCTAATCTTGGGGTTATGAGTTTTGTATATTGAATCTAACCCCAACTGAACTGAAATTATAAAATAATATTACTATTAAGTTTGCAATTGATATATGTTTTAAAGTAATAAATTAAGAAAAAAAAAAGTAAAAACTTATACCTAACTTTATTGAATTGGATCTAATAAAAGAAAATTCAGAATCTAAATCAACCCAATTTTTTTAATTGAATTAGATTATTACTTTATCCAAATTCTAAAGTAATTCAACTCATAACCGGTACCTATAACTCTCTCTTTTGCAATTTATAAGACTCTATTCCACTTACAATTATTGTGAGACAATTAGCAACATATTCTCTTAGGTTTGGTACCCAAGTAATAAATTTTTCAATATATAATATCCTTAATAAAATATGTTTTCAATATTTGATTGACATTTAATTATTTTTTAAAGTATGCATGACACCTTAAAAATTTGTAAAATAAATATTTTCAATTTGCCTTGTTTTTAGTACATAATATAATCTTCTTATCTTGATAAATATGTGCATTTAATATTTGATTGGTATTTTGAAATATTTAATAAAAACACATAATTATATTATAAATAAATGTGTTTTCAGAATGTAACATTATATACTGTACTTCTAATATTTCAAAGAGCGTATCTTTCAACATGGTGGACCTCTTGACAAACAACTCACACTCAGAAATATCAGTGATAATATAAATAGACTTCTTGTCAACAAAAACATGTTGAAAAATATTTTTTTCCATTCTTGAGAAATGACGAAGATATTGAAAAAGGAATTGAAGTTTGTGCTTACAATATCGGTGATAATAGTTACACGTTAACATTCAAGAAGTGGACAAATAAATATTATCGGTTGAAAAAACATTTAATAAATTAAAAAACACAACAAAGACCAAATACATCAATTAATGCTACAAGGTCTACAAAATGAATTACAAACTTCAAATACACTTTCGTAATGATATAATTATGTGGAAAGCACATGTTCCAGCCTTGATCAACATGGATATCATCAAATCTCCTTTCCTTCATCAATGTAGGTTTCATTCCAATAGTAATGACTTCAAGATAATTCAAAAAGGCTTCATTAAATCTTCATCAAATCTTCAAGAAGAATACCACCTTCTCTTCACATGTCAACATAATAGAGGGTGGAAAATTTCTTCCAAGTTCATAAAAAGCACAGGAATAATATGATCATAGTACAAATATTTCGTCATTCAAGTCATAACAATTTATGTTTTGCTTTTGATTATAAGGAAATATGAAGGTGACAAACAAATTCATTGAAATCTTCTTCAACCTGTCATGTTTTACGAGCTTAGCACAATGTTGGTTGCTATTCAATATTTCCTATTTTCAAGTTGTATAAAAATCATATAATTTTTGTTTTCATGGTATATTTATTCAAATTATTTAGTAACATAGATTCTATAGAAAAGATAACATGTGTGTTAGCATTTTCTATCTCACTATCTTATTTTAAAAGAGTTTAATATAATATTTATATTAATATTAATTAATTATATATATATATATATATATATATATAATAAAATATAATATAGAATAGATTATCTTTATGTTAAGATAAGGGGAATTCTACCCTTATCTCTCATATCACACTATATTTCTTTTTTTTTTCAATTGTTTTAGCGAATAGTTTAAACTTAAATACACACCATTTTCAAAATCGTCTTATGATTAATGATAATCATGTTAAACAGTGATTTAATAGCAATAAACAAACCTATATTTCCGTTGTCATTATTCAACAGGATAAACCATTACCATTTTGTTATTATTGGAAGCCATAATTTCTTATTTCTTTTCGGTTTGTCTTTCTTTTTTTACATTATGGAGTTTTTAGAAGAATTTGTATGTAGCACCTAGAGATGGAAAATAAACCTCTCCCTGTGTGTATTGTCCGTAGTGGCAGATCTTCAACCAATATTTTTGGATGTCAAAATTTTGATTGAATTACTCTTTTGATTCATTTTTTAGACCAAAAATATCAAGTTGGTTCTCTAATGTTCTTTAGTCTCAATTTGGTTCTGATTTTTAAGAAGTGACGTAATTTGATTCTTTTTGTTAAATTTCTTGAGCTATTGTTTCCTCAATATATCGTAATAGAAAATCAACCCGTATCAATCAATCAAATTTGTTGAATAAAAAGTATTACTCATAAAAAAAAGTCTAATTTTGAATAGTGCGTACTATATAATCCATTCAAATTAGCAGAAATGATATATCCTTTTTAATCATGTTTATGAAACAAAGATAAGAAATCAAAGTATCTTGTTTCTATTCTCTTATTAGTTATTAATCTATAAATATATTTTTAGTAGCAAAATTCTTATAAATCATTGATTCATCTGGTATATAATATAGATATATATATATAGATATATATATATCATATATAGAT
>Ga0214542_1004959_pt1 | contig 25828 bp, 9 predicted proteins | sample CNSS1metaG_FD_160096 | JGI IMG/M metagenome (GOLD analysis project Ga0214542, IMG submission 160096) | Root nodule microbial communities from cowpea collected in UCLA plant growth center, Los Angeles, California, USA - CNSS1 | ecosystem: Host-associated > Plants > Roots > Nodule | place: USA...
CCTTGTGTGTTCCAATAAGTTTAGAGTTCTTTTTTCCTCTCTCATGCTGCTTATCATGTGTTGTCTGGAAATATTTGGCAATAAATTGGTGGTGGGCAATAAATTGTTTAAGTTATGAAATTTTATCCTAATATATTATATAACAATGATATTTTGACTACTAAATTTTGACAATTTTCTTTTATAACATAATGCGTAATCTTTTAAGTGGTTTTTGAATAGTGAGAATGAGAAAAAGAAAAAAAATGGAAAACCACTTAAAAAATAACATATCATATTATAAAAAAAAGTTGTCAAAATTTTGTAGTCAAAATATCATTATCCTACATTACATATCAATATCTTGCAAAATAAATTTTTGCATGTTTTATCTATCGTTTATCTTTAGCCGTCTAGAAATAGAATGTTTGGTGAAAATCATAAATGGTTTTTTACCACAAGTATGTATCTAATTTGTACCCAATGTTTTATTCGTAATAAAAATATTTAATTTATGCTGAAAGGCTAAAATCATTATTTTATCGTCGTATTTATTTTAATTATTTAATTTTGGTCTTTTTATTTTTTTTTTCCAATTAAGTTTTAATTTTTTTAAAACGATTCAATTAGATATTTTTGTTAGATTAGGGTCAATAATGTCTTTACACATTATTATATAATGAGATAAGTTGGGTACAATAAAATAATTTTGTTAAGAAATTGGGGGTAATCTAATTTAACAAATTAGAATGTCAATAACTATATGAATTAGTATTTTTATTATATAATTAAAATTAGAATAAATAAATAACTTTAAACGTACAAAGCATATTATAGTTAAAAGTTGTAAAAAATAAACATTTTAAATTTTAAATTAAATGTATACTTATATTAATTAAAAGATTGTATAGCGATATAATTTGTTTTAAATTATAGCTAATTTCTTTTAAAGATATTGAAACTCAAATTAAAACTAATAAATTAAAAAAAATGTTAAAATAGTTGAATATTTGTTGCGATTCAATTGTGTAAGAAACTCTTAAAACAGTGAAATATAGAGTATATACAAAGTAATTAAATGGAGTTGATGATGGAATAACACAGTTTTTTATTAGTGTTTGATCAGATTCATTTAAACATACAAAAATAAACAGTTTTATATCATTATGAATCAATCAGATTCATTTGTAGTTTGTGTAATTAACTATCGTGTTATCTAGCATTTTTCTTGTAAAATGTATAGTACATGAAACAGTTATCTTTAAAAGAAATTGAGTTCTGCATTTGATTCCAATTCTTGACAACAACAACAACATTTAAGATATGCTGCATAGCCTCTGGTTGAAAGACAGAATGGCATTAATTTTGACCGTTTGGATATTCAAAATGAAAAGTTGTGTTTCCCTTCTATTTCACTGTCTAGATTTTTTATTAACTTTTTTTTTACCTAGACATTAAAAATACACTGTGTTAGTATTTTAAATATTTTTTTAATATATTTTAAAACGTCAAAATTAGTGACAATTATGAAGACACATTAGAAAATCAAAAAAAAAAATCTATCAGTTCTTTTGTAGTGTCTTATCTTCTTTTGGTTTGGTTTCCTTCTCTATTTGAAACAAAACAAACTTTAGAAAATATTTCATTGGTTGAAGCCTTTAGTCAGAGGAATCATTCCACATCAGTCCACCAAACATCTTCATAGAGAGTAATTTTGATGCAGATGCCCTTGCAAAATAAAGGGTACATCATTAATGCTTTTAGCTGATGAAACAGATACTATATTAATGCTTGAAATGTGTGGTTGAACAGGTTAGAGTTTTGCTTGTTTTGGGCTTGGTGCACCTTACAAAACCTGCTTTCTATTAACGTTTGCAAAATGAAATATCAAGAATCCTACGTAGACAAAAAGCTGCTTTGACAGAAACAACTATACAGTAAATTCACTAAATTCAGTTGTTGAGGCATGTACATCTAGGAACAGAACTCATTACTCATTAGTACGTAGCAATTATTGCATCTACTGAGCATGAACCAAATGCTTTAGAATCTTAACTGTTGGACCACAATTTCACATGGGGTCCACAAAAAAATTGGCTGGTAGTTAAAGAAAAAGTAGCTTTTGCTAGTCCTAACTCATGAATGCTGGAACGTGCAACTCCGAGAAAATCTGGTCCCCCCTCATCATCTTCATTACGATCATGTTGGCGGGAAGAACCTATTGAGATTGAATGGCAAGTTATAGAATTCTTCGTTTCTATTGTCTCCTTTAAACGTTCTAAACTTCACCCACCATGGCATCCCTCGATCTTTCTTTGACCTTTCTACCTCTAGAGTGTTATCAAGCAACACTGCCACTATCAAACCCACTGTTGGTGCCGACGAGAATAAGGTATTTAAAAATGCATTGAACTGCAAACATGAAAATTTTGTATTAAGACCAAGCAAACTACTTAGCGGCTATTTGATGATGGCAAGTGTAAAAACCATGTTACACACCAAATCAAATTCAAAAGTTCAAATTTCTTAGAAGACTAAAAAGAGATAGCATGACAATAACACATTATTTGATAATGTATAATATAGTTTGGCTGAGGAAAAGTAAACTAACCCATCCGGCATTAGTATGAACAAGACCATGCCGTGAAGGAGTCCAGTATTGATCGAAAAATTGAGGAACAGATATACCAAGGAACAGAGTGAGCCCAATGATAATAAGATTTCTCATGCAGTTCAGGTTTGTGAACTGAAGAAATGATATTCCAATTGAAGCTGTAAACAAGGGAAAGTAGTAGTCAATTGAGAAGCAAAGCAAGAGTAATAATGTATTGCAATGTAATCTTATTTTAGAGTATACGACATACCCACAAGGCCAAAGAGAATGCAGTACAGTGCAGCAAAAATTGGGAAGGGTATAGAGGCGAACACAGCTCCAAATTTTCCTACATATGATTGCAGAAAAAGAAAACAAAAACACCCTTAATAAAGTGAAACTATCTATTCTAACATGGCGAGGAACTGGTTTACTTCCAGAGTAAGCCAGGCTAATCTTTGATTTGTCTGTACCAACCTAAAATAGAGAAGAATATCATGAAGCCAGAAGAAATCTGAACAACTCTGCGACTTCCAACTCGGGTTAGTCCAAGGAGTCCCACATTTTCCCTAGAAAAATCAGCCATCATGCTCATCAAGCTACCATAGAAAGATACTTGATCGTACACAATTGCAGGTAAAACTCAATGTAGATTAAGACTTACACAGAAACAGTGGAACCAGTGACTGATCCATAGAGACCATCAAGTAAGACACCAATTCCCTGGTTAAAAGAAAGATCACCTCAAGCTATCAGTCATAAATTTTACCATAATATTAGAAATTTTTAGTAACAGCTCAAAAGACTGAAATTTTAGTAACTATATAGTAACTATTCAACCAATCCAATAACAATAAATGACTAGTGTATAGCGACTAACCTGCCAACCAATGCCTCGACTCAATACATAAGCAGGAGGGGGAGTAGCAATGGCTAGTCGAGAAGCTGCCATGTATGCACCAGTTGACTGCAACAAGAAGTGAATGTCAAGAGGTCAATACATTGTTGAAAATTCATAAAAATATTCATGAGACTTTATGGTGATTGTATCAGTGTTTTGTTTCTTTACTAATTGTTGTGAGGCTTTTGGGGGACCTAAGACCCCTAGCCAAATTTCAAAATGTCAAATAAAATCAGGAATTAGAATAGATACCTCTACCATTGAGACAATAACTGCTGACATCATGGCAAAAGAATGGCCGGCAGAAAATGTAGGTGGACCCCATTGGAAAGGATATGGGAACATGAACCTAGTACAACATGAAGAAACCTACGAAGTCAGCAACACCTTGGAACATATCAAAGAAATTAACACAGGTTTTTTCACACACCATGGGGCAGTAGATATCAGATTAGCTCGGTCTGTTCGACAACTATTTTGTGTTGTGGATGGCTTGTGTCGGTAAGCTCCACTCGCGGTCAAGATAACAGCATAGATCCAAACAATTGGGACACAAATCAACACTGGAAAACGCTCAAAGATAGGGATATCTCTGAATGGTCTCACGTGCTTTAGATACTGCACTTTATAGCAAGTTTGATTGTCTTAGGAAAAGATTTATAATTTGAGGCACACCATAAATTTTTAGTTAAAGAAAGCACTTACTTGAGACAGGCCAATTACCAACAACAGCATCGGTATACCAATTTCTACACAGTCCCCCAACTGAAAAAGATGATAGTAGAAAACATGGAGTAAATTTATAATCATGGTATGAAAAATATGGCAAGCATCAAGCTTATAGAGAGAGCATGACCAATTACAACATTCTGATGAAGAAAATGTCATCAATGTTTGCATGTAAATAAAATACAGCATTATGACACTATCAAATAATTCAGAAATATAGTAATCATGGTGAATCAAAGAATTTTGCTACCGAAAATGTTCTCAATATCTGTACATAAATTAATAATTATGCTGCTACCAAATAATTTGAAGATAAAAGTATACAAAACCCTCAATGCATATGTGCTGAAAAGAAGGATCAAAGTTCAGTATTGAATTGTTGTCACTTAAACAGGTAACAACCTCGGATATTGGATTCTAGAAAAGTACCTTAAATATTATTGTTTATCATTATTCAAAAAAAAAATTATTCTAGATGGTGATATTGTATTGCATTCACATAAACTGCTGTCAATAAAAGCCCATTTGCCAAAACAATAGAATAGAGATCATGACAATTAAGATGGAGATTTGAGTCACACCTACCACAGGGAATCCACGTTGAAATAATCCTAATCCAACCAATCCAACTACAGGTGCCATACCAAGGGGACTGAAAAATCTGGAGAGAAGATCCACACAAATAAATGCTTGAAATTTATTTAGACATTTTCAACTCACAAACATGTCACATGTTACCAGTAACCTTGAAAAGAGTCCCCAGATTTGGCTGTAACCCAGGATTATCTGAATACTTGATGCTACAATTAAAGCTCCTTGTATTGCTCGCATTGTTTGTATAAATCTCTGCAAAGCAATCACACGGCAAGATCTATTATTCAAAACAAGACAGAAATTTAAGTGCATTTCTCAGAAAGTTTACACAATTTATGTTGCTCCCTTATACGAACACCTTAGGAGAACCACACAACAAAAAGCTAGTAATTGTAATTGGAATGCACAAGGCCTTATAAACCAAAAAATAAAATTTCACAGTTCCAATGTGAGACTCAGTCTCATCCCAACTTAACCTAACATCCCGCCAACTCCACAGCCACAGCACCTATTCGGGCTGACTATACATTAGTCCGATGACTAGCCCCATAACAAAACATCAATACTGATATCACCACCTTGGGCCTCTCTTTTCAGTTGAGATGTGGTAGAATGCTTTGATACCAACTCTTAAGAACCAAACCAGCACAGAGGAAATATAGTGATCAGCATTGAACAATTGGATTATTCATTCGGTAGGCTTCCATTCTGATCTAGGTGATATATAAGTAGAATATGAGATACCAAGTATTAGTCCATGGTATTTGAGATAGCCAAAAGTTCTCCTTTATTCCAACCTCAACTCCTCCCATCCCCATTCTAAGTGGATATAGCAAAGTTGGTAAAAGTTAAATAGATGATTTTCCAGTGATCAATGATTTTCCAGCATATCAACTAAACCTGGTATGTTTCACTTAAGAACAATAATTGAATTTTGTCAAGAATAATAAATCCTTGGTTATGTGCTTAGGATTGTTGAGTCTAAAAGCTCCCATAGAGGATTCAGTGCTTACAAAGGTATGCAGGTCCCAAAATCAATGACGAATAAAGAATTATCATTGCAAATGACTAGATGTTACAAATAAATAAAAAAAATGTAATGTGTTCTGAAAGTAAAAGTTATGAAGAAAGGGAAAGATGAAACTTACTTCATGAGGGTCACTAATTTGTTGTAATGATGAGTCGGTGATAATATAAGCAATTGGATATATATATGCAGATGAACCTCCGCCAACTACTGTGGGCAATCTGGTTCCAAAAAGCGTTTGGAGAAGTGTGTTAATGCCAGCTACAAAGAGCAGAGTCTGTATTACCCGTGCCTTGTCACCCTAGTGGTATCAATATCCAAATCACTAACATGTAAATATCAACAATAATGTGCCATAAGCAATAATTGTTTTAACATGAGCAGAAATTCAACATACATCACTTCCTCCCATGGCATGAACAATCCATGAAGGAATCATCACACTTGTTCCCAACATCAATATATAATTTTGAAATGCAAGTAGGATAGCTTCAGCTGCAAGACAAGGAATTCTCAGTGAGCTAACAAGAAAGAGAATGTAAAGGAAATTGGAAACATCAATATCGTAGGTCACAATCTAAACTGCAATTCAAAATTTCAAACAGTTGATTACAAAACAAGAAGTCAAGGACTTCATGCCAAATTGTGTGTGTCTTAGGCATAGATTTTATTGGATATTCAACATCATCTAAACATGTGGCCAAAATACAGTATATAAATGGGGTGCAAACCTTATCCTGCAAGTCAATTTTATAGGATTGAGTTGCACCCAAAATATACATTCTAAGATTATATCTACCCTATTGGCTGTTAATGGATCCACCAGGCCTATCCATATACATTCTCTCACTAGAATAGACCTATATGTATATAATGCATTTCATCCTCAACTCTTTAACTACACATCTCACACACAGATATATGAAAATTTATTGCAGGGTTTCTTTCTATGATATCTACAAATACCACTATCTTGTTTCTTTTATGCACTACTAGGACACAAGTCAATAAAGTGAGCCGGTGTGCCGATTTGTTGACTTTTCAAACATACCCTGAATACATGTGGGACACCCCTCCATGGTCTCGAATAAAAAATTCGTTCTTTTTTGTCATATACTAGAGAAATCTCTAACACAGGTGAGACAACACCTACTATTTGCTAAACACTTCTCCGACATTTCAGTCGTTTTCTTCTGAATAAAGTTAACTCATGTTTATTATAAATATTGCAATATTCAACATATTTTTGGCTCATTATCATTCAGCTTAACAAGTCATTTTTAACTTTTAAGAAATATGACTCGTGTTATTTTTGTAAAATTGGTATTGTGAAAAAGATGCCTAAGTGTTCTTTCTATGAATCATTATCATATAAAATAGAAAAAAAAAATTTGACAACTTTGTTTTTAGAAATAGAAATATATATATATATATATATATATCTAATTAATAAAAATCTAATTAATAAAAGTAACAAAAAAAAAATCACTGACTTGAGGAAAAACTCTTGGTACCATTTATTATTTCCCACATGGATATATAAGTGGTACCCCCTATATGTAAGTTTTTTTAGAACAACGCTTGTGTCTTCTCCAACACTTATTCTAATGTATATTATTAATGAATTAATATGTAGGGCCACTTATCCTAACGTCATTAGTAACTATGTTTTCCTTGAACCACGCCAGAAGAGGTGGGGTAAAGTGGTAATTACACTATAATGGTCATGATTAAAAGCCTTCCTCAGAACAGTGATAACTATCTCACATAACTAAAAGACGAGTTAAAATGAAGATTATTTAAAAAAAAAAACAAAATGCAACTAAAACGCGTAGGTTATCTTCAAATTAAAAACTAACCCAAGAAGAAAAAGACCAGAAAACAAGAAAGAAAAAAAAAAAGAAAATCAAACTCCCACTCTATCTGAATAACATAAAAATCTCAACTTTTCAATCCATATAATACCAGACCCGAAGTAATAGCCTAGTCTCACACCTTTCGCAGCAACGCATTCAAAAACTAACAAACCCACATGGAAGAAAACCTAGCACATGCAATAGCTTCAAGACCAAAAAGAAAAAAACTTTAAATCATTTCTTTCATCCCATCCATTTGGGTTTGTAACTACAGTTGTAGAAAATACAAAACATTGTCATCTGTTCTTCAAAACAGATACCCTTTTCCCTTCCTTTCTTGTTTGCCCACAAATGATCATCAAAGTTTAAAACCAAATATGTAACAAGCACCATTTTTTTATCACAAAAACAAACAAAAAACACCCTTTTTTGTCTGATGACAACAGAAGATGATGAAAAGGAATAGAAAAAAAAAATTATATATATATGACAGGTGATATGAGCAACTTGAAAAAGTACAGAGAAACAAACAAGGTAGTATTTTTATATTTGTATATTATAAGAAGAGAAAGAGATAGAACATATCACATACCCCAGGGAGGATTAGAGTCCAAGCAGCATTCAAGGTCCTGAAGCTGTTCCATAGGGAGATGGGTAATGTCTGCCATTGTGGTAGATTGAGATGAATACAAGGATGAAAAAGAAATAGGTTAATGGAAAGAAGAAAAGGAAGAAGAGGAAGAAGAATTGAGAAGAGAGTAAAGTGGTATGCAACAAAAATAAAGTGAAGAAAAAAGCATGAATATTAATTAGTGAAATGATGGGAAGGGAAAGTGCATGTTTGTAACACCCTGAATAAGCTAGTTATTATTTTCTGGTTTTGAATAACGACATGGTTTACTAAAGTAGCCCTGAATCACAGTGAAGCATGCATGGGCCCCACAGAGTTCGAAGTGGGGACAGTGAAATGTCCTTTGGTTCGCAAAAAGACTGTTTCATCCACTGCTGGGATTGTACTGAAGGCATTGAGATGCTTCATGTTGCCCTAAATAAATAGTAAATGGGACTTTCTGTGTTGCAAATAGAACTTTGCTTTCATCTCTTCACATGCATAGATACTTAAATTTTCAACATCCAAACAAATTAAATATGTTTTTAGTGAGTTCTAATTTTACTTTATTTTATGAAATTAAGAAGTTATGTACAATATAAACGTTTAACTTTTAAAAAATTCTATCTCTTTAAAATGTATTGCCTCTTACCTTTTTTTTTAAGTTTATGTTATAAATATTTATTTTCTTAATTCAATTTCACATTCTTAAATTGTTATAAATAATAAGTTCATAATAATTGATCAAATCTTCAATTAAATAAGCATATTTTTTTCCTTTTCTCTAAATATATGAGTTGATTATATTCTTTACACACAATAGATTATATTGGTACATTACATATGAAATTTCATTGAAATAGATGAATTTCGGATAGTCATATTAGTTTGTCTAGATTTTTTTTTATGTTGATGTTGATTTTTTGAATAATTAAGTATTAAAAAGTAATTACTAGAGGTTAATTAAGTTAAAAACATATGTTAGATAAAAATATATATTTTAATTTCATTAATAATTTAAATAATTAATCCAGTTGTGAGAATAAAGAAGGTTTTTGCATTGAAATTTATATACGAAATATAATGAGCTACTTTTATTCATAAAGCCCCTCAGAGTGTGATTATAATTCGGATATAGTTCTTGTTCATATGTCAATTTGTGTTGTGAATTACTATGTATGTATGTATTTTCCAAAATTTAAATATAAAATATTAAAATACTATTTTATGTATATATTTTGAAAAGAGAAATATAAAGAGGAAAAATTAGTTTGAATAATTGAATAATCTCTTCTATAAAATAAGAGTGAGAGGAAGTCTTGGCTTTAATTTGTTTAATGAATTACCCTTTTCAAAATTTATCCAACCTGTTTTTTTTTTTCTTAAATCATGTAAAACTATTATTAATGTATTTCCATTAACTTATTATTACGTACTAAATTTCACAATGCAATATGTTTTCTACTAAAATTATCAGAAAAACAATTACTTTTAATAAAGCTTTTTATTATTAATAAAAACGTTATTTTGATACGGATCTTATACATACAAATGTATGAAATTAAAAATATTTTCTCATATAGTTAATATTTTTTAATTTAAAAAATTCATATTTACGAAGTCCCTGTTGAAATAATAATTTTACCAATAAATATTTTTATAAAATATTTGACTTACACAATCGGCCATGAAAATAAACACTTTCATTTGAGTTGGCGCAACATTTACAAAAACTTGGGCCGTTTATTTTTGTTTATAGAAAATCTTAATTAAGTAAAAATGATTTTGTTATGGACCAAAACTAATGGAGCCATGGGCCCAATAGGAGTATGGGCTCTCTTTAGTAATATGTGGAATGGTGAGAGCAGGGTTTTGTTCTCCTTTGAACAGTTCTCTGCTACATAAATAACGTAAGATTGTAAAAGATATATATTAAAAATAGTTTACATATTTAGAGTTGATTATAAATAATATATTTTAAAGCATCATGTTTATGATTAAAGATGAATATTTTCCATTGTATTTTTTAGAATTTGAATATTTTTATATTGTCCGTTGGATTTTTTTATTTTTTATCTAACATGTCCTAAAATTATACTAAGTTTAATATTTTAAAATATTTTTTTCTAATATAGGAAAATTAGTGTAAATTTGAAAAATTTGCACAGTAATAATGCTAAATACTCAGCAGAGAACCTATTCTTCATTTGTTTATTAAAATATATTAACATGTATATATCTATTTTTTATGATAAAAAATTATATTATAATAATTATTAAAAAATATTATTAATTATAAAAAATAATTATAAAATAAACATAGATAATTTTTTTAATTTTATGATAAGTATTTCTTTTAATTTAAAAAAAAGTTTTTAATTTTAAAAAAAAAAGTTAAATATATTTTTAGTCTGATGCAAAATTAAAATTTATCCATGAAAATGAATGAATATAGTTCTTTTAATCCAATTATGTAAACTTTTTTTATGTGTCAAACACGTTTTCTAGTTGATATTAAACCAAGAATGTATCAAGCGACATAAACAACTTAAATGCTAGCATGAAATACATTTAACACGTTAAAAAAATTTAACGTAGTTAAATTAAAGAGACTCTATCCATTCATTTTTAAAGTTTGAGAATACAAAATATATCAAAGTTTTGAATAAGGACGAATTTCAATTTCACCACAAGCTGAGATACTAAAACCATATTTAATCTTTAAAGAACTATTAAAATATATAAAAAAAAGTAAGAAGTTGAATATGTCAAAAAGATTTCTTACTAATTATTAAATATCGTTATTGTAACATCTCATTTGATAGTTTTTATACTACTAAATAAAACATCATATCATGATAGTAGGAATAAGCCAATATAGAGTATTAGTACAATCATCCAAATAACTATAAAAATACCAACTATATGTACAACCTATTCTAGGAAAGAGTTAACAAAAAGTTTCATCTGTAATCAAAACACAAAACAGAGACTACTATCGAGACCTCATTCTACTGTCTCAACTCCTATCCAAGAAGAGAGTATCTTCACATGCATCTTTATCTGCTCACACAATAGGGATTATTGCAAGAAAAGAAACCAAACACAAAACACATAGAAACGATAAAAAGGGTAAGTTTATCTTATTAAAAGAAACATACAATCCAATTATAAACACCATATTAATTTTCACATTTCCAACAAAAACACTTAAATCACCATAACACAGGAAAGATAGATGACTCTAGACTCAATTATCTAGATTATGTAAGCAACTTTGGACCTCTTGGTGGCATGCACCTGTGATGGTTCCCAAACTCTGTAGAGTTTGGCCTCAAGGGGTTATCACCCAACCACTCACAAGGTAAGGCCCCTTCTTGTCTAAGACTTGATCAAGTCCAAATACTAGGACCTCCTACTACTCCTCACGACATAATCCATTATGCTCTAGCTGAGCGTGAATGATTATTCGGGTTTCATGATACCCTAATAGTGAGTCCTCATGTCCTTACATACACAAAAAACATTCCCTTTAGAATCTCCCCTTTGAATTCTAGGCCACCCACATCTCTCATCATCCAATTTATACATTTAAACCACACATGTTTGTCAAAACACCAATTCATGCATATCATTATTCCAAATTCACACTTTAACATTAAGGTATTAATTCATCCATCTCAAACAGGAAAACAAACACTCTACTATAGTGATTTTCGCTCAAGCTAGAGGGTCTCGCCCAGGCAAAAGAGTTTTGTCGCCTAAGTGGATCATTCCTGCTTGAGCGAGAATCAAAACAGAGAGCAACCTAGGAACTGAGCGAATTCTCACTTAGGCTAAGCTTTCTCGCTTAGACGAGATTGCCTCTCGCTCAAGCGAAACTCGCTCATCTAGGCGACAATTCGCGCAGTGGTGAGATGAGTTTTTGGTGTTTTCGCTCAAGTGAGAGCTGCTCGCTTGGGCGAAAACATCAGATTCCCAATCCGTTTTCACATGCAGAGCCCAGAAATTCAAACCAAAAATTCCAATTTAGCACAAACAGGTGATCAAAGCATCAATCAAGCACAAATCATGCAATCAAAGTCATCAAAATGGTTTCTATACGAAATTCAAAAAAATCAGTTAGTTCCCCTTATCTTTCTACTAATTTTAAGCTTGATGAAATCAACCTCAACTAGTAAGGGCGGAAACCTCAATTCAACCTAAGAAATTACATCACCAGGACACAGGGAGAGAAAGAACCTATGATTAATCCCAGAACAGAGGCAGAACTTCGAATTCAAAGCAAAATGGAAACCAAACATAGGAGGATTGACTTACTCGGAGGAAGGAGGATGGGAGTGAAATCAACAGGAAGCTCTACAGGAGTTTCCTCTCCAAAATCTGATTGCAAAAGAAAGAGAAGGATCAAAGTTATAGAGGTAACAAAGAGGTTACTGTTTGGAAGAGAAATTGAGGGAAAAACTTTGTGGGTGGGAAGTGTTTTGTTTGAGTGTGGGGTGAACTGGTATACTTAGACCAAAAGATTAGAAGAGAGGGATTTCACAGTTATCCATCTATTGATAAAAAAAATTAAAGAATGAAAAAGAAATTAAGAAGTTATATAAGTAAAAAAGATTTTTTACTAATTACTAAATATCGTAATCTATCTATTGATAAAATATTAAACAATGAAAATAATTTATATTTAATACTTTGTCATAGACTGTATTCCTATCATGCTTTTGTATTTTTCTTTTTATAAAACAATGAGAAGAATATCAATTCATTAACAAATTTAACACTCTACAATTTATTTATTTTTTACAAAGTTAATACTTTTGTTTAAGGTAAAAGTATTAATAATAACAAATATATGTTTCTTAGTATATTATATATACAATTGCATGTTTAAGGATGAGACTTGGAAATAGAAATTTTGAATTGGCAAAACAAAGATCTGGTTTTGGACCACTTTGAACATGTGATGAAAGGTTTTCATTGGCCTACACTACACACACATATACACACACGTTGAGTTTATTCAGAGTTCAAAAACTGTGCCACCAAATGCACCGACTGCAATATTAGCATCTCCAAAGCTCTTAACGTAGTTGGGTCTGTCTCGCAATTATTTTTCAGCTATACCAACCCATTTAAAGCCACTGTCTTACGTGTGGACCAATTCACAACCTCACCGTCATCACCACTGCTTAATCATCGCCTAATTATATCTTTAATTTTCCATTTTCCGCTTAATACCAAACAAACACTGCCACTTCTTTTTCAATTTTCCAAAAACGCATATATATAATTAACATTTTGTATTGAAGATGTTACCACGTTTTTTATATTCACAACTCAAATCTTAGAGTATATGTCTTAGAAAAAACCCAAGAATATATTCGAGTTTATTATTTGTGTTGGTAGCTAAATTAGACCAGGTAAACCCATGAGCAGATAAGAAAATTTGTGTTGAAATAAATGAGTGGGACAAGGACGATCTATTGTAACAAAAACTCTTGGCTCATAAGAAGATACTAAAGTATAAATTTTATCGTGGATTTGATGATGTAATTCTTCATCTTTTATATTATTTTATTTTATTTAATAAATTTTTATGTGATGATAAATAATTTATATTTGTCGAGGTGTCTGTATGTAAAAGTGTTAAAGTTTATAATATCTAACATGATCTTATTTGAAATATGGTAGAAAATTTTAATAAAGTCAAACATTTCTTATAAAAAAATAAGAATATAAAATAAAATATTAAATTTTGAAAGATTATAAAGAATCTGGGTTGGAAGACTCAGAATTCTGTTCGTAGAGAAAAAACACCTCTATCATACATGACAAGATAAAATATTATGCGTTTTTTTTTTTTTTAATTTACAACAACTTATCATATTCAACCAATGATTTTTGAATATTATAAACACTAATGTTTTAGAAAACAATAAAGAACAGAAAACTAAAATTTGAACACCAGTTTTATATAAGCTATTGTTTTGTTGTAATTTTCCCTCGTGCGTGCAAATAAACAAGAGAATAAAATAAAAACAAATCGTAATAAATTCGATTAAATAAAATAATAATTCATAATAAAGCTAAAACCAATAATAGATCGTATTTTTTTTATAAAATTAATAATTTATACCAATATTAATATTCATATAGAATAATTTATTTATTGTTTAAATTATATTAAATGTGTCTAACATATTATTGGTTGGGAATTACCCCATCTTTCTTCCTAAAAAAATCTTAGAAAGATCTCACTGGTATGATCATAACATGATTTCGTGGTCCAAAATGATCTCTTCTTTCTTTACCACATGAAAACTCAAAACTCATCAATGCTTTTGTGTTCTATAATGTTTCTAGAAGTTGTCTAAGCTAAATTTTTAAAATGTTAATATTTATAAGTTATATTTAATTCATCTTATTTTCTTTAAGTGTGTATTGCAAAAGTTAGAATAAATTATATTCGTGTTCCATCTTTCCTTTCTCCTTTGTATTTATTTTTATAAAAACCTAGATACTTCTAGAGATGATGGTTGTCAACGTTAAAAAAAAGGTAGAAAGTTTATTTACAAAACAAAAAAACTGTTAAAGTATTCATGCAGTTTAGTAAAAAATTTATTCAATTTGCAAATTTGTTTATTTATTTGTGTGAAAAAAAAAATTGTAGAAAAAATGGAAGTCATCCATATAGGGTCTTTGATAAAAGAAGGGATAAACACATTGTCTAGTTATATAGAAGAACATCATTTATGTAGTTCTCATGTGGAAGCTTAATTAGGTATTCTTTTATGGCTATACGTACTTTATATCTTGCCTCATTCCATTTCAAGTTAATTTTTTTCTATTTCTTCTCTTAAATTAATTGCAATGACAGACTTTAATATTTGATTAATTTACATTGATGACTATATATTCGATGTCAGTTAACTAATTGATATCAAAAATTATGTTACGATTATTGCATTAGTATACATGGGGACTATTTTTTGACATGCATGAGATACGTGTTAGGTATACAAAAGAGGAAGTTGGAGGAAGTTTTACCGGGGGAAAACAAATATCAATAAAACCCGAATCCAATTATATAAAATTATATAAGATATTGACACCACTTTCGACCAAAAATTTTAAGACAATGAGTTTATGGGTCTTTATCTTTATATAATATTTTGCTTTTTCATTTTTATTCAATATGAGACTTAGACTCACATTTTCTAACAATACGATGCTTCCATTATATTTCTTTGGGTTAAATATGTTTTTGGTCCCTTAACTTTCAGTGAATTTTGAAATTAGTCAATTTCAAAACTTTGAACCAATTTAGTCATTCATCTTTCGAAATACGTGAATATAGTTCTTGTAATCAAATTTTGTTTAGTTTATTTAACATTTCAAGCGTGTTTCATAATAGTATTTGACTTAACATTAAAGAAAAAATTGTGTCAAACAGTATAAACAACTCAAAATTTACCCAAAACAATTTGATTAAAAGAACTAAACCCGCGTATTTTGAAAAATAAAGGATTAAATTGGTTCAAAATTTTAAAATGAATTAATTTCAAAATTTACTGAAAATTGAAAATTAATGAATAAAAAGATATTTAACCCCATTTGTTTGTAGTGATGAAACTTTTCTTTATCTGTGTAAAACAAGCATAAAAGATACATACAAAAAAGAATTCTCTTGAAAGTTTTACTTGCATTAATTTATCATTGGTAGCGTACATTTTTAGACTAAAATGAAACCTCGTGGTGTCTGGGGAAGAAGACACGTTTGTAAGAAAGGTGAATTGAATTCACGTTTTGTTAGGGTTCTTGTGCTGAAATGGGAAAAAGAAAAAAAAAGGATAAATTTTGAGGGTAGATCCAAATATGTGATGGAAATCAGACAGTGGAAGGAATAATGACAGCAGCCAAAGTCGGAGATTTGGATGTTGCAGCGTGGAATAAACAATTTGTCGGTGCGTCTTAATAACCAAAAAACTCACCTTTTTTTTTAAAAAAACTATTATTTATTATTCAAGTTCAAATAATTTCTTCACTCTACAGATACAACAACCATAATTCTAATTCCTACATTATATTATGTCATTTATGTTATTATGATTATGTAATATACACTTGAGTATTTGTTTCGATATAAATTTAATAAAAATATGGGAAAACAATATTCGTATTTGGTATTTAATGTATATTATAATGAAGGTTAAATAATGATTTGTGATAATGAAAAGATTGAGGATAATAGTGATAGTTATATTAAGTATGATAGTAATGAAATTAATGACGCTCTAATTGATATGCCATTAATGAAGTTGTGATAATTATATTAAATTTAATACGTTAATAATAACAATAATATTATTGAATAGCGATAATGATAATAATGACAAAAATTTGAATAACGATATGCTTAAATTGCGGTAGGTTTTAATTATCATAGTAACAAATAATAACAACAATATTAAATAGAGATAATAAAATATAAATAATAAAAATTTTCGAATAGAATAAGAAAAATAATCTAATTTTGTCAATATATAAAAATCATTTAAAATTTACTTGATTTTCCCCTAAACACAGGGTGCGTAATGGTGTTCATGAGTTTTATTTTGAGGAAGATGGAGAATTAACCTTTTGAAATGCTATTATTATTATGTTACTTTTTATTAATTCGAGAGTAATTATGATGTTTGTTGTGCTGTTATCCGTAATCTTTAGTTGATTGGTATAATAATAAAGAATGATGATGAGTTTCTTGTTTCTTCTCACACATTTTACATTAATTCTTATCTTTCGTTTCGGACTACGCGGGAATGCATTTAGTTCAAGTACTTCCTTTTACGAAATATTAAATTGCTAATTAAAAGTTAGTATCATTTTAAATTAAATTCATGTCTATTTATTTGTAGAAAAGTCATTAACTTTCAAACATTGGATTACGATTTAATAAGACTATTTTAGTATTAAAAATTCTTGTAAATTTTAAAAGAATGTGTAAAACTGTTATGATTCATAATTTGTTAAAATTATGATTAAAATTTGTAGTGAGGATTTTGATGATTTATATTTTAAAAAATTTAAAGATTCTAGAAAAACTTTATGAATTTATACATTCAAAATAATTTCACGAATTAAAAAAAATTACAAAAGTACAAAAGTAAAGTAAAATAATAATAACAACATCAAGATCAATAAATAATAAGATCTGGATAAAGAAAAATAAACTATTTTTTAAGATTTTAATAATTAGTAACTATAACATTTTTTATTATTTAAATGTAACATTTGACTAAAAAATACATTAGTACTAATTAATATTAGACAAAAAAAATTATTTACATAATATTTACATTATTTTTTAAAGATTTTTTATAATAAAACCCTCTTCGTAGTGAGAATCATACCATATAGGCTCATTAGGACTTTTGTTTCAATATTTGATAACTTTTTTAATGTGATATTTAATTTTGTATTCATTTTATTTAGAAGTAATAAATATCATTTTTTTATATTAAATTGGTGTTGACATTGGGTGGAAGGTAACTAAATGTTTGTGAGTCTAGTTTTCTCCAATCTCAGTTTGTTTTTACTCACCACACTTACAAAATAAGTAATGTCAAAATAGTTTACTTCATGCAACTAGTCCAACTTATTTCAAATTTTTATCCAAAACTTAATATAAGACTTTTTTGTATTTGAGATCTATTTGAAGTCAAATTTATAAAAATGAGTCTATTTATTTATTTTTTTGTCAAATGGGATCAAATCGTTAGGGTGGAGGGACATTACAAATAAAGTCGTCCTTCACTTAACCGGTTTCTGTTTTTTTATATAGGAAAGTGAAACTGACTGCAATGGTGACGACTTCAATATACCATTTAATGGAAAACGATTGTAGTGGTGACGACTTCATACTGAAAACTGTATGCTTTAATACCAACTTTGCTTTATCCAAAAATGCTGATACAGGAGGCAAGTGGTGCTGCAATCCGCGCTGCACAATTCATATTCATAGGCATGGGTTCACACACACAGAAATCATCCTGTGTAGGGACGACTTTGTTTTTTTGAAAAAAAAATAGAAACCAGCTGGATGGAGGACAATTTCACCTGTAATGTCATCTTCTATCTTAATAATTTGACCCAATTTTGAAAAAAGAAATTCAACAAACGATATTTTACAAATTTATGGTCAAATACACAGTGAAATAAAAAAAGTCTCAATATATCAATTTTCGATATTTGAAAAACTTAAAAGGTGAACATGACTTTAAATTGCTCAATTATAACCTGCACCCTAATTGAATTCATAAATCAGTGTACATCTCAAAGACTTTCAAACTTAAATTCAAATCGAATTCAAACTCAAACCAACCAATTTTATTAACAACTTTCACAACCTTTAAACCTGAAACAATTCACAACATAACTCAATACATTCCAAAAACCTTTACAATATCAAAATTGTAATTAAGAATCAAACTATCAAAACTTCATACCTTTACATTTCGTAAAGGTATAAATTCCACAATTTTCGTCAAATAATATCCTGCACAAAACATATACTACTATGACTAAGTCACATTTAGACAATTCAGATCTTTTACCGTAAGGTACTGTCATAAACAAATTTAGATGTAAGGTCAAACTTTCAACTTCTCTTATTAGACTTTGATATCAAAATCAACTTAAGAAAAAGAGAGAAAAAAAAGAAATTTACCTTAAAATATATTTTGATTATACACATATTTATTTATTTATTAAAGTAGGTAAAAAATTGTTAGTTTAATAGAGGTAAAAAATAAGTATTTTAATTATTTATATAAGTATAAAATACTTTAACTGGGATACAAATTTCAGACGATTTTTCATTGAGATAGGGAATGCATTGTGTATTTGTGGGGATAAATTTATTAATAAAGATATAAATTGATTGTTATATATATATATATATATATATATATATATATATATATATATATATATATATATATATATATAAATATATATATTTTGTTATATATATATATATATATATATATATATATATATATATATATATATATATATATATATATACTTGTGTCTATTTATATTATAAATTTTAATTTATTTTAATTATTCTTTCGTGTGATTGGCTGTATCAGGACCGAATTGTTCAGGCTTAATAGACGAATAGATAATACTGTAGATTCAGTGGCAATATTCTTCGGTGTTCTTTAATTTGAATAATAGATCTTACTGTCTAATTATAATGTTGATGATCCTTTTATGAATTCATTAAAAATTCATCATTTTTCGTGATGAAAATCATTAACTATAAAACCCGAATGTGTGTGTACTACCTGTAATCGAGTGGAAAAGAAGTTACATGCAATATTGCAGACGAAAGAAGAGTGTTTGGATCTAAATACCGAGAAACCCGTTCAGAATTTAATTATGAGTCTAAGTTTTACACTGAGTAAAAATAAAAAAATTGAGCACATATAAGGATCAAGGTTTATAAACCTATCACCTTAAGATTTTGGGTTGAGAATAGTGTCAATATCTTACCTGATTAGACTCAGTTTTATTGGTATTGTATCTCTTCGGTTAGACTTTCTCCTGTATAAACCTAATAGAAACATACAGAGAATCATTGTGATACGATTAAGAAGGCCTTGCAGGTGATATTGTATAAAGAAAGCAAAGGAAAAAAAAGGGGAGATTAACAATGATTTGCGAAACGCAATCTGTTAATAGCAGTGAAATCGCTTTTGATATAAGAAATTGACCAACTTTAGCCATTAAAGAAGGATTTTTGGTGAGCTTAAAAACTTGTGCACATTGACGTGTTAACTATTTAGAAAGATATCAAATAGACCACCCTTCTCTATGCACATTGCAACATTTATGAAGCCTACTTAGCAACCCTTCTTCGCATCCTCCCAGACTCCAATTACTCTACGATTTTTCTAATTCTCCAACCTCTACTCTCACCCAAAACCAGCTATGCATCACACACATATATACCATTCAGATAGTTATATAATACCTATTTTCTTTTCAACTATAAAAAAAACAATTCAAATAAAACGTTTTTGCTCTTTCAACTTCTTATCGTGTGCTATACCTATTTCATCTCATAAGAAACATTGAATATACATGATTATTAGTATATGAAAGAAACCAAGGTCAAATCACACTGAATGGAGGTAAAGTAATACAAAATATTTAAAGCAAGTGAGAAAAACAAGCGAGAAAAACAAGTTAGAAGGTAGAGATGGAAGAATCGTGCATTAAGTAAAGGGAAAAAAACTGTGCTGGTAATAAATGAAGGGAAATCAGAGGAGGTGGCATGAAATGACAGTGGAATTTTAACAAGAGTCAACAGAGGGTGGTTTTATTTTCCTAATTTGGTACACAGAGGCACATCAAGTGCTGCAAAATTCACCCTTTGTACAAGAAAGAAGTAAAAGTTGTGGGGATAGTTTCACGTTCTCATTTTGTGGGGCTCCCTCCCAAAATGATCCCACCCTAATTTAGCTACATCATAGGCATATCTCAGCCTTTTAAAACACAATTCAAACTCCCATTTGGGGCTCTAGTGTTGTGAGTCTTCACCCTTTTTTTTACCAATTCCCTCCACTCCTAAAATCTCTCTAGGAGGGAAGAGGGGGGCAAGGCAATGGAGATGGACACACAACCACATAAGAAACACCATTTTGGAACTTCCTACATGCGCTTCCTAGTACAGCATTGTTGTCTTGTCATCACCCTCTTAATCTCCACCTTCTTCACCACCACCACAGCTTTTGATTACGCTGATGCCCTTTCAAAGAGTCTTCTCTACTTCGAAGCACAACGCTCTGGGAGGATACCTTACAATCAGCGTGTCACTTGGAGAGACCATTCTGGCCTCACAGATGGCTTGGAAGAAGGGGTAGGACCAAATCCTAAACTATACCCACATGCCACAACTCATCAAGCTTTGTCTTTTACTTTCCTGCTATGCCAAATCCCCTCTCAAAATCATAACCTTTTTTTCTTTGGGTTTCTGTAGGTGGACTTGGTAGGAGGGTATTACGATGCTGGGGATCATGTCAAATTTGGTTTACCAATGGCATTCACCATCACAATGCTCTCATGGAGTGCCATAGAGTACAGGCAACAGATTGAAGAGGCAGGTGAATTACAACACACATTGGAAGCCATCAAATGGGGCACTGATTATTTCATCAAAGCTCACACAAGCCCAAATGTCCTATGGGCTGAGGTATACTAATTCAACAGAAAATGTCCTAAGGATTCTTTCTGATATACTGTTATCAAAGAAAGAACAACTGTTATCATCTCTTCCAATTCATCTGTGTTTTCCATTAAATGGGAGTCTGAAATGAATGATCTTTTTCAGGTGGGTGACGGTGACACTGACCATTATTGTTGGCAACGGCCAGAGGACATGACGACTTCACGGCGGGCGTTTAAGATCGATGAGAACAATCCCGGTTCAGATCTGGCCGGAGAGACGGCAGCAGCCATGGCAGCTGCATCCATTGTGTTCAGAAAAACAAACGCACATTACTCTCACTTGCTTCTGCACCATGCCCTGCAGGTGAGTCAGGGAGTGATTAAATTAGCCAGTGATAATTAAAGTTTGATTGATAGGTTTTTGACTAGGTGCCATGATTAACAATAATTGTGGGAGCGCTTTTGTGTGACAATCTCAGTTTCAAAACTAATAATTGGGTACGAGAAATTAATTAAGATCATTAACCAGTGTTGTTGCTGATGAGTTTTAGTTAGAATAGAATAGAACAGTTTTTATGGTTGGATTAGATTAAGAATGAGAATTGAATGTTTAAATGAATGAACAGTAGTATTTATTGTGTGTGTGTTTTGTAGTTGTTCGAGTTTGGGGACAAGTATAGGGGAAATTATGATGCTAGTGTCGGAGTGGTAAAGAGCTACTATGCGTCGGTGAGTGGATACATGGATGAGTTGTTGTGGGCTGCCACGTGGCTTTACAAAGCCACCGACAACAAAATGTATTTTGAGTACGTTCTTTCCAACGCTCACTCCTTTGGTGGCACTGGTTGGTCCATTTCAGAATTCAGCTGGGATGTTAAGTATGCTGGTCTTCAACTCATGCTCTCAAAGGTAAAAACTTTTCCTCATTCTTCACTCCATTTTCTCCCATGTGACTTCTACTTTTATGTGAATCCAACTTTGTCTAGATTTTGCTTTTCTAACCTCAAAAATCAAAATCATGGAGTATGCACCAATCAAGGTATATTAATTAGTATATTAAAGACATAGAAACTATAAAGTGTGTCCAAGCACAAAGCCATGTGCAGCCACTGCTTTAGCTTTGCAACAGGGTGCAATTAAAGTTGTGTGGTTTATGGTTGAGCCCAATGTTGGAAACCTTAAGTACAGATACCCTTCAACACCTCACTTCATTGCACACTCCCTTTTTTTTTTAACCCTTTTAATAAATATGCTAGTAAATGAGTAATGAGGTAGGACATGGACATCCTTTGGTTTTTTGGTAGAAATCAAACATGTGAAAAATAAGTTAAATGGATATAAGTAAAAAATTATGGTCAAAATAGGAGTGTTTTAGTTTTGAAAAGTTAAAATACTATAAAATAAAACAAAAATAATTCCAGGAATTAACTGTACCCCATTTGCACAAAATACGTACGTGTACGTCTTTCTCTCTACCGCCATGCGAGTTCTTATAAAAACAAAAAATCATTATTTTTGTCTTTTGAGGACACATAAATGAATGATATCCAAACAGAAAACTGTGTTTAGATAACACCCATTATTAATCTGCATTGGATCAGTTAAAAAAAAAAACAACAGATTTAATGTAAGGAAAACCGAATTCAATTAAACCGTTGAACTTTATAATTAGACCTGACCCCACCCATGTGTACATTTTTTTGGTGAGAATAAGGATTGCACTGCACAGAGTATGATTTGAACATCGGAAAAAAAATGATCATGGAATCTCTCTGAAGGAATGATTAACTTAGATTAAATGTCAACAAGCAAGAAGTGGGTTAAGAAACAGTAATTTAGCACAGTTTCATGTTTTTTTGCAGCTCATGAGAGAAGAAAAAGAGAAGAAGCATATGGCTATACTTGAAGAATACAGATCAAAAGCAGAGTACTACATATGCTCATGTCTGAACAAAAACAACGACAGCAAGGATAACGTGGAACGAACCCCTGGTGGATTGCTCTATATCCGAGAGTGGAACAACATGCAATATGTTTCGACAGCAGCGTTTCTGCTTTCAACATACTCTGATTTCCTCGAGAACACAAATGAAAAGCTGAACTGCGAAACAGGCACAGTGGATCATGAAGAAATTCACAGTTTTGCTAAATCACAGGTTGATTACATTCTGGGGTCTAATCCCGTGAACATGAGCTATTTAGTAGGGTATGGCCCTAAGTACCCTAAAAGGGTGCACCACAGAGGGGCATCCATTGTGTCATACAAAAGGAATAAAGGGTTCATAGGGTGTACCCAAGGGTATGATAACTGGTATGGTAGCCAAGAACCTAACCCTAATGTTCTTGTTGGGGCTTTGGTTGGAGGGCCTGATGGAAAAGACAATTTTGAGGATCGAAGGAACAATTTTATGCAGACTGAAGCATGCACATATAATACTGCTCCCTTAGTTGGTGTTTTTGCAAAGTTCTTGCATATAGAAAACCACAAAACAGTTCATGACTGTAACTCACTTTTGGTTGCTTCCTTCAAATAATATATACTAAATTATTTATACAGTATATGTTATCATAAATAAGTCAAAACCCAACAACTTTTCAATTCTTTCTTTTTTTTCCCTCATTGGTGAGTGATTTATATAGTTTGGTGGAGATTTTCTGGCCTCAAATGTACTTACAGTATAGATATAAAAAACTCTATCTTTCATTTCTTATCATCTCAGACACACAAATATTACCATTTTTCTATTCATACCAGTTTCTTGTTCATGGTTGCACTTCAAATAAATATGGTTATGAAAATGGACTTCAATCCAAAAGCAATGGGCTTGTACAACACAATTTCATTTTGGTTTAGCAGAAAGAAGGGCAATGAAAGCTATTGTCTTCTGCTTTTGCTACATATAGCTTCAGCAGTATTTTCTATCAGTGGTGTTTCAAGCTTATAAAGAAAAATGGAATCTTGCTTTTAATCGAATTATATCTTTTGAAATTCAGAAATAGGATAACCTATTTATGAATATTTACAACCAAACTGAAACATTCTGATATGAGACCATTAATTTATGTTCAAACGGAAAACTAAAAACATTCGGTCTTACATTTTTATCTTAAAATATTAAATTAAAATTAATAATAAAAGTATATAAATAGCGCTATTTATTTCTAATTTTGGAGTAGCGAAAAAACTTATTAAAGAACACACTAATTGATGATACTGTTTTTTATTATCATAATTCCAGTTTAAATTTTCAAAAGTGTTTAAAGGTTGCTAACTATTATTTTTTACGTCGGCTGCTTAATTATTCTGTCTATAAGAGAGTCGGTTGGGAACAAACCATAGGAAGAAGAAAATAATCAGAGTTGTAAAAAGGAGTTTTCTGGTGACCTGATTCTACTTCTCACGGTTAGTTATGTAATGAGTTAATTTATTTAATTTTAATTATTAATATTATGATATATTTTTATTTTAATATATTAATTAAAAAATATATTTAAAACGTTATAAAATTTAGTTAAAATAAATAAATATATAAATTTTTAAAAATAAAAAATTAAATTAATTTAAAATTTTAAAAAGTGAAAATTTTTAATTTTTATTTAAATTAAGAGATAAAAAAATATTTGACCCATAATTATTGTTATTGAATATAATTCAAATTGTGATAATTATAATTATAGATGTATTTTCTATTTCTTTAACTTTTTTTGTTATAATAATAATAAATAGTTACTAACCAATATAATTATTTTGTTCCTATCCTTTAATAACTTTCTTTTATTCATTTCTTTTCCTTTTTAATTTCTTTCTCAAAGTGATAAGTACTCAAAATTTGAAAGTAATTATGTGTGCATCTTTCCTTTAATATTTTAATTCTAAAATTGAACAGATGCTAATTGTCATGATTTCTTTACTGTTATGTATGAAAACATTAATTTATAATTTTTAACAAAATGATTATATTTTAATCTTTCAATTAATATCGTAAAAGAGTTTGTCAGTAACACACTCACAATTTTAGTTCAAAAGGATTGTTGCACAAAAATTTATAATTTCTTTCTTTCAAATATAATAAAATATTTTATTAACAATCAATTTTAATTATTAAAATACAAATTTAAATACAAATTTATAAAATAAAAAATTCTTAATTATTAAAATAATTATAAATAAAAAATTATAATTATATCTATATTTACTTTTAAAATTTAGTTACCAAAATTTTAATTCCAAAACAAAATTGTTCACCAAACATTGACTATTAATTTTTTTTTTTAAAAAGAATTGGTTTTAAATATATAT
>Ga0214542_1004960_pt1 | contig 25823 bp, 20 predicted proteins | sample CNSS1metaG_FD_160096 | JGI IMG/M metagenome (GOLD analysis project Ga0214542, IMG submission 160096) | Root nodule microbial communities from cowpea collected in UCLA plant growth center, Los Angeles, California, USA - CNSS1 | ecosystem: Host-associated > Plants > Roots > Nodule | place: USA...
TTAAATATATAATATATAAATATATATATATATATATATATATATATATATATATATATAATTTATTAAATTGTAGTAGTATACTTTAAATATTGATAAAAATTAAATTGTGTATTTTTCCATTTATTTTATAAAGTAGTTAATAGATAATAAAATAAAATTAAATATAATAAAGAATAAAAATATTTAGGCTTAATTTTTTTGTTCCTTTTTTGTCAAAAAATGATCCTATAATAATGTTAATTACACCAACAAAGTAAACCATATATTAAGAGTTTCTATTTTAATAAAAAAAGTCATTAATCTGTTTTAAAAAATTTAATGAAATTTATCGTAAAAGATCAAATTGTATCAATTTTTCAATAATTGGGACCAAATTAAAACTAAAAAAACTGGAGGATCAATTTAACATTTTTAAACCAAAACATGAATCAAAAGAGTAATTAAACCAAATATTTTTTTAAGATAATTTTTATTTTCTTTCTTATTATCTTTTTAGTTCTTCACAAATTGTAATAATTTCTCACTCTAATATTATAATCATTTCTTACTCTCATATGTTTTCTTTCTGTTCTTGAAGAAAAAAAAAAGTTAGAAACAACCTCATTATTTTTGCTCTCATTTCTCATTTATCACATCCTTTTCTTGTTTCTTGTCTCAATAACGAAAAATATTATTTTTTATCTCATGAGCTCTTTTTGGTATATTCATTTTTTTTATGAATATAGAAGAAAAATAAATAATGTATTATGTGTTTTTTCATAACCGATTTTTAATTATGACTTGATTATAGTATATTTTTATTTTAATAAGTATGTGTCTCAATTATAAAAAAATACTATGATAAATTATTTTTTATTGTTATTTACAAAAGAAAAGTATATTGATAAAAATAAAAGAATAAATTCATTTTTTAAAAGTGATAAAAAAGAAATTATTAGTGAAAAGAAGATAAACTCTATCTCTTCACATATTTTGAAGCATTAGACTAATTATCAATTCAGTTAGAGAATTCATTTCTTAAAACATTATACTAATGATCAAATCTAATAATCTCAAAATTATATTACTTTAGTCCCTCCAACATTTTTTGTCAAGATCCGCCACTGATACACCGACACATACTTTAACATAAAATAAGCATATAATAATCTACACGCCGTGTAATTTAAGTTGCAGATGAAAAAAAAGATGCAAAGAAGAGAACCACTGCAAGACCATATTGCTTGAAAAACGCTGAATTTCACGTGGAAACTTCGAAACTCTGAAAACATAGAGAAGATGAAGAAAGAGATTATGGACATATAAACAGTGAAGGGAAGAAGAGGGTCTTTGTCGTTGTCCTTCATTTCCGTGAAACATGATTCAACAAATATTTGTCCTCAAGAAGGTGAGAAAACTAGGTGCCATCAATCATTGCTATTATCATCTTTCTTCTTTTTTTTTCTTTTTTATACTTTGTCTTGAATCATAATCACATTAGCTTACAATATCAGTGTGACATGTGTAACTGCATCATTTTTCAGGACTCCATGGACATTAAAGCTACTAAGAATTTTCCAGCAACATTGAGGTTGGTAGTTTTAGTCATGGCTGCAACATGTGGACTATACATTTGCTCAGTTAATTTAGAGAAACCAACAAGGGTTCGTGTAAATACCAAGTTGTTGGAACAGAAAGTCATCAACCATTCATGTCATACTTCTAGTGTAGAAGAATGGGAAGAACCCTACTTGCACTACCCACAACCCAAAACATACAACAGGTATATTTTAATTTAGTTATATAAATTCGTGCATATATCGGAAGATTTTTTTTCCGTAAATAAGTTGCTGCTTAATGATTATATATATAAAAATATAGTTTGAGGAAGAACAAGTTTTCAATTTGCCTCAGATATTTGTTATGTGGGTTTGATTATTTAGCTGTATAGAATGAATGATTGGTGGATGAACAGGGAAGAGTGTGCATGCAATCCTGTGAGATTTTTTTGCATATTGACAATGCAAAGATCAGGGAGTGGATGGTTTGAGACTTTGTTGAACAGTCATATGAATGTGAGTTCCAATGGGGAGATATTTGTTGTGGCCAAAAGAAGGGAAAATGTAACTTCAATTTTGAAGACAATGGATGAAGTGTTCAATCTTGATTGGTTCAGTGGTGCTTCCAAGAATGAGTGTTCTGCGGCTGTGGGCTTCAAGTGGATGCTTAATCAGGTAACTGAAGAGAGTTTCAATCTCATTGGATTTGGGTTGGTGATGATGATGATGATGTTGTTGCTTAAAGAGTAGATGCATATATTTTTGCAGGGTTTAATGGATCATCATGAGGAGATAGTGGAGTACTTTGAAAGGAGAGGAGTTTCTACAATATTCCTTTTCAGAAGGAATTTGCTTCGCAGAATGGTATCTGTTCTTGCCAATTCCTATGACAAAATTGCAAAGCCACTGAATGGAACCCATAAGTCTCATGTACACTCCAAAGAAGAGGTCTTTCAAAATCTCTCTGTTGCCATTTCTTTTTTGTGTTTGGATAAGACTATTGTATGCATTGATCATTGATCGCATTACTTAATTTACTTTCCAAAGTTATTGTGAGTTTAGACCCAAATGCAGAGGTTTTGGTTGAGAAGTATCTTTTACGTTAAAAAAATGAAGACTGGACATGTGCATTGATTGCAAATGTGAAGAAATGGTTGAATAGTTTTTTGTTGGCAGGCTGGAATTCTGGCGAAATACAGGCCATGGATCAATTCCACGTTGCTGATGACAGAGATAAAGCAAACAGAGGAGACAGTTGCAAAAGCTCTTCAATACTTTAAGAACACTCACCACATTGTTCTCCACTATGAGGATCTTGTTAAAAATGCAACGGTAAGTGTGAACCATGTGTTGTGCCTGCACCATCATAGAATTTTATATTATATTTTGATTATGTAATTATCATAAACTATCTATTAATTAAAAAAGTTTGGATTTTGAGTTGGTAATTCAATGTTGGATTTGGTTTTGGATGTCCAGAAGGTGAAAGATGTTCAAGAATTTCTGGGATTGCCGTTGAGAGATATGCACAGCAGGCAGGTGAAGATTCATACTGGTCCATTATGGAAGCAAATTGGAAACTGGGAAGAAGTGCGGAAAACGCTGAGAGGCACACCATATCAGAATTTTCTCTTCCCAGACTAATCAAATATATGATAGCTGATTTTGACACTAAAATACAAAATTCTTTGACTGGCAATTGGATTACTTTTCGTTCACCAGAGCCACCACTTGGAAACTTTAACCACAGTGCGGAGGAAGATTCAAATTAGCTTCTTGTATCTGAAGTTGATATTTTATGCAAGAAAAATGCAAACATAAGTGACAGAGTGAAAGCCTTTGCATGTGAAATGAATTTCTTCTCTCTCCTCTCGGTCACACATGAAATTAGTAATTACAATCTCAAATCAACTATAAAAAAGAAAAAAGAATATTCTGTCAACACATCATTTTCACCAAGACTGACGAAAACAGTTAGTTGATATCAATAAATCGAAACAAAACTCTTGTGTCTAACACCACAGCTATTGCTGAGGTCTATTAAGTTGTGCCTTTGAGCAATCCCAGTCGCTAATTCATATTTCCAATTACAAAGTAATCACAAAATAATCTTTTAAAGTTCTTATACTTTTCAAAAGAAATATTATTAGAATATACCTTTCTAGAATACCGTTTAAACCTTCTCGTAAAGCTTTAAATTTTACTTTTGAGGAAAAATAATACATAATAAAACACATTTTAAATTGTTTCATAAACATTCCATAGTAACAAATTTTAGTATAATATGGAAATGACTAAAAATCAATTTCCGATTAATACATTATTTTTAAAATACTTCCAAAACATAATTTAAAATCAGTTGACTCCAGTATTTCAGAAACTCGAATCTACAAAATTTCACTCATACTAATTTTAACATTAATTCAGCTTTACCTAATATGAGTCTTATTTTCCACATTTAGACATTTGAAGACGTTTAATTTACCAACTTAGATGGAATTAAAGATTACCACGTGGGACGCTCAGCGGCACCCTCGTCAGCGACTGCAATAAAGACCAATAGAGGTATTGAAGTATCGGCCCACCTAACTTTGCAGTAATAGACAAATATGCAGACACTACCATTCTTTTTTCTTTCTTTCATTACTTCAAATTGCTTCCTAAATAATGTTACAAATAGGATAACCAAATCAACAAATCATATTATTGAACTGGCCCGTTAAATGCAGTATCACAGTCAATGTTTTCAGTCCGATGAATAACGAAATGGTCAACAATTCTGACCGTCTGTACTGGATCCTGGTGGGCGGTGACTGCCCTCCATTTGCTGGGAAACCTTCTAAAATGACTCAACTCTTGTGGATGTTTCGCCTCTCCGTCCCAATCCGGATCAAGCTTCCACTCCTTTGGAACCTACACATTCAAAATGATAGCACTGAATAAGAAACAGAAAAAATTAATCAAATCCCAGCACCACAGCCAAACATTATACATATGAAATTCAATTTCTTTCTTCTCAAAACGCCCAAACATAGTTGCAGTCATCATATCTAAGCAGATCATTGAGTAGTTGGGCACTTGAAGCTTTCATCATTAATTTCGAAGAAAGAACAGTTGCTATGCATGTCTCTTTTTTACTAGAAATATGCTCAACTTTTCACTACACAAAGGAAGTTATTTAACATATGCATACTCAATTTTCTTAAATTTATTAATAATATTATTATTGAGACGTTCTCCGGCAGAAGAGAAGGGGTGTAAAAGATTGAGCCAAAAGTAAAGAGTTACCGAAGAATAGTTGAATAAGTGATGACTTCCTACCTTATCAACAGCCAGAGTATAAACTTCAAGATCACCATCATAATTGATGTGAAATCGAGTGAATGATTTGTAATTAGCTATTCGAAGGGACGAAAAGGCTTCATCAAAGTGTAAGTGAAGCCAGTTGATGCAAATGTATAGGTAGCTCCCAAACACCAAGGAAACAACAGGGGTCGAAAAGACCCAAAAATAAAGGAAGACAGAAGCGTAATATATTACAGCACCCCCCCGGGAAAGAGATTCTAATCCGTTCTTGCAAATATTGCTCCGAGAGACTGCCATGACCTGAGAAAATAATCTCTACGTGACAGGGTCCGTTTCAAGAAAAGTCAAAAATAAAATAATACAGAGAATTTTCTCACCTCTGGCACATCAAAAGCAGACATTAAATACTTGATACATGCCGGATAAAGTCCAAATGTCCATTGTTCAATTCGAGCTCTGAGTCCAGTTGGATCGGGGAAGTGCTCACTTTCCACTGATCTATACCACTGATATAAAGTGTGATAGCCTGAATTACACGCCAAAAGAATAACTCAGACATTATAACCCAAATATCATCACCATCACACAGACACAAGTTACAAAGAATTGAAATATTTTTCCATAATATATTTGTGATGAGCAATAGCAGATAGTCACACAGGATCCTGACCAAAACTCAGTAAATAAAGAGCTTTATCAATACCACCAGATCTATGGTCCAGCAGTTAGTTACAGACCTATTGAATCTAGCTCCCAGCATTGAAATATAAGCAATGAAACATGCCCTTATGGATATGTCAATATGAGGTGAATTACAAAATTGAAATTTTGTGAAACTAAAAGAATCTACAGTAATTAAGCTAAAATAAACAACTTGAGTGTAACAAGTTAACCAACTTTATATCATCATATAGAAAAACCAAACCTGAAGTTGCCAGCAAGTCATGCTGGATGCATATTTCAACGCCTATTTCAAGAAGCAACATAAGAATTAGTGCCGCAGCCAGGTGAGCAGAAACATGCAGAACTCCAATTATTGCTCGTTTCTTCCGTGTCAGTTTGGGTGGAACAAAAGAAAATGCCGCAAATAGTAACAGTATAAGTCCCCCTAGTGACACACACGAGTGCTGCAGAATATAAATAAATCCATTCCACACAGTACCAAGGAAACTCTTTATGTGGCCAGAAAATGTATCATCTTGGAGGATGTGATTCAGCTCACACTAGAAAACAAGTACAGAAAACAATCGTGTCTTTAGCATATAATAACCGATGACTGTACCTTAACAGATAAGCAAAATGCTAATCTCTAATTACTCTATGGGCCAAAGGGAAAAAGCAAGAATTAACATCTCAAAATTATAATTGGACATCAAAATGAAAGCATAAAAATAAAACTATAAATAAAAAGATATGGGGGAACTCACTTGTGGAAACATTGAAAAGACTAGCACAAAATATATAATGCCACCAATAAAATCAAATTGCCAGTTCTTCTTTCGAAATTTAAGAATATTTCCCAATGCAATCTGCATCAAATATAAAAATATATATATATATAATGAAATATATATATAAACAAGGATATGACTACAAGTTAGTTATTAACATTCTACATACCCTGCTCGAATCTTCAAAGGAAGGATATGCAGCTTTGCACTCATAGGTGACACCGTGAAGCTTGTTAAATTTACTGAAAACATGGGTAGGATGTAGAAATGCTCCACCACAACCATTGACGAGAAGATGATGTACATGTACAGGCCCATTTGACTTTACATGAGAATGACGCATGTAATGATGCAAGTCCCCAGCCATTCGAAGCTTACATCTTCCTTTTAAATAATCACAAATCAAATGTGAAATATTCTTTCCAGTAACATCATTCCAATACCAGTCAGTGATCCAATTAGGTTCATGAGTTATAAGAATCACAGAGTCATCCTCTCGAACCTAGACAAAAAAATGGTCACAGTAGATGTTGTGATCAATCAGATTGATTGCTGCAATTACTTCAATAGTCTAAAGACAAACCGTGAATCGAAAGAACAAAAACACCGTCAACAACGGCCAAAGACAGAGTTACAGTGATCCAATTAGATGTGAAATATTCTTTCCAGTAACATCATTCCAATACCAATTGATGATCAAATTAGGTTCACGGGTTAACAATGATCCCAGAGTCATCATCCTCTCGAACCATGATAAAAAAGATGGTCTCAATAGATGTGGTGGTCAATAATCAGATTGATAACTGACATTTACTTTAATAGTCTAAAGGCAAACAGTATGTTAACAAAAAAATCACGTGGCCATGAAAAACACTCGGAGACACAGCTAAAATATAACAAGATTTCAGAAAATACAGTTCAACGAATGAGTGTAACAGTCTGGGTGTTAAAGTTTAGTGTTAGGTTCAAGCTATTTTGAAGAAACCCGATTACTTTAACAAATTCCTTGAGAGCTTTTGCAAAATGAGATTATTTCCCATTTCCCCATAAAAGCATTACTGCACAGTTACTTAGATAAAAACATGGGAACAAAAGCATTAATGATGTAACTTCACAATTTCATAGAAATGAAGAGACAATAGATAACAGGCAGGATATTTACTTTCTTCGTTATCAATTCTGAAAAGAACTTGAATTGGTACACATCAATATCACCATGAAGAGCTAGATCGAGCCCAAAAACCCACCACCGTTTAGGGAGTTGCAAAGCAAAATAACTCTTCTTCTGGGGCATGAGCCATCCACCTAACCAATTTCTATGACATATATACCTCATGAAGGTCTGGAGTCCATCAAACCAGTCTGAGAAGAAAACAATTTTATCATTTATTAACCGCATTGGCATTAGGAAAAAGTGAGATGACGAAAAATAACAAATACAAATATCTCCTTGAAAAATAATAGATACTAAAAAAAGAAAAATATCTCCTTGAAAAATAACGCATGTAATTTGATAAGGCCCAATGCAGGAGCTAAAACTAACCATGGTTTCCAGGAATAACAAAACACTGAGGTCCATTGTACTGTTTTAATGGAGCTCCATAGGGTACCTCCGGCTTGTTCACAGCTATCTGCTCTGCTTTATACCAAGGAGGAGGTTGAAGAGCATACTCGAAAGGAACAAAAAGACGCCTCTCATATGTGAATGCTGATGGATTTGGATACCTACAACAGAAAAAAAAAAAAAAAAAGTCATTCAAGGAAATATAGATATAGAACATTGAGATTGCTAGTTACAACTTTAAATGATACTACAAAGAAAAAAAAAACAGTTTTTATCTAAGATGACCTTTCAAACATATTTGGGAAATCTATCTAAATATTATTTAAGCCCCACAAGTATGGGTTATAAATGAGTTAAATTATGCATGAATTATTCAATTTCACCTTTTTAAATGCATAATCAAGCTCATTTAACAAAGCTAAAACAAACAACCCAAGCTTAAAGTTATGTTCCATTAAATGAACCAGCTTAAACTTTGCATAATTGACATTAACAGCCCATGATTGCGATGTTATTTATTTCATTTACCAGAAAAAAGAAAATATTATTGTATCATACGTATCATTTTCATCAAGATTGATATTTTAGGGGTATCCATAAACTAGAAAAATTATCATTGTCATCATTAAAAGTTTCATTCCAGTCTCAAGTCATCTTTTTTTTAATCCCTCTAAAAAATTTGAAATAGCTATTTTTGGTTCTTATAAAATGAGTAAATGTTGGGTTTAGTTTACGTAAAGCATTTTTATAATTCTAAACTTCGATACATTTTGCCTTCAATTTGTACACCATTACTTAATTAAAAAGTAGTTGCCGGGTAATATAAATGGAACATGATATCGCATCTGGTTGGTAGCCCTCGGCAAAAATGTAACGAAATGAAGTAAAGACTTGGAATTTCAATTTTCATGATTTAACTTCAGACCTTGGTATCCAAAATTCTCAATCAAGAACCATGGCATAAATGGTGTCAATGGTGTCAACTTATCATTCCAAAGAAACTAAGAAATCATAATTGACCAAATTATGTGATAATAACCACAATTTACAATAATGAGTGCAGCCAACTTACGCAAGATCACCCCCAATAAGTAGCAAGTCTCCACGTGGTAAGGTAAGCTCAGCATCATCTTTCAGTGTTCGAATGAAAGGCTTGGCAAGTAGTCGTGCAACAGCATAAGATGAGTTCCCACCATCACCAGTATCAGCCATAAAGTCAAACCAAAAATCTTCCTTCTCACTAAAATGATCATATAGAAGGTCATGGTGTTGATTTCCATCACTAACCCTACTCATTGCTGCCTGTCAATGAAAATAGACTCATTACTAGTGACATACAAGCAAAATGAAATTCCAGCAACAAGACTAAGGATGAACATAAGCAAACTTCTTCATATCATAGGAGAATAGTTGACTAATTTAGGTCTAATGCTTGTAAGTTAGTAATTACCATTTACTTAGTTTTGCCAATAAAATTGTTACCTGCATCATGCGCATGTCAAAACGCCCAACGAAGACAGTCACTGATACGAGGAGATCGAAAACAGTTTTGAATAAATCAGCAGATGTTCTGCATCATTTAGCAAGTGTAACCACACATTCAAAACAACCTTCAACACCCCCTTTGCAAGAAATAAAATTAAAAAAATAACTAGAGTAAAGGTATTTTACAAATACGTACATACCCAGAGTACCAAGGAACCATGTCTAAAAAGTCAGGCTTCATTTGCTTCTTCTTCAACTTCTCGTATTCTTTAACAGATAATGGGTGAGTAAGAGCCCACCTGACGATTTTTCAGACATATAAACGAATAAATTAAGAAAAACAATGGGGGAAAACAGTTGATACTCAATAAATGTAATTTGAAAATATGATACCAGCTATTATACTTTCAGTCTTATGGCACTGTTGCACCAAGTCTCATGGCCCCTTTGCACATTTATTTGTGCAGGGAAATATAAATATGATCTAGAATATAACAGCATTACAAAAATAAAATAACTAAATTACCAAAACAGACTAGTACATAAGAAAACTTAACTTGTGTTTTTTTGTTCTGAAAAATATGTTTGGATGGCTGAATAGAAGAAAAAATAATGTTTGCTAAAATGAAAAAACATACAAGAAACAGATGAAAATTTTCAATGCCAAGAATAAAAACTGAGTAATTTCCATTGAAATTTAAGATCAGAAAAAAACATATACTTTGAACAATTTAAAACATCAAACGTACTACAAGTAGGAAGATAAGAAAGTTTAGCACATCATAAAATCAACTCACCCTGTTGACCTCTCCACCACATAATTTGCAATGTAAAGGCCAATAAATGTAGCCCAAAGTGAGTAAATGGGAGAAATTTCATCTGATGAACCATGACACGATCCATTGCAAGCTATCTAATACATAAAAATAATTTTGGCATCATAACTTTTGTGTGTATACACACATACATACATATATATATATATATATATATATATATATATATATATATTAAGACTGCAGACTTTATAATCAAATAATTGTTATTATAAGTACCTCGCCATAAATAACCCATTTTGACAAGAGAGGATAATCACTCGCAGAACCAACTGGAGCAAACCAAGATGAGCAAACCTGGTCTTTCAATTCATTCATCCGAAGAAACTTTGCAAGCCAGGTGTTCCCATCCCCTTTCTTCCAGAAAGAAAACCAGTTAGAATTTTTTCGGTCAAGTGTTCTCTCTCTTTGCATGGCACGGTTACCACAATGACTGTAAAATACACAGCATGCCACGCTAAGTACCTATTATTCATTAAAAGAAACAGCATCAGAACAATATTGCAACTTCAAAGGGCACAAGCAATCATCTCCAAAAACTTACTGCACAGTTTTGGAGAATCGTCAAGATCTCTGGTCTCTTTCCGGCTACACGTGAAACAAGGCCAATATACCATAGGCCAAGAAATATAATGTGGAAGACAAGAAGAAACAAGATGGAAGAGAGATATATGGTCAAAAACAAAGATAGGTTCATCCTCATATCCACTCCCATTGACTGAAAGCTAGGAAGATGATACACAGCTGCCACTAAAATCCAAGCAATGTACCTGCACAAATGGATGCCTAATTATTTCTAATTTTATAAAATGTTTCATAAAGATACACAATGGCATATACACATAAATGGCAACACATTCACCAAAGAAACTCACCATCGACTGAAATTTGAATAGCTCGGTTTGAAAGTCTTGTGTATAAATGGTGATGAAAAGAAATAAAAGAACCCAAACAGGCAGGCATACATAGACCACCATTTAACATTGTTGTCTAATTTTTCTACAAGAGTATGTATATTGTCAGATGAGATGAAAAAGAGGCAACCGATAACAACAGCTATTACAGCATGACGGGAATGCTCGTGAGGGTATGGATAAGTGTGGGTTAGAATAGTTCTAACCCTCTCCATTTTCAACGTATCAAGAATACGAGCAGACTGCTTGCTAGAGCCCATTCCTATTAAATTTTAAAAAATTATCTAATATTATGTATCAAATTTCTAGCAATGAAGTTCACTTTCGGAGCTCCAGAAAACCATAGAGAGCAGCACGAACAGAATCCTGCACCAAAAGTTCAGAAAAAAAAAAGGCAGTAATATCAGTATTTGTTGCAAAAGGGTAACCACATCATCGACATCAAGAGGAACAATAAAGCCATTCAATAAGCAATTAAACGTTCATTCCAGTAATGGCATAACGAGCAAGCATAAGAGGCTGAACAAAAGCAATAAAAACTTAGTGAAAAAACAAAAAGCAAAAACTGAAAATTGTCGTTTTCTTGTTTCAACAACAAATCAATCAATTCACGTTCACCACCATGACAAACTCTGCCTCACGTCTTCGCCACCCATCCTTCTTCTTTACCCTTCCTTCATTTTTCCTAATAATAATTCATTTGAATTCTATCGCACTTCCATATTCAAACATTCTCACACGTGCATGAACTTCACGCTTCTCATATGATCTCAGCACATGCGCAGAACCCTAACCGAAGTCATCAATATCAAATCAACAACACGAACCGGCAAAACGCAAAGTAAGAGTTACGAAAACCACGAAATCAACCTTATCAAGCAGTTAACTGAACTTCTCCGAATAGTTTATATATAGTTCAATGAATCAAATTAGGAAAGAGAGAACGAAGCCCTAATCTCAATCTCTCTCTGTTTTTTCTTTCTTCTTTCTTATTCTCTCCGTTATCGTTTTCCTTATCGTACAATATTGCGGCAAAGCAGCCAAATAAAGCAACACAACATATAACAGAATATTCAAACCACAAATATACGACGCGAAGCAAAAGCTAATCGAGGAAAAGCAACAATTAACGAAACCGTTGGAAGAGAAGTTGCAGAGATAATCAATTGCAAGCGACGTTCCCAATGTTTGAACGACGAAAAATCATTAGAGAGAGAGAGAGAGAAGAGGTACCTTGAATGGCGAGAGAGAGCGAAATGGAAAAAGGATCACAGGAGAAGAGCGTGCAACAGAAAGAAATGAAAGAGAAGAAAACTTAACAGGGGCGTCTATCTATCTATCTCTATCTCTCTATCTTTCTCTGTTTCTCACTCAGACCCACTTGGCATCTGAGAATGTCTGCGAGGAACATCGCAACGGCATATTCTCTTAAAAACCGTTAATTGCACGTTGACCCCAAACACGCCGCGAAACCAAGCTACTTTTTAATTTTACACATTGGACACGCCAACCGCGATTATTTCTTATTTTAATAACTTTCATTTATTTGGGATAAGATGGGAAGTACAATATAACACATTGTTTGGCTTCGCTTTCCCAAAATCAATCACACTTTCCATTCAAATCTTGTTCAAACTTTCTGCGGCTTCGTTCCGCGTCTCTCTCGCAAAGTCACAACTTACGTATTGCGTTTTCCTTCTTCCATCACCACCGTCCTATTAATTCATTCGCTGAAAATAAAGTGTAAAGCTTTCTGCAACTTGTAGGACGTTAACATTCTCTATTTGGGCCTTTCAGCCCAAATCTTGTATTAGAAGGCCCGAATTATCAACCCATATGCACATTTGTTTATCTCATACTTATATTTCAACAATTTCTTTTTCACCTTCATATATACTTTAACTGTTATGCTATCAAGGGAAAGTGAATATCCTCAAATCACTTTTATCATACTTATTTATACAAAATTTTATTTTAACTATTATTAACTGTAACAAGAATAGATTATACAAACGATTCATTATTAAAATTAAAATAATTCAATTTTTGCAATTATTCAAAGCACACCCATAGTCTATATATACCAACTTTCACTTTACAACTTATATATTAAAATAAGGAATTTTATCACGTCTTAGTCTTTATGTCTTCATTTTTTGTGATAGTTTTTCACATCACCTGACAAAAAAATATAGAATAAAATATAAAGATTAAAACAAAAGGCTAAATCGGGTAAAGAGAATTAATAGTTAATCAACAACAAAAAAATAATAAATGTAAAATAGAATGCCCAAACAGAGCCCATATCCTTTATTTTGATTTTGTCCTGGGCCAAGTCCAAGCCCAGATAGGTAGATCCAGAAACGAGAAAACTGACGGAGGTTCAATTAACAAAAGTAACATAACTTAAAATATAAAATATTTTAATTATAATGTTTTCTAAATATTATTGAAAATGGTTATTACCAATAAATTAATGAAATATGTAACATAAAAAAAGCTGATTAATTCCAAATTAAAGAAACAAAATCTTTAATCAAATCAAACCAAATCAAAACTCATAATCCTTAAGTTCAACCAACAAAACCAAAGCTCTTGAATGGCAAAATACAGAGATAAATACATAAATCATTCTTTCTCTTCCATGTTAATAACATTGGACACAACTTTCCCTGAACTTTCATTCAACACATTTTGACAATAAGTATCCGAAATTGAAACGAAATAATAAATTGAAACAATACAATAGTATGATCAAAGTCAAATAATTACCCTGAAGAACAAATTCATTTTTCTAACTATAAGTGAAGATAATTGCTTTCACAAGACAAAAGTCAATTCTTATATTTGTTAAGTATTTGAGACTCAATGCTAAATGAAGATTCAAATCTCAAAATATTATTAAAATGCTTAACATGTCTTTAACCATTAAAGATAAATTAGAAAATTTTTGACTATTATTTTTTTCACCATCGTAAAATATTTTGGTGCTCCAAATATTTGGTAATATTTTTTTTTCAAATATTTGATAATAAATTTTAAAAAAATATGAGAAGAGAAGGGGTGATATTTGTTCACACTCAACTGAGTGGACTTATATATGAACGAGTTACTAATATATATGATTTGAATTTAACATTATTAAAAGAATCGTAATTCAAATATACCAGCAAATCAACCCTCAAATTGTAAAGTGTAATCACAACTTTAATATTATTTGATTTGTTTTCTTAATAAAAAAAAAAAGCAGAAAACCTTAAATGAAAATTCCTTAAACCCTTCTAAGATTATTACAAAACTAATATCACAAAAACTAAAATCATGATATTGTTAAACTATTTTTCACTTTGTTACTTCTAAGTTCATTAAAATACAATCTCAATATTCTAATTGTTTTGTAAAACTATTTTTTATGTAACAATTTTAATTCTTAATATAAATTTCAAAATTATACTTTATAGTTTTAACTCATTTTATATTATATTATATTTTTTTAAAAATCCTTTAAATCATTTATGATCAATAATAATAATAATATAAAACTTAAAGTTTTTCTTTTATCTTTTATTCATTTTATTTTACAAATTAAACCATTATAGTATTAACAAATTTTATTCTTAACTATATTACAAAAACATAAAATAGGCTAAAAATTATTAATTATTATACCAATTTAGATATTAATTTACAAAATTAAAAGTTTTTTTTATTAAAATCAATATAATATTTAGTCACTATTAACCGATATAATATTTTCTCCAAATTCGATTATCTTTATTTTCCAATATATATATATATATATACATATATATATATATATATATATATATATATATATATATATATATATATATATATATATATATATATATATATATATATATATATATATATATATATATATAAAAGAATTAAGCGAAGATAATTTATAAAAGATCATCTTGAGAGCAAATGTTAAATAGAATTTGGTCAGTGTTCATGAATCCCAGTGTTGTTGCTTTGCGTTGCCCTAACCCTAGCATCCCTATAAACTCATTGATGTTGTTGCAAAATGATTTGACTCCACAAACATGAAACAGTGTCCACTCTCTCTATTCGGTGGTAAACGAACTTCCCTAGCTTCAGGAACCAACCACGAACTTCTCATGTGTCCTTAATGGACGGAGAAATCACCTTCATAGTAAACTCAAATCATCATCATATTCATTTGACTATATATGTATAACAATTTTGGTTTCTCACAGAAAAATCCTCATATATTCATTCTCAACCCCACAGGATCTAGTGGGTTTCACAAGTGCTTATACCTTTTCCTACCATTTCGTTTTGGTTTTTGCTTTTGGTGCGCAATTTGTTAAAGATAACTTGCACTTTTATAGCATATCTAGACACTGGGAGGACTAGGACAAGAATATTCTAAAGGGACTGTAGTGGCATGTCCATTCTTTTAACATAAGGAGAAATACTTATTGACAAGTAAATTATTTACCTAATTAAATCCGTCAAGAAAATTGTAAGAAGCTCCAAGTATATATAAGTAAGAGAAAGATTTTATAAAATTTTATAAACTAATAGAAAACCTGAATCACGAATTGAAAAGGAATTAAAACTGGTGCTATGTATTTATGATGGATTTGAGTTATAGTGCATTAACCATTAGTGCTCGACAAAATCAAGGTGACGAGTTTTACTAATTAATAACTTCCTCTACATAAGCTCTCCAGAAGAAGATGCTTTGGTCGAATTGCTTCCCGACAAATCTTTACTTAGATTCTCTCATAATGCATAATTAACAGTCAATTAGAGAAGTGTGTTTACGTCATCATAATTAACTAATAACCATGATATTATAACAATTATGTAAATGAAGTATGATTACCAATCCCACTAGCACAAACAAATGTATATCAATAATTAAATTAAGTAAATGCACACCTTCAAATTCTAAGAGAATCAAGAACGTAGAATTATTTTAGACGTATCGAAATAATATTGATGAAGAAAATTAAAGATTTCAAACATGTGAAATCCAGCAACAATGACGAAAAGATTGACACAGGAGGAGTCTAGTTTCTCTACTTCATGTTGTTTTTCGGTAAGCATTAAAAATACACTGTTATTGTATTTTAAAGATAATTTTAAATATATTTTAAAATTAATGATTATCGGTGTATTTTGAAGGTACATCACAGAAACAACAGTAAAAAATTCAAAATCGCACAAAAAATTTCACATTGGTTGTACGGTATCTTTCTCGGTAATTTCTAATTTAAAAGGAAAAAGTTAGTTTCACATTGAATTAAAAAAAAAATATTCATTGTATACTATTTTTAATAATATATATAATAATACGTACAAAGGATCTCCTCTTTTGTGTTCACATTTCCAAATATCAATTTTATCCTTTAAAATATAACTATTTATTAAATTTTTAAAAACTGGCCGTTATTTTTATAAACTTTTAAAAAAAATCGTCTATCTTTGCTTCTTCTCTTTTTCTCTATTAATCAACAACAGTTATTCGCTCATCTGATATATTTAATTTAATTTTTAATAAATATAATTTTATTTTATATATTAACTTAAAAATGTTACATTATCATCACCTACTAATATAATATCATGCATATTTAAAAAATGCATACACACAATCGTTGTCGCGTCTATGTGTACGCTAATATATATATATATATATATATATATATATATATATATATATATATATATATATATATTAATTTTATATTAAAAAGTGATATATTTATAATTAAAATATTATTAGTTGGAATAGACTTTAATTCATAAGTCCAATACCAGATTAATAAGTGAATTTTAAATTTGACTTAATCTTACCAAATCAGTTTGAAAGATAAGATTTTCATCACACTTATATATTATAAATTGATTTTATCTCTGTTTGATAACATTTATTTTCTGGATATTAAATATCTTGTAATAAGACAAATTAAGCTAAATCACGATTCAACATTAAACGTACGTGAACGCCTATTCCAACAATGACTACATTCCGAACACGATTCTTCATGATTTTACTAGAAACTAGTGCGAATTGTGGTTTTGTTGACGTAGGGTTTCGTAGTGGAGTGAGTGGAGGAAGAGAAATTAGATGGCACTAACATGATGTACCATAATAGAGAGGGTTATGAGATTAGCATTTTGAATAGTTAACCAGCCAAATTGGAAAATGGAGGTTGAATTAAACTTGTTCAAAGTGTGTAGGACACTAACACTTCTCCATTTCTACACTTGTTCACTTGGGTGGCAATAACACGTGAAGTGTGATGAATGACATAGTTACTTTCAATCACAACTTCACTCTCTCTCTTCTCACTGTCTCCGATCTTCCTATGGCTGCCAACAATTTGGAGTATCAACTTGGACTCCCACCAGAAACGTCTCATCAGACCATACCATATAGTGGGGTGTGTAGTGATGTCCTACACTATTCATGGTGAATCCATTTTTCGTATTCTTTCTTATAATTTACTTTCTATATTTTTTTTCAGATTTCATCATTATTGCTTACTTAAGAATCAAATTCATTGAATTTTGTTAATGGTTGAAAATTTCGTTTCGACTAAAAATAAAATTAATTAAAATATAGGTTTAATTAGTCGGATGGTACTCATTTTTGTTTACATGTGTCAGTTTAGTACCCCGCTTTTAAAAATGTGTCAATCTAATCTCAACTTTTGAAAAAGTGTCTTAATCAGGTCCCTCTCAGACAAAAATTACTAAAGTCATTAACTTAATTCATGACTTTTACCACTAAATTTTAATATAAATATCATAATTTTGTAAGTCATTTTAAATATGAATATTGTTAACGATGTTAATAATTATTTACCGAAAAGGATCCAATTGAGACATTTTTTCAAAAGTTGGAACTCAATTGACACATTTTTAAAAGTAGGTACCAAATTGACACATCTAAATGAAAGTGAGTACCATGTGACTAATTAAACCTTAAAATATATAAGTGAGTGTTAACTTAACTTATATTTGTAAAATTAAATTAGATTTATAAAGTTTACTTATATAAATTTACCGTGGCAGATATATGTGTACATGAAGGTGGACAAGTGCACCCCTAATTTTTTAAATTATTACGAAATATCTTTAAAAAAATTATTTTGTTCCCGTTAATTCTTTTTTCTTTTATGGAGATTAAAAATATGTTTAATTTTTTAAATTTAAACTTAATTGTAAAAGATTGGTCACAGAATCAAACTCCACTTAATTGCACAAGACATACCTAAAATATTAGAGCACGTCATGCAAAAGAAATATTCAAAATAGGAAGAGTTGTACTGAAGATACTCTAAAAAGTGGCACCAAAAGAGAAAGTACCTACTGGACTTTTCAGTCAATTAAAGTATATTCTCCTTACATTCCTAATTATTATATAGGCTTAAATTATATTTCTTTATTTATTTGAAGGTTATATATTAATGTTTGAAAATTTTATCAACGCGAACTGCTATTACATATTTAAAAAATTACACTTTCAAAAAATTATATATATTCAAAATTTTTATATAAATTATATTTGTGAACATACACAGTATTTCACATAATTTGATAGTTTGAACAAGAAGTAAACTTGAATCGAATAATGTAAATAGATTGAATTGAATACGCAAAAAAGTGGGGTAACTGTGGTCTCAAGTTAGAAGATTCGCCATTGCTAAAGAGAAAGAATCTTGAGGGAACATAATGATGTACAAGTTTACATTCACCACCATTATGAATATTCTCTCACCGTATATTTCCTACGTTCACATTAAAAAAAAAAAAAAGATAACTAATTAATATTAACAACAATAATATACGGAAACCTTAATGGCCTATAAATAAAGACCCTCACACACAACATTTTGCAACCAATTCGAATCTAAAATAACTCTACAACAGAACCTCTCTCACTCTTTTCACAGCTCAATGGCCAATTTGAAGCACGTGTTCATGATCACTTATGTTCTTCTATGCTTGGTTTTCCTGAATGGAATTGCTTCAGCTAAGGCGAGGGCACTGAAAAAGGAGCACGTGTACGAAATGGGTGCAGTGGAAGACAACATTAATCTCCTGTGGCGGCGCCGCATGATCGAAAACGCCGCAACAGCGAGAACAAGAACCTTAGATTCTCCGAATAATGCTGGTGGATCCGACAACTGGATCGATGATTTCCGACCAACGGATCCTGGTCACAGCCCTGGAGCTGGTCATTCTTCCCCTACACCAAAGCAAGCTTCTAACAATGGTGCCCCAAGGCCATAGGAGTATATATATCATTATTCTCCTGCATATATAAAATTATTAATATTATATTATATATATAATGTTCATGCATTTATATTAATATTGCAGTATTTATTATTATGCAATTAATGTGGCTGATGAATATTAGTCATGTCACAGAAGATGTAGTTTCGATGCTTTGTGTGTGTACTATGTAAATTATGTCCCTATTGTTTGGAAAAGCAGTAGTGTTGCTGCTATATATAGGTCTTCTCAGCTGAATATTTATGTAAACATAACATATGTGATGTGTTAGTTTAATATTGTGTTCCCACTTCTTGGTGCAGTTTCAGCCGCAAGATTGAACTTTATAAAGATGCTTTTATAATAATAGACTATTAAAGATGAAAAAGAAAACAAAAGTAATTGAAGATACACGTGGGTAATAGTCCCAACACAGTTTCGTAAAGCTAAAAAGTTCCCATCAAAATAACTTCAAATGTCCTTGTTGGTAGATATTTATAATTTGAAATTATTTAGATACAATTTAATAGCTTGTATAACATTTTATTGTAATTTTTTTAGTACAAATATATAATTGCCGTGTTCCAATCCAATTAAACGTAAAATAATAATAATAAGCAAAATAATAAAATTTAAGTTTTTAAAAAAAAAAAAACTCTTTAAATTTGTTATTGTTCTTCTTTTAGATTTTTCATTATTAGAATATTAAAAGAAAAACCAGATGAAGTGAAAATAGACTTTAACACTTTTACACTGATATATATTATAATTTCTGAGCTCGAGGCTGATTTGTGGTAAGATAATTTTTAATGTTTCTATAATCTATATCAAAAGTTGGATCTATTCTCAAAACCTATTTACATAACTTATTTTTATGCAACATTCATTAATATTCTAAACTTAATTAAGTCAACAAGCTATATATGTCCTACTAAACAATTTAATTACCTATATATATATATCAATTTTATTATATACTTTAACTATAGTTATAAATATAAATTAAGTAGACTTGATTATTTTTTCGTAACTTTCACTGTTTTGATTGGACTGAAGGCTACGCACGTGGTTTTTGTTTCTCTGGACCTTCACGTCTTATGGAGTTGTGTTGGGCTTTTTTTTCTCTGTAGTTAATTGATCTATGTTATACGTTCAGACTGGACCAGGTTTTCCTATTTGCGCCCATCTTTTCATTTCGTAATCTCAAAATTTTAAACATTTAACAATTTAAAAATATGGAATGAGATTTTAGTTTCGATCCTATACAATAAAATGGAATAATAAGTTTCGTAGTGCAAGACATTATAGAAAATAGTTTTCATTTTATTTTGTTAGCTTACAACTTTTTTAACAATGAAAGTACTAAAACTAAATCTAAAAAAATACACCTCTAAAAAATCTTATATAATTTAGCAAAACACTTTTTTTATATTAAAATAACAAAAACATTGACAAAACTTATGGAGTTGTGTTGGGCTTTTTTTTCTCTGTAGTTAATTGATCTATGTTATACGTTCAGACTGGACCAGGTTTTCCTATTTGCGCCCCTCTTTTCATTTCGTAATCTCAAAATTTTAAACATTTAACAATTTAAAAATATGGAATGAGATTTTAGTTTCGATCCTATACAATAAAATGGAATAATAAGTTTCGTAGTGCAAGACATTATAGAAAATAATTTTCATTTTATTTTGTTAGCTTACAACTTTTTTAACAATGAAAGTACTAAAACTAAATCTAAAAAAATACACCTCTAAAAAATCTTATATAATTTAGCACAACACTTTTTTTATATTAAAATAACAAAAACATTGACAAAATGATTTATTTTCCAATTTTAAGTGTGAACCAAAAAATTCATAAATCACCTCAACAAAATGCAAATACATAATATCTTAGAATCGAGCATGACTGAAAAGACTATCAATCAAATCCATAAAATATTTATCATACACATTTTTTTAACCTTGAACGTAACTAAAAAGATTAGCAATTAAGTAAACGTAAGCTCTAGTAATACAAAATCAATATGGTAAATATATTTTTCCAACTTTAGATTATTAATAAAATATTTTTCTTCTATCATAGATCTTTGGTCCCCGTAAAAACAATTCCAATGGAAGAGATGAGAACTAAATATTTCGAGTAAAAATATAAAAAAAAATACAAGAAAATATAATTATTTACCCTTAATATAATATTTTATATAAATATTAAATAATATTATTATTCATTAATTAAAATTAAAATTCAATTAAAATCAATAATATTATTAAATATAGTTTTTAAGAAATATAACTTATTCTAAAATATTAATAAATACTTATTCAATATTACTTCTTTTATTATTGACTTATACATTGAAAACTATACTATTTAATAAATATAATTACTACAACGCATAAACATAATTAAATTAATAAATAGTGTTATTTATTGTATTCCTTATTTAATATCATCTTCACATATGTATTTAATTTAATATTAATATATGAGTTTACAAAATACATATACATTTAATATATTTTACAAATATATTTAATATATCTTTCTTTTTTCGTATTCGATCTTTATTAATTTTTTTGGTTTATTGAGTATTTATAATTTCTATATTCGTCCCATAATTTTTTTTCTCTTTGTCCATACGTGCTGAGAAATATCAAATTTTATAAATAACATTAATCATGATTAATATAAAATAAATGAATTTTATTATTTTAATTAATATCATGTTGATAATGAGATGATCATGTCATCACCTACAAGATTAAGTGATTCTGAGCTTCACCACCATTAATGTAGGTGACCATGATGATTCTTTATTATTCAACTCTTCAATAAAAATAATAAAAACCATTTTGTATTTTACATAAACAATATTGTTTTGTGATTAATTAAGTTTATAGTAATTGATAATTTTTTGTTATTTTCATATAAGTCCCTATTAAATTTTATTTGCTTGTTGAATACTTAACATTTTTATATTCTTTAATTAATTTTGGGTTAATGTAAACCGACAATTTTTTTATTGTTCTCATTATTTTTGTGGTGACAAAAAACTATAATTGTCATCGTCATTGGTGTGACCCTTTCTTTCATTTAACATTGTAAAGAAAATAATAAAAGTCACAGTATCTACCATATTATTTTTACATTAAAAATATAACTTCACGTTACCTTAACATGTGGAGACAAATAAATAAAATAATCATGACACGATTATGTTAAAAGAAAAATTAAACATAAAAAAATCAATTGAAAAAAAAATAAGATTTTTGAATATTTGATCTAAAAAATCTAATGAAAGATTAATTGAAAATATAATAAAAATTAACTTAAAATATTAAAATTTTGGAAAACTTGAATCTCAATTAAACTTTTGTTTAATCGTGACTAATTTATATGTTTTTTTTAAGTGAAGTTTCTCATCCAAACATAATCTCTTCTATTGTTACAACATGTAAATATAACTTTAATCGACAAACAATTCTTATAAATCAATAGTCGTCTATTAATTTGATAGAAGTTACTCATATAATTGATATAATAATTATTTATATGATTCAAATGATTAATAAATATTTATATATTTGTAGATATTAACATGGTTGATATAATACTTACTCATAAGATTGATATGAAATGATGATATATGATTAAAATAAATATTTATGTTAATTATTGAATTTGCAATTTTGTATATAAATGAGACTTTTCTTATCAATAATACATACAAAAACATTGTTTCCTATTTTTTTATTATCAATTATTTTTTTCTATTTTTTTCTATTATTAGCTTTATTTTATAAATAATGATGATATTTTTATATTTTTAAAATTTATTAATTTTATATAGTCAAATGACGCTAACACTTTGTTGATATACTATTTATATGATTACTAAATAATATTACTTATCATATTTAATATAATATTTATGCACCCAATTAGTATTATTTACATATACGTATTTAATATGCTTTTAATCACTGAATATAATAAATACAATGTTGAATTTTTTTTTTCGACAATGATATTTAAGTGTTGGTTTCTGGCCATCTCGTTTTCTCTACGTATATATCACACACACAATTATAAACTAAATAATATCAAAAAGTAATAAGATTAAATTATGTTTAAATAATTATTTTTTTTGTTAAAACTGATTCATTTATGAAAATTACACATATTTTTACAAAAAATTTAATTCTTAATATACTTTTTGTTAAATTAGTGAAGACTGAATTTAACTAAATTATAAAATCTATATGTTATTATGTAACTACTTTATATGATGAAAAGTATATAAGATTTTTTTGAAACTATAACTCAGAAGATATTTAAATAATCACTATTTAATTTAAATCCAAGAGAATAATAATTTAAATTAGTGTCTCACAATAATTAGTAACCTTTTCTTAAACATTATAAATTTTGTGAAATTGGAATAATGATCGATATAAATCTTCTTCTGTAAATATGTATTAGAATAACAACAAAACTCTGACCATTATGTATGCATATAATTCATGCAAGCTTAACAGAAAAAACATTGACCTTAGGTGAATATGTCTGAACGTTAACAACACTGACACCAGATGCAGTACTAAAGATAACAAAAAACAGTAAAAACAAATTTAGATGCAATTTTTTTTATGTCAAAGAAAAGACAACCGAAACGACATTATTATCTAATTAATGAATCTATATATTTTAACCAATTTGTTTATGATGATGTCTTAATTTTTAAAATTAATATTAATACATATTTATTTCATATTATTTTATTTAAATTTAAGATATTACTCAAGCGATTTAAATTTAAATTCAGAGGATAGAAAGGGATTTGACGTCGCGTGTTAAACAGGATCAAATATATAGGTAAAGATATGAAAGTTATATCTTTCGCATATAGTTATAGGTAAAAATTAATTAAGCTGCATTTGATGTCCTTTTAATCTAATATTAACAATTTTTATACAACATGTATTTTTTTAACTTTTTTTTTCATATTTTATTCCTTTCAAGAAAAGAATACAGTTTTGTGTTATATTATTTTGGTTTAACCTTTTCCTAAACCTACACTATTATTTTAAATATATATTAGAATAATTTAGTTAATTAAAATACGATGATAAAATAAATAACTGTATACGGAATTAAAATTCGAGGCTAAAATTATGAATATGAATTTTAAAATTCGTCTATAATTTAGTTTTGATTTTCTTGCTACAAAAGATTAAAAGCAACGGAAATTGCAATGTAGCTATATATATATATTATATTAATTTAAAGAAATATAAGTTTGGATAAAAATGATAAGATGTTGGATAAGAGATGGAAAAAAGAGGAAATAAATATCCGAAGAGAGAAGAGTTAATTAGGGAAAGAAGGAAAGGTGGCGGCGGCACGGAATGAGATAGAAGAGAAAGCATAACAGTGTTGCATTCCAAATCCCTCGTAATTAGATCCAACGGCTGGCATCAAACCCAGTGGAGTGATCGAACGGGGAAAACGAGAGCCGCGTATACGAAGCCAACCCAGGAATAAGAATTCTTCATCCTCTTATACCCTTCCGTGCCGCGCCCACTTCTCTCTTCTTCTTCGTCTTCTCTCTCTCCTCGGAATTCCAGATTCGTTGTTTCTCTCTCTAGAAACCACCCTCGCTCGTTTCTTCTCCTTTTTTCCGTTTTTAGCTTATTCCATATTTGGCCTTCGACACTTCACTCACATCCATTTATAGAAAAAATAGACAGAGAGTGAGAGCGAGCGAGAGAGAAAGAGGAAGTGTTCGGTCACCGTTTATTGATTTTATCGATTGATTGGTTTTTTTCATTCGTCGATTTAGGATGCATCAGTCCAACGGTTCCGATTCCTCGTTGCAGTCGCAGTCGCAGTCGCAGTCGCAGTCGACGGAACAGAATGTTCCGCGGCAGCCGGCGGGGTCTCCGGCGATGGCGCGGCCGCAGCAGTGGCTCCCGTTGCAGTATCCAGCGGCCGTGGTAATGCCGCACCACATGCTGCCTCCGCAGCACTACGCGCCGCCGCCGTACATGTCTTTCCATCACCACCAGTACGCGCCGCCGCACGTCCCGCACCAGCAGCATCAGAACGGATCCAGCGGCGAGAACAAAACCGTCTGGATCGGCGATTTGCATCACTGGATGGACGAGAACTATCTCCATCGCTGTTTCGCCTCCACCGGCGAGGTACACACATTCATACTCGATATACATATAACAGACACGCAGAGAACGAATCTATGAGTACTGTTATGCGTAAAATTGAATGGAGATAATTGCAATTCTTTGTAGTTTAATTTTGATATAATGGTGTTTAATTTCTGAAACAGATAAAATTGCTTATGTTATGACATATATTTATATATATATATATATATATATATATATATATATATATATATATATATATATATATGTTTT
>Ga0214542_1004961_pt1 | contig 25823 bp, 11 predicted proteins | sample CNSS1metaG_FD_160096 | JGI IMG/M metagenome (GOLD analysis project Ga0214542, IMG submission 160096) | Root nodule microbial communities from cowpea collected in UCLA plant growth center, Los Angeles, California, USA - CNSS1 | ecosystem: Host-associated > Plants > Roots > Nodule | place: USA...
AACTTCGTTATAAGTTGTCCAAGTTGCCAAGAAATAGTTCCTTTGCACGAGTAAGAAACCGATGTATTTCCACGGGTCGCCCTCGTTCCGTATATGAGTTCTTTCGAATTTCTCGTATCGTTTTTCGTGGATTAGCATCTCGAGGTCCTTTGATGGGCATAAAGAAATCGTCTTGGTAGCAACCGCCAAACCAATAGAACAAGGGTTAGCTCTGCAGCTGGTCCACAAGCAAGGTAAGTAGGTCCATTACCGGCCGGCTCCGGACCGAAAAGACCTAACGGAGTAATCCCTTATCTCGGATCGGAGATGCTATGCTAACGGGGCTGGAATCGAAGTGGGGGACCTATCTACCGCCTGTGTCTATCTCCTGTCAAGTATGCTCCCCAGACATAGACTACGTACAGGGTAGTACTCTTGGATATAATATCACCGCGTGAACATAACATTAAGTTACGAATGTAACTCCCGAGGGATCGACCACTATTCTAAAGTAAGGCGGAGAACTGTTGTTCATTGGAGCGCCGGAGTGCGGAGGTTGTTCCCATCATGGAAGTCAGAGTGTGGGACTGAGCCTTCCGAGAAAAAAAAGTGCTTAGTTTCGTTGGAAAAACCAACGCAAATCAATATCATATTGAATCTCGCCCAACTTCTAAGGATAGATAGAAAAGGTTGGAGAGAGTGACTTTCTTAAAATATCTCCTTTCTAAAGCTGCGCAAGGCGGCCCCACCCCTCTTTTCCCCCCTTTAATGAAAGACCCTCGCCCGCCCCGCTTCCTATTCATTTTTGGGTCGGGACCCGAGGGCCTTTTTTTCTCAAGAGGTGATTTCGAGAATCAACCAACCGACAAATCCGTAGCCCAGGTGACTCACAGCCTCCCTCTCGCCCAAATAAAATGGGATGAATTAAAAAAAAATAAGCTTTTTTATTTATTCAGGGCGCAGCGAAACCAAATTCTTTCAAGGCAAAAGGGGGGCTTACTTACAATACAAGAATGGATTCTTTTTTTAAGTAGGGCCCCAGAACGAAAAAAAGGTGGGGGAACCAGAGTTGTCACGATAGGAAAGATCCAAAAATGACTATAAGGAACCAACGATTCTCTCTTCTTAAAGAACCTATATCCTCCACACTTAATCAACATTTGATAGATTATCCAACCCCGAGCAATCTGAGTTATTGGTGGGGCTTCGGTTCGTTAGCTGGTATTTGTTTAGTCATTCAGATAGTGACTGGCGTTTTTTTAGCTATGCATTACACACCTCATGTGGATCTAGCTTTCAACAGCGTAGAACACGTTATGAGAGATGTTGAAGGGGGCTGGTTGCTCCGTTATATGCATGCTAATGGGGCAAGTATGTTTCTCATTGTGGTTCACCTTCATATTTTTCGTGGTCTATATCATGCGAGTTATAGCAGTCCTAGGGAATTTGTTCGGTGTCTCGGGGTTGTAATCTTCCTATTAATGATTGTGACAGCTTTTACAGGATACGTACTACCTTGGGGTCAGATGAGCTTTTGGGGAGCTACAGTAATTACAAGCTTAGCTAGCGCCATACCTGTAGTAGGAGATACCATAGTGACTTGGCTTTGGGGTGGTTTCTCCGTGGACAATGCCACCTTAAATCGTTTTTTTAGTCTTCATCATTTACTCCCCTTTCTTTTAGTAGGCGCCAGTCTTCTTCATCTGGCCGCATTGCATCAATATGGATCAAATAATCCATTGGGTGTACATTCAGAGATGGATCAAATTTCTTTTTACCCTTATTTTTATGTAAAGGATCTAGTAGGTTGGGTAGCTTTTGCTATCTTTTTTTCCATTTGGATTTTTTATGCTCCTAATGTTTTGGGCCATCCCGACAATTATATACCTGCTAATCCGATGCCCACCCCGCCTCATATTGTGCCGGAATGGTATTTCCTACCGATCCATGCCATTCTTCGTAGTATACCTGACAAATCGGGAGGTGTAGCCGCAATAGCACCAGTTTTTATATGTCTGTTGGCTTTACCTTTTTTTAAAAGTATGTACGTGCGTAGTTCAAGTTTTCGCCCTATTCACCAAGGAATATTTTGGTTGCTTTTGGCGGATCGCTTACTACTAGGTTGGATCGGATGTCAACCTGTGGAGGCACCCTTTGTTACTATTGGACAAATTCCTCCTTTTGTTTTCTTCTTGTTCTTTGCCATAACGCCCATTCCGGGACGAGTTGGAAGAGGAATTCCTAATTCTTACACTACGGATGAGACTGAGATGTGAAAAATTCTGACACCAATCATTTACGTATTACACCAAGAATGAATTTACAAGCGCATTCGTTTTATAGTTGGCTATGTTGATATAGCTTAGAAAAGGGAAAAGAGAGTGACAGAACTGAAAAAATTACCTAAACACCCTTAAGAATCCATAGGGACGTGAGTCCCCTCTCCATGAAACAATACAATCCGTTTGCCTGTCTTGGTTGATTTCGCATATCTCTTGTTCTTGGGCAAGCTGCTCTTGCTCAAGTGGAATCAGTTGCAGTTGGCATATATCAAAAAAATAAGTAGAAGATCCTGTCTTCTTTCTTGCTTTAAGAAAAATGCATTTCCAATGGCCAGATGTGCTTCCTACCTGCGCCTCGATATGCTTACTAATAGGGCGTTCCCTTCTCCTTCCATAATAAATGGAATGTTAGCGGTCATGTAACGCTCACGTAACGACCTCCTCACTCTCTCTTGCCGGCTTAGCCGGGGAGAGTAGATAGTCGAAAAAGAAAGGACAAAAAAATCGAAAGAAAAAAATCCCCTTTTCATTTCTTTCTCAATTCAACATTGCCTGGATTTTTCCCAACCCACCCTAAGGAACAGCCTCCCTTTATCTACGGGCTATGGCTCACGAAATGGTTCTCCGAATTGAAAGTGGATGCTCTGGATCTCGAAATGGAAGGTATGCTGCTATACGAACTGTAAGAGATGCTAGGCAAGGTGGCGCCTATATAAATGGATGACGAGAACTGGCTCTCTATCTAAGCAAGATGGTAGTAGGTGGGAAGCTTCTGGCTCTAGCTTACTCTGCTACAACTACTGTGACTTCCACTGCCGCTACTTGCTTTGCTACTTTAGGTAGTGCAGCTGTAGGCTCTACTACCTGGGCTGCTAGAGGATTTGGAACTAGGCCTTATGCTGCTGGTGGAGGTAGTGGTGGGGAAGCTGGTTCTAGATCTACTTTTGCTGAATCGACAGAATCTACTGCTCGGTCGACTGACTCAACCATGTCTTTATTCATTGACTGCTTTCATCAACAGAATCGCCGGAATCAACCGGCTCTACTGAAGCAACTACTCACTCTGGATCTGCTACTGGAAGATATGAATATAGGCATAGGTAAAGGTATGGTCAAAGGCAATCGCAGTGGTTGTTTCACCCAGAGCCGGAGTAGATTCACTCATAGCAGATACATTGGTTATTGATATGGATGAGACTGATCCGCTACACCATCACTACACTATAGATAGGTATATCGGCAGCGGGAACACTGGTAGAACGTTCCCATCAGGCAACAACGGAAGGGAGCCTCTAACTTGCCTGACCAAAGGAGAAGAGGAGTAGTCGAAAAGGAAGGAGTACGATCATCATCTTATGGAACGGGATTCGCTTTATTAGCGGAAATTTAGGAATGCCCTGCGATCAGCCTCAAGGCTAGGTTCAGGTCCGGCTACTACCGCATGGCCATGAGAGATGCGATTCTGGATTTTGGATACCTTAGTGAATGAGGGGCGGATGCGCTTCTCTCTTATGGATGAAGGCAGGGATCACCACAACCTGGAGCTTTATAAGGGGGTTCTATAAGGTTCACGCCCCGTCTAAGGCTCGACCGAGCTGTACAAAACAACGAACGCTATGAATGCATGGGGAAAGGCAAGACCCAACCCCAACACGAACAAAATACCCCAATACAATCACTCACTCTATAGGATAAAAAAGGGCTTCTCTCTGTTTTATTTTGGGAGGGGAGATCACATTCTATCCTAGGGCTAGGATAATATCCTATCTTCGGATAAAAGAAATCTTCCTTTACTTTCCTTTAGCTAGGTAACACCTAACCTGAGGCCTGTCTCTATCTATATATGAGTTGTGAACGCCCGACGATTTGATGATAGAGTGATCTAGAATTGTATGGCCAGGTAAAAAGCTAATCGAAAGTCTTTTATCCTACCCTATATCAGTTTCATTCTCACATAGGTGTAAAGAGAAAAAGTAGTAGCTATTATAGATAGCTAAAAGTCTATATAGGGTGAAAAAAGAAAAGAAAGGGAAAATATGATTTAATTAATCTATATATATATGAAAATGAATTTGTATCATATATTTATTAAACTTACTACGAATAAACCTGAATTTAGGGAACAACCCACTTATCATATTAATAATTTTTTAGGTATTAAACCTGCATGGTATATTTGAAAGGGTAGCGATTTTGTTATATTCTATTATTAGACTTATATAGTTATAAATGAGCTTAAAACACTTATGAGATCAGCACCCCCTGATGCTAAATCTATTATATACAAAATGTAAGATCAACTTGAAGGAACTAGTGCTTAAGTTACCTATACATTCTATAAATGGATACCTTTTAGATATATCTATAAATATAGGATACCCTTCTTATAAATTCCTCAGATAAGAGGACTTTCAGATATCTTACAAAATTATACCCCTATAAGGATAAAGAGCTTTAATCTAAGGTATGCTATTCACTACTCGTATTACGTAGATATTCGCTTTGTGATTTTTCTTTGTATATTCTTTGGTTATTCTATATGGGCGTGCATAGCCCCTTACCCTATTTTAAAGAATCCTACTAAGGCATTGAGTGCTCCTGATATTCAAATCATTGTTCATTCTATCAGAGATACTTATTTAAACCATGTTTGTTACCACCACTCAAATATTCTTAGCCCATGTGACTGTGGGGAGCCTATCAATAAGACTGTTAGAGCTCTCTTTCCCCTATCATCCTTTGACCCACTACATATTAATAATGTAGAAGTTCAAAAAAACACTTCTATTATGGTAGCAACCATTATTCTCACTATAGCTCTTATGGAGTCAGTTTAGAAAACAGGGGTATATTTGCCATTCTATGAATAAAAAAAGATCTTATTATTATTATTTGTTGTTTTATCCTTTCAATTTATCTTACCAAGCAAGGGATTCACTCCAACAGAAGAAAACCCTGATATCGAATCTGAATTGAGCACTCGTATTTCGCTACCTTTCTCCGATCGACTAAGAAGATTCACTGATAGCGTCTGCTAGAGATGCTTTACCTAACAATGACTTTCAAGTGGGAATGAAAGTCGATATAGGGCTAAAAAGCCACATTTTTCGATCCTTCAGGCCGTAATCACCCGATTGAAGAGGATCCAGCGGGAGGTCAATAGAAATTCTTTGTGGAAGAAAGGTAGCTAGATGTCTACTATTTATTCATACTTTAGAAATGAAGGACTCTCTCTATCCTGAGTTACTCAACCAGACCCGGACCTTACTCATACTTACTTCCCGGTACTCAATTCCGCTATTTCTCAACCGGACTCGAAGACAGTGGTCTAACCATTTCAAAGTGTGCTAGTACTCGAGGAATGGCAGAAGATTACAAAGACTCGAAAACAGAAAGGGCATTGGCATCGGGGCTAGAAAGCAAGTAGGTAGGAACGCAAGCATGAAAGGAAAGCTAGAGAGAGATAGCCCTTTTCTAAAGTATATATAACCATTCTAATCTAAAGGCTTATACTCAAACGGACTCTAAAACCATAAGGCATGGGGTTCGCTTTCAAGTGAAATTAATGAGCTTGTTAACGGTACCTGGGCACCTCTTGCTAGCTGTTCTACCGCCATCAAAGATGGCCTGTAGCTTGATTTCGAACAGAGAACTTCTGTCTATTAAAGGATAGACGAGCACACGTACGCGAAAGAAAGCCAAGGAAAGAGCGGCAAAAGCTTTTTCTCTTTTTTAAAAGAAGTAGATGCCATGAGGATGCCCAATGGAGAATTAGATGTCAGCTGGGGGATTCAAGCTCTATACCTTACCTCTCCAAAAGGGCAAACAAAAAGGCCTATAATCAACGCAAAGGGGAGCTCTAAGGATAGGATACAGGCAGGGATAGAAAGATAAGAAAGAAAGGCAAAGGCCAAGGTTCATTAGCTCCATAGCAGCCAAGTGGTAGGTTTTTTTCGGATTTAGGCTACTTAAATAAGAAAAAGAAGGAATGAATTGATTTTGTGATTCCTTCTTTCCGCTCTTCGCTTAGCTACACCGGCTTACAGATGCCCATATCCTTCATGGATCTAGGAGTTCCTACGAATAATGGCTAGCGGGATTCCGCATTCAATCGGAGTTGCCTTAGTTGGTTTCCGGCACTAAAGACTCTAAATAGTAGTTTATGCCGCTTCAAGAAGCATTCTAATCCCTTCTTTAACTTACAGGGCAATCAAGGAATAGAAGCTACCATCCTAGGGATAGGATATATTATATCTCTCTACCTAGCTCCTTGTCTAGCAGCCAAGAACAAGAGAGCTACTTAACTCAGGTTTAAGAATGATTTAGAGTCAGATGAGAAAACCGGAGAGAGCCTCAATAAGTTAATAGGCCATTTATTACTTGACTCTTAGAACCTTTGTTTTGGGATCCACTTCCAGGACAGGAAAGGGCGATCCATCTATTGACTTGACCCTAGTTCACGAGAAAGAGTCCTAGGGATAGACCCCTTTGTTTTACACCGAGAAGAAATCAATAGAATCGTCTGATACTAGATGAAGAGGTACCCCGGAAGGGATAGAGGAGGGACAGGCCTGCCATTAGAAGAAACCAAAGAAAGGCAATTAGTTCATCTTTGAATAGGTAGCCCGGTTAACCAGACAACCTGGAGGGACTTCCTGCCATACAGGAAAGGAAAGACCTGGGGCCTGTACTCCGGAACTCCGCTTATATCGAAGGGGAGCAGCTTTTTATGCGACACTACTCTGGCGAAGAGTGAACCGCTTCCTACGCATTTCTGTCGGTCAAAAGACCAGATCCCATTACCTATTTCCACATCTCCGGTACCGGTCTAATTCACCTCGCAACGAAGGGCGCACTTATCTTAGAATAATGACAGGATTCCCTCGTATTTAGTACTTCTATGATATCGGTTAAACTACGCCCACTTCTGGCTCATCAACTAGGGCAGATCACTCATCTTCGGTTTTTCTTCTTCCCTATCAACCCGCATAGGAAACTACGTCAATCAGAGGTTGTTAGCCCCTGTCCATGATAGGTTGATGGCGGTTCTTCGCCATGGATGGCACCTTCGAACCGCAGAGAAGTAGTGCTATGAGGGCATCTTTCGTCTCATCGAGTAAATACCCTTTACGCTACTCTCCAGGTTGGATTGATGTAATTGAGCTTAACCGGGCTTCTTCTTTTTCTTAGCTTTGTATTCTTTTTTCTTCCTCTTATTATTGAGTCTTCTTATTATATAGTCTTAGTTTCTTTTCTGTTTGGTTGTAGATAGCTTGGGTTCATCTGCAGGATGTGTGGAGAGGGCCTCAACTGGATCATCTTTTGAAGACGGACTCTGATCTTTCTTTATTGGAAGCTTCACTAGAGTATCATGTTGAAGTGATTCATATTCTTTTAATTGAGATTCCAGTAACTTAATCTGATCATCTTTTGACTTAATTAGATTCTCTTGATTCTGAATCTTATATTCTTGTAGCATAATCCTATTTTCTAGATTAGATAAGTCTTTCACATTCAATGGTATTGTGATAACCCTATTATTCTTATCATCTCTAACTGGTGTCCTCTTGGTACCCGTATCGATAGAAAGTTTAACTTATTTTTTACTTTTCATTATGATAAGATTCTTCCAATCTATGTGGAAGTGTGATTCCACAGTTCTCTTCATTTTATTGAATTCATTTTGCTTCTCTGGATTTCAAATGTATTCGTATTGTAAGTCAAACCATTCTTTATCGACTAATTTTTTGGCAAGACCCTTATGCTTGATAATATCATCGTTTGGAAGCTCAAGTAAATCACTCTTTGGTGCTAAGAAGGTACCTTTCTTAACATTGTATTCTAACTTAGATTTACCTAATTCTTAAGATATCTCTTATTCATTCAGGAATAGGATTTTTAAGAACGACGGAGTCCGTATCTGTGTAGTAACAATCTTCTCTAGATATAGATTTATACATGTGAATACGCGAACAAGCTGTGATCGCAGCTGCTAGTTGTACAGCGGATAACCTTGGAGGAGCCCAGTCGGTGGCATCATCTCTATTATTTAAGTCAGATAGAATATAGTCTTTATCGCTAAGCTTATTAGCTATGTTGAAATCTTTATTCTGAATCAGATAGTTATACTTATTTTCCTCGCATATGGTAGTGATTGTGCTTTCAGGTTTAATACCAAATCTACCGTATAGTGAATTCAACAGGATCTTGTAAATATAGGATAAAGCTTCATTTCCTCTTTTCTTAGCTTCTTGTCTGCTTTTAAATATATCGGAAACATAGTCCTCAAAAGGACTCTTCATCTTCTCAAATAAGTAGCCTGAGAGAGGAATGATCTGATAGCCTATTTCTTGCGCATACTTTCATTCTTCACTATAATACACACCAATGAATTCACCGGTAGGGAAGACTAGAGTTTTCGTCGCTGGATTAAGACGACTTAGCTACTTGTCTGAAAGCGGAAAAGGAAGGTGACTAACTTCATTCGGTAAAGCTAGATAGCAACCGAAAGAGGCACATCAAAAGATCTTTTCTTTCGGATAACATTGATCCACAATCTTTTCTCTGGTTAACCAATCAGGAAGAAGCAGCTCCTACCCGCTCAAGTGAGGCGAGAATAGCCTCGTCCCCCTTGGGTCATTCTTTTTTGTATTCTTTCACTCAACCTTGTGAATGCCGCATTGGAAAGCCCCTCTTGAAAGCTATCGATCACTGACGAGAAAAGGGAATGAAATCACTTGCTGAACAGCTTGTAACTTTAGAAGCTATAGCCGATGACCCTAGCTTCCATCACATCAACCATAAGAAAGAAGAAGAGTATCGGAAAAAGACGCTTACCTATTTATTGGATAGCCTTAGCTGGCCGTGCCCCCGATAAGATCTTGTCTAGCTTCTTTCGTAGTAGATCAAGCTGTATAAGTAAGTAGTTATAAAGACTGAAGTCTATTGGTTTGGAATTCAATAAAAAAGGCTACCTTAGCCCGACGGAACCGCGCCCTTCTTTTCTTTCATGACATTCGCCTCAAAACCTGCTTCCCCCATTTACTCTTGGTCGAGCGTATGAGCCTTAATACCACGAAATCCCTTTGTTAATCGGTTTGCTTAAGTCGTCTTGAGATCATGAAAAATAAGTAAGTAATAGGCGCCTTATCACGGTGCTCCACTAGAGTGGTAGCCAAACCAATGGCTAAATCTTATTCTTCAAAGTAAAGGTAGTCGAAGACTTCTGGGTCTTTGAAAGGAGGTCACTTCAAGGGCACATGACCCAAGGGTCAAATCCAGTTTACAAGTTCAGTTATTCTCTAAAGATATTTCACTTAAAGTGGTTAGAATATAAGGATATAAGCTGAGGTATAGCCGGTCTGGGGGAATGCCTTCTCACGTAGGAAGTTCCAATAAAGCAGGCCATCTCTATCTCTCTCGAAAGCTTAAAGTACCTGAGGGAAAGAACTTTCAAATAAAGTTCTTCCTTGTGGAAATACAACACCACAACCAAAAAGGGTAGTCGCTTATGATGGTACGATCTGGTACCGGGGATCCTAGTGCGTAGCCGGTAAGGAAGTCTTTATTAAGTTCGCAGTGAAAATCTGACTTGTGCCAGCAGTTCCCTTTCGTTTAGTTGGTGAAAGCTAAGGTGGAAGTTGGTGGGCGTATAAGTATAAGTTCAATCAAAATCATCATCTGCCCACATCTTAATCAACAGACTAAGCAGCAGGGAAGGAGGCGAAAGAAAGGCTTCGGCATCAGGAAAGGAATTCGATGATTCTGAAGCCTTGGCATAAGAAGAAGAAAGAAAGGGTAGGCTGAACAATCCGAGCATGCAACATCAGATAGGTAGGCCCACTCATCTTAATTAGGAAAAAGTGCTCACGGCTCTCCTCTCGTACAGCTGGTACATGTCCTTTCCTTTCTGGGAGGCCTAATTGCTTGCTGAAATAAAGTAATTCAACTTGTGGCCCGGGGCCAAAACCCTTCCACAGATAAATGGGCTACTAAAGGCGTAAAGGCTCTACTTATTGAAGTTCAGCTTTCGCGTAGCATGGTGGGTGGGCGGAGGTCTCTTCTCTCTTCAAGTCTTAAAGGTAGTTGTTCAGATTGTTCAATTTCACCTTAGCTCCAAGCCAAGCCGTCTTATCTAGAAAGCCAATAGCAAGACGCTAGCAAGCCCACCTCTAATCCAGCAAGCATGTGAAGGTGGGAATAGATTCAAGCGATCGGGCGGCGGCGAATGCTCGGCTTGGTGCTGAGTTCTGACCGGTGCCTGCTCGGCTGCATGGCATTGACCCTGTTGGGGGCCTTACTATACTCCTTCATGAAGGGGGGAAGTCAAAGGAAGATAGATCATCTGATCTTTCAGCGGTCCCCGGCCGTCAGTATCATGTCCCCGCGTCTCAGCATCTAGAAGAGCTAGGCATCAGTTTGAGTTCGAGATCGAGACCCAGAAGTAGAGATAGAGGCAAAGGTTGCAGCAGAAGATTGGACTGGAACCCGAGAAGGACAAAAACAAGATCTCTTAGGTGGAAGTTACTGACGATCGGGCTTCAAGCAGCTAAAGCACCTGAACTCCTGAGCTTTATTGGGTGAGTGGTGGGAGGATAAATGGACTGGTCGACCCTCTCCCAATTTTCCTGTGAATAAAGCCCTTCTTTAAAGAGCCATTTCGGTAGGTTTTCAATTTAGTCATTAGAGGAAAGGAATAGCAGACCGTGGAAAGCAAGCTACTCTCTCTAAACTAAATGGAAAAAGAGCTTATCTTATAGCAGCTCTCTCAGGGAAGCTTCCTTCGGGATTAACTGGGTAGAGGTGAATCAGCTTTCTTTCCTTAGGAGGACGTTTTTCTTGATTTTGATTGAGGCTGCCTTCGCACAACCGGCACAGGGTATTCATAGCTGCTGGTCTCGACCGGTTCACTAGAATGGTTGGAGCAACTGGAGCTCCTACTATCCCTAGAAGCTGATGTTGGTTGTTGGCTAGGCTCAACTTGAACCACCGGGCTTACCCATTTTTAGATCATGCCTCCGTAGTTTTTGGTATTTAAGCCTTCCATTTCTCTGCGACTTCTGGAACGGATGGGGCTTTTCCCTCTCCAACTGGACTAGAATAAAGGAAGGTCGGCCCGGCCTGTGATCGTAGTCCGATAGCTATTCCTGCCCCAACTTAACCAATGGGGTCCGGTAGTAAGGGGTAAGAATGAACAGAAGGCGACTAACCAATCTATCTTTGAAACCAGATGCCCGGAGATGTTTGATTCGTAGGGCTAGGAGATCGGTGAAGAGGGCCGGACAACCAAGCAAAAAGTTCTTCCATTACGGCTACTCTTAAATTTTGCACTACCACCTTATCCATTACTGGAGACGAAAGCAGCTATCCCTAATGCCTTGCCCCTCTCCCTCCAGTCGGGAGCTAAACCCGGGGAGTGAGAAGAGAAGGAAGGGAAGAATCGGCTAGGAAAAAATAAGATTTAATCGTGTTAATGCTAAAAACTCTAATACCCGGTATTCTCCGACATTTATAATATCTTATACTTGGTTCGAATCCAATTCCTGGTAAGGAAGGCAAAGATTAGAAATAAATTCCTGGATGATGAACAAGATGCACTGCAGCAGCAATAGCAAGTCACTTTGGAACGACCCGGCATCGAGGTCTCGACGAGCCTTCTCTACTCCCCAACCGCACCACCTGGGGAAACCAAGCGAAAGAAGACAAGATCGAATCTCCACTGTCTTGTGCTCGTCTCGGGGAATGGACACAAAAGAGATATTTCATATTATCATGAGAAAGCATTCAGAATCGGCATGAGCAAAAGCCCCCGTAAAAGCTTCAACAGGAAAAGCAGTTCAGCAAGACAATGGAAGCCAAATAAAAAAAAAAAGATCCCCTTATGTTTTTCCGTCTTCTTCTCTTTCGGGTGGGAGGCATATCTCAATAGCTCGATTCTTATTCTTTCTTTTCTGACGACTTTGCGGCTAACTGGCCTCCTTCTTTGAGGCCGTGGGATGGGAACCTCTGATTGAAAAGGAAGAGGCCGGTTTTACGCCTCAGCCAATGAACTCTTTCGGGCTGCGTTTCCTGATTCTATCTCCATCAATATAACAGAGAAAGATAGAGCTCAGGAGCGTAGTCAGAGGTCTTTGGTGCGTGAATGCTTGACTTAGAGCTTGAACTAGGGGCAATCCAGCAACCATTTCAACTGGATACCATCAAGCAAGAGGGCAAGAGAGGAGGAGCCGATGAAATTAGGAGTTCTTCCCCGCTGACGTCTAAGCTCTCAAGGACTCGGATTAGTCAACAGGAATGAAATCTAAGAAAGCTGGTAGCTCGAGCGAGGAGCGGAGCCTAGCCCTATAGCTATAGGCTATATAAGATTCCATTTCCTCTGCTTTGAATAGTTAGAATCAAACTAATTGCTCATTCATTCAGAGCTCTTGTCGGTCAAGTAGATCGAGAGAGAGAATTGGCTTCTATATAATCTGCTGGAGTCAGATCAGTAGGGGAGTTCACACCGGGACTTTCGTAATAGAGAAAGAACCCATACCCTGAACCGGGGAAAGGCGATAACGACCCGGGAAATGGTGAAGTACGTGAATCGACTCCCTCTTCGAGTCAAGACCTTATACAAAAAAAGAAAGAAGAAGGGAACTCACAGAAGCTAGATCACTCAGAGAAGCTCTTTCACAGGCTCACTTTATACCCTTATTATGCACTCTAAATAGAATAAGAAGAAGTCAGAGTACCTACCATCAATCTCCGTAGCTAGATCGGAGATGCAAGAACATAGATTGGAATAGACAGATTGAGATGTGCTCCTTCGTAGCGAGATTCCCATAGATGTGACTTTCCCCTTACGTAGTAGAATGGAAGTGACGAAGCATCTATTGAACTACCATTTATGGAAGAGTAGCAACAAGATTGGAAGCTCTTTCCCTTGGGTGTGCATTCATATGGCAGTCAAAAGTAGCCTGATTGACAGCCTTTTTGACTCCATAGGAAGCGAGAGAAGCAATAGAAAAGGAATCCAAGTCAATAGAAGTAGTAGGCCCATGCCAAGCATTCTTCATTCTCCAATCAGTAATGCCAATCATGAGTCCTCCTTGTTTTCCCCTATACGGAAGAGACAGGAGCGATATTGGTACCCTAAGGCTAGTTCCCATGCCAAATGAGTAGGCTGATAGCCTGGGAATCTAAGTCACTAGACCAGATGGAATCGTTGCCTGGCTTTGACTCTTCCTAAGGCAGTTCGTGAAGCAATTAGCGGAAAGGACAGACTGGCTTGATGCCTTTGCAGATGTCTATGACTCTGGAATCAGTCTCGAATCCGATTTCCGACGAAAAGGCTTATGGAAGGATTGAGCCCGAAACTGGCATCTGAATTGGATTCATTTTCATTTCCCAGTGGCTGGGCACCTGCCCATGCTCATCTTTGGGGCATTCTCTTTCCCCTATCATCCTTTGACCCACTCAAACTTCATAATGTAGAAAAAAAGAAACACTATGTGATAATGGTATCAACTATGATTCTCACTATAGCTCTGACGGAGTCAGTTTCTCAACACGGGATCTCTATACCATTATGAAACAAAGATCAAGCATTATCTATCAGGTAAAGGGACTTCTTTCCATTAGGCTTCTATTGAATGTAATCAGGCTCATCTCTCTGGTTCGTCCTTGCCGGTTGGTTATAGTTCAGATTCAGTGACCACAGAGTCAGTCTTCGGTTCCATATCAGTGTCTACAGAAAAGGGCAACCGGCTCACATCCTTGCCCGGGACAGTCCTAATTGAAACATAAGAGTGTGTTTGACTTGAGTTTGTTCTTCACTCTCTTCCCATCATTATGGAAGAGTAGTTGCTTTGCTGTATAGCTAAGATTTCTTTCCATTGGGAGTTCTTCCTTCGATTCTTCGTATGTTTTCTCCCTAGCCCTAGCAGCCTTTACGGGGTGCTTTCCGGTTGGGTGAGCTACCCTTTTTCAATGATATATGGATCAAGGCCTCGCTGAGCCAGATCAGCACGAGCTACTAAAGTAAAGAGAAAGAAGCTAAAAGCCTCCGGGCGTGGGAAGAGGTTGGGAAACCGGCCAGGCAAAAGGCTATCCTGAATCAGATACCATTCTGAGGGGAGAGACCCGTAACCAAACAAAGAGGCCTAACTGCAAAGCAAACCAGAAAGATGTCATCTATGCTCTTGACATCGAGAAAGAGCTTCGTTGTTTGATCTGTCCACTGGGACATCTACAAATTGAATCATCAAAGAAGAAGAACAGGCATTGTCCGCAACCCTTGTTGAAAGAAAGAGGAACTGCCTTTACTCGTCAAAGCCAGCATCCCAGATGCCTTCATGACCTATAGACTTGTTATTCTGCTTCTGTGGAATCTTTGTATTGTTAACCCCTAAGGGAAGGGGAAGATCACCACTCTATTAGTGGGACTTCTACCGGTTTATTGGATAGAGTGAGTCCTCTGATTCTCTATATCGATCTACTGGGAAAGCATCGATCTAGCCTCCCACTCATTCTGCTAAAAGGATGTCCTAGAACGGAGAAGTGGAATCAAATGATCCATCTTCATTTTCCCATAGGACACATGGAAAGAATGCTTCCTTGTCCTTGTAGCTCGGGGAAGAGAAGGCATCCATGCCGGACATCGTTCTTTCTCGGCCCATCAAGAACTCGGCATCGAAGACTCATTGCTCTAGGGTACCTGATGGATTTGCTTTCCAGCCTGTGGTGAAGACCCATTCCTTTGTTCGTTATATTCTATTGGTTCTCGCCCTAGCCTACTCTGATTTTCCAGACGGAGCTTTTTGATTTTTCTATTTCGCCCTTGCTTGTCTAACGGGAGCAAAAGGACTCCTATCTTAACTCACCGTAGTTGAAGAAGGAATGCTTGGTAGTGCTAATGGAATGCCCCAGACATATGTAAAAAGAGAATCTCGATAGAATCAATAAGAAAGCTCATTGGAATGAAACATGGCATCCATCTTCATCAACTTACAGTAAGCGCAGTGGAGAGAGTGGCTCTCGGGGAGCGGGCACTCATGGAACGTAGCGATCTCAAGATACCTGACTTGCTATCTCTTCAAGTCAATCACGATGATGAGGACTCACTCATCTCTATGTGCGGATCATCGTCTGATCCATGCCCCCTTGGGTTGTTAAAGTAATTACAGATGGATGAGATAGCTACCTTGATTGATTGCTGGGAATAGAGAACCAATCTATCTCTCCCGGGGGTAATTAGAAGAAGGAAGCATTGATGAGTTCACTGCGTGTTGGTAGCGAGGATAGAGAGAACAAGAATGAGCAGCCTTCCATGAATAGAACACCAAGGAACCTTTCTGGATCTGCTTACAGCTAGCGAAGAGGAAAAGGAATGCTTGTTGATTGGACTGATGCGAGATAGCTAGATAGAGAATGAAAAAGCCTTAGATGAACTACCAAATAGAGGTCTTTCCCCGGATTGAACTCACAGAGATGGCTAACAAAGGGTATTGATGTTAATATCATTAGAATGGAATGGAGGGGAGGTGCTCTAACCACTAGAATGAGAATGGAGTCCTACTTTCTTTCCCTCGGCACCAAGCTACGAAGCCAATTGATCTATCTTGGGATGCTTTCCCGTAGATGAAGAATAGGATGGATCGGTCTATGCCCACTAACTAATTCTTTTTTGTTTGAAATGAGCCTGCGGCATGCCTTCTACGCGCTATACCCACTTGATTGAATGGCTTTGCCCTCTTCCTTGGCTTCAATCTCTGTTCCAGTAGAAGAAGAATAGGGCGCTTAGCCGGGAAAGAGCTTCTATCGCTAATGGTCACCGATCTAGGGCATCCTAACCTAGGGAACTCATCTATGGAATCTAGGCTCCTAGGACATAAAGGAAATGAGGACTTGTTCTGTTCGTCTATCGAGCATCTCCGTCTCTAGCTCTGGGTTCTCAGTTCGCTAACTAGTGTCAAAGAAAGGGTTTAGCACTTCCATTGGTCCATAGAATACCGAATCACTGACAGTCGACAAGACAGACTGATTTCACTCCCTCGATGGAGATTCATCACACTCTATGCACTAGCCCTTTTGTCAATTCATTAACGGACAGAAGCAGATTGAATTCGAGAATAAATAATAAGGGTAGGCAAGGCTTTTTAGCCCGTCCTTCTTCAATCAAGTACGAAAACAACACAAACTGATATGATCACACCCTGCTAGCGCCTCTCAGTGAGAGACCTTCTTTGATCTGTTCTCGTATCGGATGTTCCGGTTCACTCAGATTCCAATAAGATGGTATGGTATAGTAGGGTTTAATGGGCTGAGCCAGATGGATGAAATCTAATCTTTTCCTTTTACCACAGCTGGTTCATCATCCCAAACATCAGGGACAACCTTCCATTACTTGTTACGCTGAAAGATCAGATTGCTTGGTTCGTAGTTTCAAAGTCAGGGAGGGTGAAGCACGTGAACCTTGGTCAACAATCTTAAGCAGTCAAAGAAAGAACAGAAGCAGACATCATTCAATAAGAATGTGTGTATGAGTTACGCCCTTCCGAGAAGAAAGCAGAAAGCTAGTCTTTGAATCGCTTAGGATATGCATTGGTTGTTCTTCCCTCAATAGACAGATACGATAAAGAAAGATCTCACTGCTGGGAGGTGGAGATGGATAACACCCAAAAACAACTAAAGGCTGACCAGGTCGAAGAGGGAAGTAACTTGTAGGATAGGAGTCTCCCTTTCCCTATATATAGCCGGTGAGTGAATAAACAACCACAGGAGATCAGCCTTTCTTTACTCTTTCCAGCTGAAAGAGAATCTAGCTAGGTTCGTAGTGTCAAAGACAGGAGGTTCACAGCACTTGACCTTGTTGTTCAACAATCTTGATACCCATCAAAAGCAGTCCGTTTCCTTGAATGACCTTAGGAAGGGCTCATATGCTTTCAAAACGAGATCTTCTGTTGTATGTAGAGATGAAAATAGATAATGTGTCGTTGCCTGTAGCCTGTAGAAGGAGTGGGAGGATGGTCTTTCTTTGAGTTCGATAAGCAGTAGCAGTGCGTGAGACAAAGGAACGAGGTCACAAAGCCAAAGCATTTTCACATTTTATGTCATTGCCACTCTCATCAATCAAATGATTAAAATAATATATCTTGTAATATAGAAGGGTGTATGGGGATGAGCAGAAAGACAGAACACCCATACATCATCTTCATCCCATGCTTGGCCCATCTAGGGGGCAGCATCAGAGGGAAGGAAGAACGGGTGTAGCACCTTTCCCTTGGTCAATAAAATTCGGATACCAACTGAGTCCTTTCCGCTCTCCGTAGGGCAAGCTCTAGCTATAGTAGTTCAGTTTTCAAAGCTTCTGACTGTTCCGTTCCCGTCCGGGTTAGTTCAGATGGATCGAGTAATTACATTCTAGAAGAAAGCAGCCAACCGGCCGCTCTTCTCTGGTTGTTCGTACTTGTCCGGTGCTTAGTTCAGATTCAGTGACCAGTGCTTGTCAGGAAAATGCTGTCTTTGAATGGCTGACCCGGCTAAGCGCTTCACAATGCGCCCAGTGACAGTGTTCGATTTCCGTGCCTGTCTACAGAACAGGAACGAGGTCGTCAAGAAGGTTTCAATCAGGTGTCTATCCCCACCTCAATCGGTTCGAGATTAAACATATACCGTGCTCCGCCTCCCATTTAAGTAAGATCTCCTCGTTGGTCGGGATTATGCCCAATACCCCACTCACTTCCATCAATCCAGCTGGTAAGTTCCAGTTTCTTTTGTGCATCTTTCTCCCATGCTTTCTCTGTTGGTCAACAACCAACCACATCTATAGTTCTAACTACTCCGTGCAAGAAAGACTCTATTTATGGAGGGAATTTGGATTTCTCATAGCAATCAATGTGGAACTGGTTGGATAGCGTATTTCAAGACAATCAAAGATGGTGGCTATTCCTGGGTTTCTTATACATCGTCTATCTCTGTTACGCCTTGATCTTGCACCGAAAAGATCGTAAAGAACTCGAAACCAAGATGATGGAAAAAGAGAGGATCGAAGAAATCGAGTTCCACTATTCTTGGAAAGGCGTCAAAGTCCGTATGCGATGCACCCCTTATCAGAAACCTGGACGCCATCCCTGCCCATGGAGTATAAGTGGGAGTTTCCTTTCCTTCTACCTCTTTCGGGCTTGTATACTATAAGGAGTATAATATACTTTACTTGTAGGAATACTAGAATAGGGAGTTCACTTAATCCAATTACAGCCCTAAGGTAAGGCTAACAAGTTTTCAAGCTGATAAAAGAAATCCGGCAGGAAAGGAAGAAATCAAATGGCAATCTCTGAGTCTGTGTGAGACCTTATAAGAGCCAGTTCCATTGGGCCTTCCCCTACATCTAATCCAGTGGAAGTTGTCGTTCCCGGGCCAGTAGCTTTGAAAGCCTAAAAGAAGGATTCTATTTCGGGTCCATCAAATACAAACGCAAGCTAAGGAAGTTTGAAAGCTATAGTTATAGTATTTGAATTTCAATAGAGCCCAGTAAAATTCTCTTTTCTTTCCTGCCTATTTCCTTTACCTCGGTGGGCAGCTAACGAAATCTCATAGAAAAAGAAAGGGGCTGGTTAACGAGTCTAACTAAGATTCGACTTGAATGATGTTTTTGGTGTTATTGGACAGAATTGTTGCCCTTTTTCCACGCCTCATTTTTCAGAATATGATTATGAGCTGCAGAACGCTTGAAGCTGGAATTTGAGCATTGAATACAGAATCTTTTTTGATTTATTGCCATCCAAATCTGCCACTTCTTTGGCGAGCCCTTTGTCATCCTTAGGTTATTTGTGGATCGGGTTCAGTCTTTATGAAGAAGGTAAGGTCTCTCGTTGAGGCGCCGTCAAAGCCGACTTTTGAGAAACAAAAGTGGAACAAATAACCTCGGAGATATGGATTGAAAGGCATTCCTCGTCCCAGCCATAAATCAATGGGTAAAGACGGGCGCAGCCAAATCAACCATTTCCTATCAAGACTGGGAGAACGGCGATTTGACAATCGACCAAGAGACAACTATCCTACCCCTCCAATCCTACAGAAGGTCATATATGAACCTCTGTACGGTATATTGAAACCGAATGGCACTTAAGCCATGGGGATGAAAGTCGTTACTGAGACAACGGATCGACAAAAGAAAGACCGGTACCATCTGACTCCTTTCGATATAAATTCTTTATCTCTCCCATCTTTCATCCATCTGGAAGCTCATTTTTCAACACTCCAGGAAAGTGAAAAACAGGCTCTGCTCCCGAGAAGCAAATGCATCTTCTCAACTGGAAGAAAGTAGGCTTGTGAACCAGAGATAGAACCTGGTGAATGCGTAAGCGCAGTGCCTTTCGTAACTATATATTATACCATACCTTCTTCCTGGCCGGCCAAGCTCTTTTCATTTACAACCCTTTCCTTTTCCGATCTCTCCGTTTGCAGTTCCTGCAGCTTTCCCCCCGGTGAAAGATCAATTGGTTCGCTCGATCTGGAATGGAACCGGATAATATGAAATGGGCTCTCGACCCAGGCCTTGCTTTTCAAAGAAACCAGTCCTATCGTATCGACTAAGGTTTCCCATCCTAGCCTATCCCGGTGTCTGCTACCGAAAGAGAGAATCGGTCTAAGTGCAGCTCAAAACCAGCCCAACCTCTTCATGGTCACATCCCCTTATCCGACGCTTTTCGTGTTGTTGCATGTGCCTTACGGTATCCAGATCCAGTCCTCTCTGCTTCCTATGATTGAAGTGAAGATCCGCAATGTCTGCTTTCCTTACTCTAACAAGTAAGCAAGTCAACTACCTTGGTAAGAAAAAAAAAGGATTTCATAATAGAACTGGGGACTAGAGGCCTCTCCGATTGAGAGGATAAAGTCTGTGATTCAAAAACCAAACCAGTTGTTAGAGCTGGGTCGGATAGGCAATCAACATGATTGGTCCCGACCCAGTTTAAGTAGTTGGGTGTGAGTGCGCTTCTTCAATCTAGGTAAGCGAAAGCAAGCAGTAGATCGAGAAAAGAAAGAATACGGATTGCAACCTACAGATGAAGAATAGAATTAAATAAGAAGAGGAATCAATCGTTCAGTGATCGCTACGCTTGATTGGGGCAGGCTACCCACACTGTTTTGGCTAAAAAGCCATCTCCTTGCCTCACAGTTTACCTACTCCAAAGTGAAGACAAAAAAATCTGTCTAAATAGCTCCGGTGGAGCTTCGCGGGGATCGTACGTCAGCCAAGGCCTTAGACCGGAGTCCCTGCAGGTTCTCAGCTTCTGTTCTTTCATAACCTCCTCGGTGCCTCTTCCTGGCTACTCCACTCCCAGTCGGGATGGGTGCCACAGCTTGTACTGGCTAATTCTTTATATATAACCTATCTTTCCATTTGAAGGAGTCTATCCCACAGCTTAAGTCTGAAACACTACTATATCGGAATCGGACGAAAAGTCTTTCCCGGCCTCACTGAGTGGATCTGGTGCCCACACTTTATATAGTCCTTTTAGCTTTATTGGAGGATGTGCCCAAGCTTCTTTTGCTAAAGCACATCTCCTGTCTGAACCCTTGACCGATTCGAAATGAACAAACCCACATTTTTGAAAGAGATGATCGAGTCTGCCATCCTAGGCGGTTCTCCCGTAGCGTCTCTGCCGGCAACTTTCTAAGGTTCAGGTTTGTCTGCCTATCCTAGGTGACCATCTTCGTCTACTACAACTAGGGGTGTGTGCCATAGAGTGTGGTTCCAGGTGCATTTCCAGTTTTGATAGTTGTTGTCCTTCCTCTGTGATTCAAGACAAAGAGTATAGGCTAGAGTGGCTTTCCCGAGTGAAAAAAAGGTATAGTGGAATCTCCGAACGAACACTTCGAATCTGTATGCTCGTGCTTTCCGGGAAGGCTGGTCCGGTTAGTCCTTCTCCAATTAGCATCTCGCCTGATCGTCCGCTGAATAAATCGCACATGCTCCAAGGACTTCACGGAATTAGGAGGCACACAGGTAGGTATACCAAGATAAATGCGGGTAAGCCACGGGGTAAATAACCCCTTAATAAAAGCATGCATTTCCAGACAAGAAGATTGATTGTGGAGGAATTGTCCACATGATGAACCAAACGGAGCTTGAGGGGCAGAGTGAAGTTACCATTTGAGGAGCAGATGTCCCGGCTGGTAAGGGAAATGAATGAAAGAAGCTTCTCCAATAGGAGGCATGTGTTGAGCATTTGTTTCCTTTGGCAGCTGAAGTTCCAGTGCCATTTGAGTAAGGAAGATTGGCCAATCTGAATGACTCCCTGTGAGACTTTGAGAGCAGATGTATTAGTAGTTCCATTTCTAGTTGAAAACAACAAATTAGAATTCAATCACCAAGTGGATATCTCGATAACTAAAGGTGCCAAGCCTCGGATTCGACTTGAAATGAGGATAAGGGTTCCAGCTAGATATGTATGATTCACCCGGTACCTGGTATTGGTAGTAGCATCCGTCTCTTTCCCCTCCCTCTGTATGAGTAGAGAGGCTGAGGGGAGGTCTACTAAAGGGCTACTCCACCGGACGATTGTTGTCTTCTTTCAATAATGCTTTGTTGGTCACCGCTGCGAGGCATCGCCTGTTGTACAGTTGCTTTAGCCTAGGAGCCAACCTAGCTAAGGTTCACTCCTTTTTTTTATTTCCTTGAGGATGAGGACTTTTCATTCGATAAAGGACTTGAGATAGACAATTGCAGTGAGTCTTATCCCGGGTATGGGACCCTAGGCCCTGAATCTATTATAGTGTTATAAGTCCTCTTTCTTTATTTGCATAACCTCGCATCACACACAACAACAGGCATGGTTGCGCACCAACCGGAGTCGGTCCTTGCATTCAAATAGGGGAGCTCTCAAGCTCGATATTTTCTTTCTCGGTTGATACCAGCACACAAGGATCTTCCCTATGAACAGGAGGCAAGATTTCCGCAGCTCCGAACTTTGACCACGAAACAGAGAACAAGGCTGAAAAGAAGCTTTCTTCACTTTGACGATCCTAGTGTGAGTGGATGCGTAGTTTGAAAGTATTTCCACCTGAACCAGGGTCGTGCTGAACCTTTTTCTGGCTGACGTTCCTTGGAGGTCCACATGGACTTAGAATGAGGAAGTAAAGCATCGAATTCCATGTGTTCAGCATGGATTTCAAGATGAGGAATAGCACAAAAGAGGAAGCGTCCGGCATGAGAGATGGCTTCAGACTCGACCTGAAAGGTGCCAGTTACATCTATTGGACCAGACGGAAATACAAGCTTTCTTGTAGCATGCATGGGTTCGACGTATTCTTTTGCTTGAATTCGACTAGATCCCTTACCGCCTAGTAGTTCTCACTGGTAGGCTACCGGGGAAACTCGGTGGAGCCGCTGGTGGTTATTTGTCTCTTTTTCCCTGAGTGGGCGCCCTAGTCGACCTCTTCTCTTTATCCATTCCACTTTCTGTAAACCCCTGACTCTGTGTCTCGCGCTTTTCAGCCTGAATTCCATTCCCGTAATTCTTCTATTCTATGAAACTACATACATCAATTAATAAAATAGTATAGTAATAGAATCTAAGATAGAGTCTTACTTACAAGTGGCCCTTTCGGGGACTCTTGGGTGAGACTGGAAAGCAATACGGATTATACCCTTCCCTTCGTGCCCCTCACCCGAGGTCACCAGTTGTCCATTCAATCCGATCGGGGAATAAGCCAAGACCCTCCTTCCGAGGGTTAGGTTCAAGGGTTGATTCGAAGACGCATCTCCTCTCTTCGGGAAGCTAACAAATAAAGAAAGCTTTTGGCCTCCTTGCCTCTGTATGAGCCTTTTCGCTAATATGCTCGGTAAGGGTTCCTTGCTTGTGGAGTTCCTTCTTGGATTGAGGGAGTACGGAACCAAGCCCGGTGTTCTCTCCCATTAAGTTAAGCAATTTCTAAATTCATTCAAGGCTTGCTTTTAGAGCAATGAAGCTGAAAGATGAATTGAGAAGATCCAGAGCGAACTAATGAGTTTGAGTTCATGAGGTTTAGAAGCTAAATTGCACGAGCATTAGAGTAGCTAGGATTTGATACGAGTGAGACGAAGACTCGATGGTTCTTACAGACCAATCTCGACAAATAACATAAATTGGACAGTAACGAATACGAATTCATTCCATTCGAAATTCTTTGTCTCTCGACTTATAATTTGAAGGTTTTTATTCCATTGTTGAAAATCGAAGTTGTGTAACGCATATAGTTATCGATTGATAAGTGACTTCGTTTCCAAGCTTTTCCGTAAGTAAATCCAGCTCGTCTTTATTCTCTTATTCCATTCATGAGTTGCTAACTGACTATTTATCAATAGTGTGATTTTTCTCAGGTGACTGATCGAGTTGAATCAGAAATTAACAGATAGGGGAATGGCCTGCTCTAGATGCTCTCGAAGCAGTCGTAAGCCTAAGGTAAGGTTTGAAATCCTTAGGTTTAGCCTAGCCCTTTATCGAAGAAAATGGAAAAAAATCCCGCCGTGAAAGTGGCACGAACCGGGATATCCTATCGGAAAGAGAAAGGCATTAGCCAATCCCAGGAACGGAGCGTAGAAGGTATGAGTTCGACACCCGCTTAGCCCATAGCTTTATGGCTTAGAAGAGTCGCTGGCATTGGCTCTTTGCTTTAGGGACAGTCGATCAAGGGGATGACGGAAGATGGCAGAGAATGTAGAAGATAGCCACAGACAAGGGCTTTCGGCAAAGAAGGTGTAGGCGGAATAAGCTGTGATTGGATTGGACCAAATAAATGCCTTTTTTTTACACCATTGCATTGGTCCATGCCTCTCTCATTCTAAAAGTAGCTGTCTCCATCCCTTCTATGAGCAGGGCTTTGAACCTCGGATGCAACTCATAAACTTTTTTGTTATTCTGTAAAGGAAAGGGGCTGGGAGTCACTACTATTACTACTAAGGGACCAAAAAACCTTTCTCGTCTGTCATGGAGAACCTTCCCGGGCTCTAGCTCTACCATAGACTTAGAATAAGCGGGACTAGAGGACAAAGCATCGAGAAGAAAAGCCTTCAGAGCCAAGACCTACTCCTAAATCAGCAGAACTACGGATGAAGCAAGAACTCTCATCCTACAGACATCAAAGAAATCGCTGTCTAAAGCCAATGATTAGCGAGCAAGCAAGCCAAGCCGCAAGGAAAGGGTCACCGAAGTAGGGGACCGCAGCTAGCGAAGTGAACCGTTAGAAACCGGGGTATAAATAACAACAAGTCAGGCATGAAAGCCAAGTGAAGTGACCAGAGGGTTAGGGTGCGGCGCCAATTCTTAATTGTGGTGTGAGGCAGTCACTTCGTCACGACGAACAAAACCAATGGCAGTAAAAGCAGATGTCTGGTCTCGGTTAAGCCCAACGCTACATGGTTATGTAGCTCTTATTGGATTAAAACCCATGATACAAGAAGGTTGTATATAGATCTAGCAAATCCGTGTCTTAAGCCCACCCAGAAGGCTAGTTGGTAGAGCGATCAGTTTATCTGAATAAAGGTAGGTTCGAATCCCATTTCCTCCGGCACGGAAGTGGAACGGGCGGGCGAAATTACGTGAGAGAGAGAACCTCTTGGTGTGTGTTGGTGGAGTCCCCCGGAGGACAGAAAAGCACTACCTACTTAGTGAGCGGAGAGCCCGTTGCGCGTTGTTTTGACCGGCCTATCTTCTTTTGATAAGCAAGCTCCCTCCGGCAGTCCCTGGGCGGCTCTCGGTTCTTGAGCATGTTGGGAGAGGAGATTAGGCGGCAGTTGAAAGAGCTGCTCGAAAGCTTGACGAACGAAAAAAGCCCTTTCTTTTCAGTTATTAGTCAAGGGCTTTTCCCTGACTAGTCAAGTGGTAAGTAAGGTAGGGCGCTATTCGATGAAGAAAACATAATTTAGGAAAGTGGTTCAGGTAGCTCAGCTGGTTAGAGCAAAGGACTGAAAATCCTTGTGTCAGTGGTTCGAATCCACTTCTAAGCGGGCTTTGGGTCCAAAGGACAGGTAGCCGGGAGCGAGCCGGATTTTTTTTAATTCAAGTGAAAGAGGAAGCAAAAAAAAATGTGAGCGCTCCTGCACTATACGGCTTTTTGGCGTCGCCCTATCTTGCTGGAGGCAGATTTTCTAAAAAAAGCGGTTGATTACTCGGATTGGTTCTCGCGTCCCTATGCCCAAAAGGATGGGCGAGTTCGGTTCGAGTCTTCATCGATCGGGTGGATCTATATGCTGAGGGGGGTGAGACGAGGTGTAGCGCAGTCTGGTCAGCGCATCTGTTTTGGGTACAGAGGGCCATAGGTTCGAATCCTGTCACCTTGATGTGAAGTGCACAGCCCGGCACAGCCTAAAGAGCACCCGTAGTAAACGCTCTTTTAGAAAGATAAAAAAATAGACCGCCCTTGATCTGATCTGGGCGGGATCTAAAGCAGCATTTCTTCCAAATCGGGGGCAAGCTTGAGATAGATTTTATAATATGCTTAACACAACACATGCAATTCGAACGAAGTTTTCTCGGAATGAAAGTCACTCCGTTGGGTTCAATGCCCGCTAGTCCCATGCATCCTTCCTTTCTGTTG
>Ga0214542_1004964_pt1 | contig 25814 bp, 15 predicted proteins | sample CNSS1metaG_FD_160096 | JGI IMG/M metagenome (GOLD analysis project Ga0214542, IMG submission 160096) | Root nodule microbial communities from cowpea collected in UCLA plant growth center, Los Angeles, California, USA - CNSS1 | ecosystem: Host-associated > Plants > Roots > Nodule | place: USA...
TATATATATATATATATATATATATGCATAGTTTAATTTCTCTCGATTCCATTGATCCGATCATATATCTCGTATGCTCGTAGGTAGTCTTTTCGTCCAAATTTTTTTAAGCAATTGTGTTTAAGCAAATCAGTTTATGCTCCAAAGCAAAGTCAGTTTTAGCATTTATGAACCCTGTTGAACAAAGTCGGGGAAGATGATTTTTGAAATTAATGTGATAACGGTTTACTTCAAAATTATTTGTTACTAAATTCAATTTTGTAAAAGCAAAGATCTTTCAAAATTTAGTTTACAAATACAAGTCGATACTTAGAGGGGTCTTCGGAATTCATAGGACCGGAGTAATGTTGATAAGTTGCCAAATCACTGTTCCGTTGCAATGTGAATCTCAAATGTTTGATGTTTGGCTATTACTTGTTGCATCATATCCCTACATCCTATCATTCCGGAATTCATTTTTCCGGAACATATTAAAACAAATCTGATTTTTTTTTTCCGGTACACATTCCCCCACTTCTATTACGGAAATAATTTTCGCAGACTTTTGTTAGAATGCATCAAGAAATTTGATAGGGTGCAGAAGTCCTTGCCTTGATGTTTTATAGATTTGTGAACCATTACTAATCTCAATTGTGTATAATGAACTCAATTCTAACTAATTTGCCATTTGAAAAACAATTCTGATCTAACTATATTTTTATCGTTCTCAATGGATTTGCCTTCAATGTGAAGCCATTGATTCCCAATAACGACTTTCCATGTTTAAAATATATGGTCATATCTTGTAATACTAGCTTGTAAGTCATTTGAAGAGTGAAGATCATTCTTCTTCTGTTATTACTAAACTTAGAACCAGAAACAAAACCTTGCGTGATATAAAGCTATAATGGTTAAACTTGGTGACAAACTTTCAATAAGAAATTTTGAAACCAAATTATTAGTTAATTAGTCATGCAAACTTCCAAATTATATACTTCAATTGCTATAATACATAAATAAAAGAAAATAAGATCCTTTTATATTTGTTCTTCTATGGTTTTTAGTACAAATATAGTGAGGACAAGTTCTGCAACAAACAAGGGTATTTAGTTTACAGATGAAAGCTTCTCTAGCCATGTTACTTTTCTCTTCAACAAATTCATCATTATTATATAGGTTTGATAGCATCTCATTCACGAGTCTAACTATGCCAAGAACATTAACCTGGAAGAAAATTATATAAAGGGAAGCTTGTCATTACTATTTCCATCAATAAGAACCAAGTGCTATCTCCCATAATTAGGTCGGCTAAAAGGATCAAACAATGTCATCTCCAGCTATTTGATCATGACTTGGACCATAGCAACCTGAACATTGACAAGTATCCTGCACCCAACATTCATCATCCATGATCACACAGCATTTCTGTTGGGTGGAGAGTGCATTCTTTATGACTCTCACAACAGGAGAAGAATGCATCTATATCTACATTAATATGTACAAATGGATTGCATGGAAATATATATATACACAAAGCATGATTTGTATTTTCTACCAGAAAAATACACTACACATTACAATGAAGACACACATAACCTACAAAAGGAACCTAGTTCTTACTGTCCACTCTCCTTATGTTTGTTTGTCTCCAAATCAAATCCAAACCCAGCATCATCATACAAATTTGGATCCAACTGACCAACATTGCACTCATTCTTTTGTTCAGTCTTTCTTACATGGGAAGCAGTGAAGCCATCCTTGGAACCATCATCGATTCTCTGTTTTTTACGAGGAGACAAAGTGCTTGCAAGGGCATCACTAGATCCAGAAGCCTCCGAGTGTGGATGAGTTTGCTTATCATGCGATGAAGGAAGTGTTTCGGAGGTTGTTAAAGTATTACCTAATTTCTGCTGTTCCTCTATGATCTTTTGTAAGTATTTACCCTGTGCTTCAATTCTCATTTGTAATTGCTTTTGAACCTGAAATATAATTGGAAAAATATAAAAGGCGGTATCATTATCCAGAAATGCTTACTCGTAGAAGCACAGTACTATGAAAATTAACAAGCAGCATTGATCTTAAAATCGGTGTGTGCAAGTCCTGAGGCTACATAATTCTTCTTCATTCGAAGACTAAGTTATAGATAATTGTGACGAGTCCACTCAGCTAGCATAAGATGCACGATTCACATATACAAACATAATTGCATTTTTCAAAGAATTATGTAAAATATAAGGGTCAAACAATTTTGCAATGTCTTTTATTTATCCCTAATGTACTTAGGGACCGTACCAAAAGTTTTGGTGAATAAAGAAAATATAGTTCGAAATTAAATCTCAACCATTGAGGTAAAATGATAAGCAACATCTGAAGTTTTCCATAATAGGTCAAATTTCGGCCAATCACTCATCAATCGCATATGAATGTTTATTCAGTTATTTCTTTTCAAGATACACGTCACATGTTCCAATTTCATTCATCAACAAAAAATCAAAGGAAATGACACATAAGGATGGCTGAAGTAGTGTATCCAAATTTAACCATACAACAGGCGAAATTAGATACTTGTGAAAACATTTTGGTATGTGGTATGCACTCTAAACATAAGAGAAATTATCTGTATGTATGCTATCATTAGGGACATACAAGAAGTAAATTATTGCATGCTATTCTTAAGCCATTACTTTTGCAGTATTTACAGTTCACAGATTAGTATGTACTATCACTGTTTCTGTTTGCTCTTTTAGCACAAAGTGTTGTAGGCTAAATAGGGTTCTCTTTCAACAATTAGTAAAAATTTAAGATAGGTAACAAACCTCAAGCTGCTCATGCAGACGTTTCTGAACCTCCATCTGCATTCTTAAGGCATCATTGATTGGCATTCCCCTGGAGGCAGTAAAGGTTTTAATAAAAGATTAAAAGAGGAAGCACAAGAAAGAGTTATAAATTATATTAGGAAAACAATTGGGATACCCACGGGGAAGAATCTGCGCCAGAAAAGCTGTCTCCAGAATTCCTCTTCTCATCTTTAGAGTCTAAAAAGTTCAAAACGATTTTTTTAAAACCCAACAGATTCCAACTATTTTGTTTTAGGGAAGCAAGGACAAAAAAAAAACAAGGCACCTTTACCATCAGCTGGTGATTCAGGTAAATACTTTGCAAGACGATATTTCTACATAAAATGATATCATCAAAGATGAAATAGGATCAGTGTTAAATTAAGTATAAATGTTGACATTTATGTGCACAAGCCTAAATTATTAAACCAGATCATAATACCTGTAAATGGCTTTTAACATGATAAATGGTCAGTCCAGGAACACCCATCACTCTAAGGACACCTTTTGGGGTTGCTCCTGCCGTGAATAATTAAATCAATTTAAAAAGTTTACAGGAATATAGCTAAATTTTTGCAGATTATCAAGTTAAAGAAATGAAAGACAACTCAAAAAGGAGATGAAAAAGGGTACATTTTCCGTGAACGGGTCCACATCAAATAAAAATAATCAGCCACTGAAATATGAAAATTCAAGTTCTGGAAAATGTGAGTCTGCCAGCCTGCGTTGCATGCACACAACGTGGAAGCCGGCAGTTTCAAATAACAAGACTTGTTGTCAAACAATTGATTCCAGAGTGAAGAAACACTAGGAATTAATCCAACATGACTAACAATTGCTAGTTTTTTATTTTTTTCTTTTCACAAGAGAATGTGTACAGATCTGACTACTTTTTCCTTAAAAAGAATATTGGCTCTTCCAAGTTTCGAAAACATTAAAAAGGTCAATTGAGTTTGAAGCAAAATAAAACTAGTCATATATTGGCACTTCCTAGTCATTTATAACAAAAAGAACTCAATTCCTGCATTCCAAGCACAGTATTATCAACTAGCATGAAACTCGATGCAACCTTGGACTGCAAGTAACCAAATGAGGATTTATCTCAACAGTTACTGGGATAAATTGATCACAGCATTCGATAGGTTACATTACATATATGACAATCAGACAAGCAATTCCCATATTGCATTCTCTTTCCTACACGCTTTTGCAAGACAAAAATAAATTACCAAGGAAAAAAACCCTACATAAGGGGCATTAATCTCAATATTGAAAAGAAATACCCACTATCTGGTCCACCAAGTTGTGTAATGGCATCCACAAAACGGTCATGAAGATCGGATGTCCACCTTAAACGCTGCTTCCCACTTCCTCCAGCAGGTGTGGCATTTTTTGCAGCAGATCCACCCAAAACCTCAACATTTGCAAGTTGTTCAGCACCAGCTTGAGATTTATAGGGCACCATGCCAGGCGATGAAAACTTCTTTGCGTGGTACATAGTTATATTACGAACTACAATTTACAAGAAAAAAAAAATCAGAAAAAAAATGAGCTGCTGAGTTTTGCAGAACCAACAAAACAGAATCATCAAATTTGGCCCACTCTATTGGTATAATCTGATGAACTTTACAAGAGAAACATAATCAAATCACCAAACTTTATCCATCCTATTGGTACTTCCACAAAGCACTAGAACTAAGATTTTAAATTGCTATCCAGTCTAAAACACCCTAAAACCTCGATGTTGCGGTCAAAATCACGGTCTTGGATCGTTATTTAGAACCTTGACTAGAACTTACACATAATCCATGGACTTCACATTGATAAAAACACAAGTAAAGCACTTTAAACTAATTTGAAAAAGAAAAAAAAAAATTAAACACACTTAGGTGAATTAATTTTCACCAAAACTTTGTGAGACTTCACAACAAAACTATAAATCTAATAACAAAGGGAATTTAATTTGATTTGATTTACCTAAGCGAGACTTAAAATTGGACAAGAGATGTCGCACGCGGAGATTGTGGAGGGTTTTAAGAGAGATCTAAGGAAACTGATAATGAGGTAAGAGTTGGGACAACTCATTCTCCAGCCCGAAATCGACGCATTGGAATTGGAGAAAACGACGAGAAATTGAATTGGCGGAGGCAAAAGAGGCGTTGTAAAATTTTGCGGGAATCTGAGGGAGAAAATGGAAATTTTCTCGGGAAGAGTTAGAGATTGGGGATTGGTGGTGGTGTTTGTGTTGTGAGTGTGATTTTTTTTGTTTTGTCTTTGAGGAAATGATTGGATTTGAGAGAAAGAGAGAGACCCGTTATGAATCCCAGCGTTGAATTGAACAGACGGCGGCGTTTTAAATGGACGGTGTCGTTAACCAAGGTGGCGGGTCCCACGCGCCTGTCACGTGTCACTGCTTTTTGGGTGTATTTGTTTGTCGTCGTTTCTCTTTGACATCAACGCCGTTTAGCCCTCCTGAATACTTAAGATTCCTTACATTGGTGCAGGAAAATGTGGCCTGGCCGACTAATAATATTAATATATTTCTTTTGTTTTCTATAACTATAATTGTATTCCTTTTATATCCTTTTATTCCATTCATCTCTTCGTAACAAAGTTGTTAATTTGTTAACAATCTCCTTCAACCATTGCTCAGAAACCAATTTCTATAAATTTCTAAACGTTCAATAGTAAAAGAAAATGAAAATAGTTGTATACATTGGATATCTTTTAATTTAATACTAAGTTAAGTAAAGATATTAAGTTTTCAATGTTAGATTGTTATTAGTTTTAATTTAAAAATAAAATATATCTGACTTTCTATAATATTCTAATGTCACTCAGGATATCTTTGGTTTTGGCAGGTGAAAACTAAAAATTTAGTCAAAATTGAGAGCTGGTAGGTAAGATTACATTCTAAATAATAAAAAAATAACAACTAATTACCTAGGTCGAACTTAAAACTTGGTGACAAAACATTTTAAAACAATTATAACTAAGTAACCGAATCCCTGATGTATCATGCAGTAGTTATCAACATTTTGCATAGGGCACTCACTTTATGCACCCACAAATTTCTTCTACCAATTCCTATTCATTCATGAATGAGTTTTCCAATATGTAAGAAAACACATTCCAGATAATAAGAAGAAACACTTGATTTCCAGTTTATACTTAAACTGTATAAGTTGGCCTCTACTGACCAGGAGTTAGTACTACGCATTAAGTTCAAGGTTTTTCCAGCTTCAATGCGAACCATTGTACACAAAAAATAGTTGATACTTCAGGCTAGATTTTTAGGATATCACAAGCTATCAATGATGGTAATTAAATCTAGAGTTATGCTTACAAGACATTAACTACTAACAAACTGAATCATGCAAAAAGCAAAATAAATTCCCAGCATACAGGAAATCCTCTCAATCTTGATTAAATTCCTATGCCGCAGACTACTAGCAATTACAGGATACCGAAACCATCCATGTTCTCACTCATAAAACAAGGACAATAAACAAATTTGTAAGCAAAGGAAGCTAAACATAAATGGAACTTCATGGGCACAGACAGAAGTGCACAGCTAAAGAAAATCTCTCTTCCTAAATGCGGGATCGCGTCTCTCCCATGCTGGCTTTCTCTCATTTTCAATGTCCCTCTCGATCAGTCCTTTTATTGGCTTCATGACAAGGAAATACTGCAGAGAGGAATAATAAAATAAACAGATGAGAAAGAAATCAATGCTCCCGTCAAAAACAAATGAGCCTCAAAGTTCACATCGTGCTTACTTGGAGAGCAAACACAAGAGGAATCCATAATTTTCCTCTCTGATTCGGATTTGGCCCTTCAATCAAATTCTTGTCAACATGAATAGACACACTTTTGTTCAATGCGATTTCTGTGATTGTTTGGACTAGATGGGGAATCCAAGCAGTCCCATTTGGAAGAACCTAAAACCAAGAAGTATACGTTCTCTCAATCAGACTAAGCAAGATAAATGAATGAAAAAGATATAAATAATGCAATGAATCAAATATCCAATGAATCAAATATCCAACCTTTTCATCGCTGTCATTTTTGTTGCATCTCCCACTGTTCTCAACTAAAACAACAGGCATAGAAACAGCCTAGAATTTACCCAAAAAGAAAGTAAGATATAATAAACATGGAAATGATCAGTTATAATACATAGGTGCACGAGAAGAGGCATGTTCAAAATGCATCAGATAACAATTTTTGAATTTCAAATTATTAAAAAATGAACGAAAACAAAAAGAAAAGCCGGACTTTTTTCTATGCAAGAAAGAAACATATATACAAGTCTATACCCAACAAGAAAGTTAATTTATACATCAGAATGATGCTCTCGCAATCCTCAGAACATCTATCAAATAAATCCAGGTTGACACCGTGTTAAGTTTTGAAAATGGGCACTGTTACCAAAATAAGGATAAGCTAAGAATCCTGGTTGGTTGCTTTATACAGGGGCATTATTAATTTTTTTTCCTTTAAAATTAATTAATTGGTATCCTTGGGTCATTGCTTCAGTTCTGTCTCATAATACCCTTAATAATTAAGCATCATCTTCACCCACCAGAGAAACAAATCATGCACCACTATAATTTATTTCTACAATTATTTTTCTTTGATGTATTTTTTTTTCTATAACAATTTTAAGTGTTGGCATATATAGGTTGTGTTGTCTTAATTATCTTGGCTTTATTAAGGATAATGTATCCTTGAAATCCCATAGATTTTAACTTCAATCAGATATATCAGTTGACAGGATAAACTAAGCAGACTGTCAAATTTAACTCTCCTTACACTCAACAAAAATCCAAAGGGGCACCTATACTATGCAGAGGTCAACCGGTAATGTCATAGAACAGAATACTAGCAGGGATTAATAAAATTATGAATTAACACAAAGGGAAAGCTTGCCAACAAATATTTATGCTCATAGTATCAAACCAGCAGTCAGTAAAATAACCACTACAGCGGTATGGCACATAATGGGACAACACCATTTGAATATTAGAAATACGAATTAATAATGTATAATGCACATAGATAAATGCCAAAAATACCTAAAATAATTTATCAATAATAACAAAAGTTCATAATCTTAAGCCAATCACTCGAGTTGATGACCCAAGTCAAGGGATAAAGAAACTGCATGGCAACCCCTGCATTGCACAATTTTTTTGAAAAACCAAAGTGGGAAAGAGGGTAAAAGAGAGTAAACGACACAAGTCAAGGAATAAAAACTAGAGCGCACCCCCAAGCATAGCAGTCTTTTGAAAAACAGAGGCATAGGGAATAAAAGATAGAGTGAAGTGGAATAAAAAGTGAGCCCCGCAGCTCTGTCCAGAGGACAGGTGATAATGGCTGGACAGTTTTAGAATACTATTCATAAAGAACAATATTGAGGTCAAAACTCATGAGAACTTGGAAGACAAGGGGAACAACCAAGAAACAACACAACAGTAAAATGAAATACCCGTGCTTGTCCGTTGGACAGAGAAAAGAGATCTCGGTAGGAGAGAACAGAAAAGAAGGCACAAAAAGAGTAACAGTTAGAAGCAACTAAAAAACTGAAATCATAGCCATAGGTTTGCGGGAAATGAAGGTGCTCTTGGCCGGTGATGCTGTTTGGTTTCATGTTCACTGTCACCTTTTCACAATAAAAACAGAGTAGGTCTCTCACTTTCTCTGAAATAAAGATTAGAATGTATATATAAAGAAAAAACTGATCACTTGTCCCACAAATTATGCGTAATGAAGGGATTTTCCTGTCAACAGTAGTGGCAGCAACGACCACAAATTTTGGGAGTGACCAATATCCATGATTGAGACACCAGCCACACAAGCACTTTCACTATGGAGCCTAGAATAGCGGTCTGGCATCTCCATTGCTGTGCCACTATAGAACACTATTTACAACTACTTTTATGTTGTGCCTCAATATTTTAAAACCAGACAAACCTATGAACCAGTTAAAAAAGAGGTTAAAGGTTTTGAGGCAGAGCTGTAGTTGAGCCAGGGTTAAGCTGGAACCATAAATTCGTTCAAGTCCCACAAATAAATGATACAAGTAAAAATTGTATACAGAATACTATATTACATTATAAACACAATTGATAATAAACATAATAAATTTAGTTAACATTAAAAATTCATCACACCATTTACCATATATACACATATTATATAGCCAATATGCTAATTATATAATATGGACAATATACGAAAAATCTATATTGCGAAATAGATACTCTCATATGCCCCAGGTAGGAGTCCATCACCTTTCACGGGTCCTGGTTCAATTCATAGAATCGTCACTTTCTTGGTCAATTCTTAAACCTTAAAAAGGCATATCAAATTTAAAATAGTATGAGACGTAATTTAGAGAGAAACAGTGTTGTGGTTGAACACCACCCTACCAGTGTACCTTTCCTAGATTAAAATCTAGGTTTATTCTTTGGTGAAAAATCTTAAAAAAAAAATGAACTAGTTCAATCTATCAATGCATGTTTGATTCACAAATTTCAAATACAGTTTTCAGCTAACCAGGTTTGGGGTCAAGTGGTCAGCCAGTGAACCAACAGATGGTTAACCCACACAGCCCATCCAGACAGTTCAAATCGGGGTTTCAAAACATTGTTCAGTACCATTATGGCCATACACATAAATTGGTCAAGGTAAAAAATGTAGTGAAGCTATATATACAAATCAATATGCACCAAAGTAAATAAAAACCTAAATAAGGTAACGCTTTTGGAAAACATGATCAACTGAATGGACAATCTTTTTCTTCCAATTTATGGTTATCAATAGCAGCTCTATCACATCAAAGTGCTGCATTGTGACTGGTCCCAGCTACAGAAACTACAACACCAGAGGGTTAATGTGTTGTGTTGTCATACCCACAACACATGAATGCCCAAAATCATTGCAATTTACAGCTGTGGCAGCCACTGTGCTGAAAATAAGGGGGTAAAACTTCTCTTTACCACTAGTCCAACAACCTTATGGGGTTATTTCTATGATTTCATCCCTTTTTTTCATAATAAGAAAAAGCTCTCAAAACCTGTTTTTAGCTTTATTCACATAACGTACACTTTTCTCTTATCTGTTTCAATATGAATCCCCCGAACTAAGTATTTTCTGTCACATAAATCCACTTTTTAGTTTTTCACAAGCTGTAATAAGTTGATAGTTTGCACATCCTCAACTTCCTTCAATTCTCACAAAAAGTCTTGAGAAGGTATGACATTTTCAGAATCTTTTACTTCAATGGTTACCCGGGATGCAGTTAAGCCAAAATCCAGTTGGAGGCTTAATTTGATTTATAGACTTTTAAGGTTATTGACTTCTGTTTTTAGCTGTATACCAAGAGTTTTCATTATTAATTATGGATATATCTTTCACTTCATCTAATTTTTATATTTGAGCCTTTGCGTAGGAGTAACTTCAATTATTTAGCTCGTAACTACCATCTTGAAAATTGCAGCGATCCTGCAGTCTGAGATCCCACTATACCAGTTTTCGGGTTGGCTGCACTGTCCCCCACCATTTGGGATTTATGACTACATGCCGATTCAAAGGAACAGAGCACTTAAACGAAAATGCTTTGACTTCTGATGCTTACAATTTTGACAAACTTAGAAGCATTTGAAGTATAAGATTCAATTTACAGATATAAATACCTGAAAGGCTTCTTTCTTTATCTTGGCACCTGACCTAAGAACCTTCAAGAGAGCCTCAGATCTTTGTGAGAAGAAGTCATCATAAGGCAATCCATCTGGTGGAGAGAACTGCGCATGCGTGAGTGCTACTATAGCTTTGTTCCATATTCCTTTGCCAAAACTATCTGTTATAGCTTTGGCAACTAATTTATCCAAGTTGTCCACTCGATACACATCCAAGCGATCCACATAAAGCAACACATCTATGGTCTTGTTCAGAAGAAAACTACTTACACAAACACAGATTGCCACAAAACAAGAAGAAAAAGAGCAGACACAGTTAAAAAACATTTCTAAGACCATATACATGCTTGCAGGTAAAGCGTCACACGATAAACACAAGCAATTAAGCACATACCGCTTTATTATATCAAGTGCCATATCATTGATGTATCCCCCTTCAATGAGACCAGGAGTGTCGATAATGTTCAATGTAAAACCAGCCCTTGATCGTGACACCATCACAGGTCGTGGCCCTTCCGACTTTGCGAAAATACAACAACATCACATAAACAAATAATCGGACAACAGCACAATAACCACCCTTAGACCTTCATTGAAAGTATCATCTCATACCTGGAAAGGACTGATCGAAACCACTCTTTCCCCAATGATGGAGTTAACAGTTGAAGATTTTCCAACACCCCCTTTTCCCATCACAAGTATAGTCAAGGAGTTCACATTCTACACCATAACAAACATGAAATTCTCAGGAAGAAAACAGACAAGCAAACGAGTATACAACAGAAAACAAAAACAATAAACACGAAACATAGGTATAATTTGAGAGGGTAAATAAAAACAAAACCTCTTGTTTAAGTTTTCCCAAGAGTTCAAGCAACTTGGTCTGAGTAGCAGGGGCGAATGTATTGATTCCAGACCACTCACGGATAATTTGGGACGCCATCGAAGATATTCTACGAAGACACGGAAAACAGAAAAATAAAATCAAAAGACAAAAACAATTGCGTTTTGGTCCATATTCCACAACACACCAGGAAAACCTAACCGGCTAAAACAACAGATATCGTTAACCAAAGATTCAGCTCAATTACGAAATGTAACTCGAAATCACAACAACAGTCTCTAAAATACTGGCACGAAAAGGAAAAATAATAATTCGTGGGAGATAATAAACCTTGCGGCGAACACTGTGGAAATGTAATGTTGCGGTGAAGAAATAGAGAACAAAGAGAGTGATGAAATGAGAGAGTAAAGAGAAGATAATAGGTTATTCTTAAATAAAGAGAAAACGAGAGAGGTTAGAATAGTGTAATAGAAGTACTGCACCGCCCTTACCCTCTTATCCGACTATTCCAGGTTCCGCTTTGTGATAGCAGCAGCGCCCCCACTTCCCCAACTCTCTTCTCCTTTAAATATCATGTATTTCTTTACTTTAAAAATTAATTATTTTATTTTAAATTATAATTCTTTAAGAGTGAAGATTTTACATTACCCAAAAAAAAAAACTCCTGTGAAAAATCTAATAAGTTTATTTATAATTTTACAAATATATATATATATATATATATATATATATATATATCTATATATATATATATATATATATCAAATATTATAATTATTTTATAATAAAATTTGTAAATGATGTCTAAGAAATTTCAGAAATTAAATAAAATGTAATTTCATGATATGCTAGTTTTAAAATAGACATCGTCTTTTGTTATTGTGTTTTAAATCCTATAAAGAAATAATTTTGTTTTCTTACAATATAGTGTAGCAGTTCAGATTTTCTTTGTTATTGTGTTTTAAATCCTATAAAGAAATAATTTTGTTTTCTTACAATATAGTGTAGCAGTTCAGATTTTCCACGGATACCTTATGCAACTTTATGCTTTAAATCCTATAAAGAAATAATTTTGTTTTCTTACACTATGGTGTAGCAGTTAAGATTTTCCACGGGCATAAAATTTGATCCACAAGAAAAGCGAGAAGATAACGAAACAGAACAGCATCAGAATGTCGAGCCAGAGAAGAACGAGTTTCATAAACTCCCAAACGACGACGTCGCAACAGATCCGTCCCTCCGTCATCACGTGGTTCCTCCAGCGACCGCACTCCATCCCCTTCCTTCTCGCCATCTTCCTCTTACTCGCGTGGATCTCACTCCGCGTCCAGCGCGACTACCACACTCCCCCTTACTCCTCCCACCGCGACGCGCTCGTCAACCTCGTCAGGTTCCACTCTCTCCACGTCGCCACGGACAACCGCGGCTGGCTCTTCGATCCTATCGCTCTCGCACTCGATTCCGGCCTCTCAGGTTTCAATCCTGTCTTTCTTCGTGCAATTTCAATGCGTCGTCGTTTCGAGGTGTTGTCGTTGTTCTTGGTTCGTTCGGCATGGAGAGAGAGATTTTGAGAGTTATTTATTTCGTGTTGTGTTGTGCTGTGCAGGTGGAGCTGTGACGTGTTCGTCGATTCATGTGGGAGAAATTCGGCCTGGGAAGCGAAGAGGAAATCACAGACACCACTATTGTAACGAGACTTTCCTCATCTGGGGCGCTACAACCAGGTTTAGGGTAACAACCTGCTCTTACTCATCTTCTTCGTCACTCTATGTCTTCTCACTATACATTCTCACTTGTAATTAAAAAAATATATACTTAGTATTTTTGTTTTAATTCTTGTAATTAAAAATTCATTTCCACCATTTTAATTTCTCTTATATGTAACATGTTTTAACTTTTACTTTCTAAATTCAGACTAACTATATTTATTGAACTTAAAGTGAATGTTTATGAAATAAGTGATTTTTAAAAGAATTACTTATTTAGGAAGCAGATAGACTTTACTTTTTTGTAAAAAAAAAAAAATAAACAAAAAATTACTTATTTTTAACATAAATATAGAAAGAAAGTTGAAATCTATTTATCTCATTAAATTAGGGAAAAAAAAATACAATCATATTTATCCATAATTTGGTTATTAAAATAATTTCTTAAAAGTGCTTATTTTATTAAAAAAATCTTATTTTCAAAAGAAAACTACGTACAAACACCATTAAATCAGCATGTATAAAGGCTAAAAATATTAAAATCTATATGTGAGTATAGGAACTAAATAAGTAATTAAATATGAAAAATAAATTTTTAAATAACCCATGTTTAATATTTTTATTTAATTGAAATAAGATGATATAATTTTTATATTATTATCTAACTTAAAAAAGTTAAAAGGGATTGGCACATGGTAAATTTCTTCAATTGCCAGTACACCGAAATTAAACTTTGTTTTAAAGGAAAATGACTAAATTATTAAAACGATAAGAAAACAAGATTTTTGTTATGAAATATTGTTAATCATGACTTTGTGAATCATGAGTTGCAAAATGGTTGAATATGTATGCAGTTGGAGAACAGTGAGCAAGATGATGGTTATGCTGAAGTGATCATTGACAGGGATGAAATTGCTGTAGCTACAAGTCCAGTTGACAAAGCTCATGCTTTAGTGAACATTGATTCCACTCGGAGTATCTTCTTTATAGGTTGTCAAGACAGTGTTATAAACACTAATGCCTCAAATACTGACTTTAATGTTTGGAAAGATCTTTGAACATTTTTTCATTTTTTTATTCTGAATCTGAAATGTGTATCTGAGCCAGCATGATGAAATTTTAACCTATCACTTGTCTATATGTATATGGAGCTTAGCTGCAAATTCGGTTGATGATGAATGTGAGGATTTTACAAGGAAAGAAAGATAGATCCAAGGGAAATAGTGTTATGTTTTGACCTTAGGCACAGTAAACAGGGGCTTGTTCCAAACATTCTAACCTTGGACTTGTTTTTAAGAAAAGAATTCAAAATACTAACTCTTTCGTAATGAATTTTAAACATAGGATTTGTTTTTTCCAAATCAAACTAATTTTGTAATATAAATTATTGGGTTAAGTATTATTTTAGTCCCCGAACTTTGACACAAAATTGGAATTCGTCTCTGTCTGAAATTTCGATACATTTTGGTCCCTAAACTTTAGAAATGAATGAATATAGTTCTTTTAACCCTAAATTTTGACTCAAAATTGGAATTCGTTCCTGTTTGAAATTTCAATACATTTTGGTCCCTAAATTTTAGAAATGAATGAATATAGTCATTTTATCCCAATTATGTTTACTTTTGTTTGACGTATTGAATGCTTTTTATATTAATATTGGAGTTTTTTACACTGTTTGACACATTCGTGGGTTCAATATCTATTGAGAAATATGTTCGACATTTCAAAAAAAGTTAACGTAATTGAGTTAAAAGGATTATATTCATTCATTTTTAATGTTTAGAGATCAAAATATATTGAAGTTTCGGACAAAGACAAATTCCAATTTTGGATCAAAGTTTAAGGACTAAAAACATACTTAACCCTAAATTATTTGGGCACAAAGAATGATACTTAAGGTTTACAAGTTAGGATGTTTAATTTGAATGGGAAACTCCTATGGTGTTCCATAACTTCCTTGTCCTTCTACCTCACATTTGTGTGGCCGGTGGGAGAAATGCACAAACTATACGAGGTTTACTTGCACGCAAGGGCTGTATGATGAACACAACAATGATAAGATTAATTAATTAACTTATTTTAAACAAAAATATGTTTATAAACCTTAGCTTATCTTGCAAGTAATCTGAGAATGGCCATGTGATAGCTTAGCTTTACTTTTTAGTTCAGAGATTTAACTAAAAAAAATCGAAAGTTCGTCTATTAGATCTTTTATTTAAAAAAAAAAATCAGTTGTTTGAAATTCTTGAAAGTCATGAATCCATTCAAAAGAATGTAGTATATATTTAAGAGACCAAAATAAACAAATGATCTGTGCAAATTAATAAAATTTGAAAGTTCTCAATAATTAGAGATTCTATGTAGAGAATCTGCTTACACTTATCAACCTACTGTAAAATGATCAAATAGATTATAGGCAAACGAACCTAGCCTTAGCTGATTGATTGTATACGTGTCTTTGGATAACCAATCACACGAGATATCATTTTCAAGTGTTTGAGTCGATTCATATACGTGAAGGGACTAACTATTATTGCTGTTGCTTAGACTTGGATCAAACTTTCAAGATTCCAGAGACAGTCAAAAGTCCAAGTTAAATATTCTTCTTTTCTTAACAAAAGTTACTTCAAAGTTAAATAGGAAACGCGTTCTTTCTTTCTTGTTACTTATACCAGAAAGGAAACAAAAAAAGGTAGATTTGACGAAATTCATCATGTCACCATTCATTCACCCTTTTCATAATTTTCAAGAAAAATCCCTTTCTTCATCCAAATTTTCAACGAGGTAACAACGTGAGATTCACCAATTAGAATCTTTAAATTGAACTTGTGATCGAAATTAGTGATTCCCGCGGCTAACGATTTTGCAGGCTGCAACATAAATTACTGTAATTATTGTTTCCCAAATAACATTCCAAAGTTGCAATTGTTAGTTGAGCAAAGTTCTTCACACATGCCATGCTTTTGTCGAAAACCGAAGTTCCCTGGCTTGTAAGCCAACACAAACGTCTCACAATGTTGCTTGTGGCAAATCCAAAAAGAGGTAGCCAAATGCAATGCTCCCCCGAGAACTATATAAATGGAGGAAACTGAGCGAGCAATAATCACACAGAGAAACCAATCTTTCGGACAAACTTTGTTTCATTCACTGTCTTCACATCATCGAAGTGAAACCAAACAATGGAGGCGCTGAAGAACAGGGTGGCTGTTTTGGTGGGGTGCAATTACCCAAACACCGGAAATGAACTGCATGGTTGCATAAACGATGTGTTAACCATGAAGGAGACTCTGGTGAAGCGATTTGGATTTGATGAAAGAAACATTGAGGTGCTCACCGATGCACCAAACTCTTCCAAAATGCCCACTGGTGCTAACATCAAGCAGGCACTGGCTAAGATGGTTGATGGAGCAAAAACAGGGGATGTGCTATATTTTCACTACAGTGGACATGGAACCAGAATCCCTTCCAAGAAACATGGCCACCCCTTCCACCATGAGGAGGCTATTGTGCCTTGTGACTTCAATCTCATCACTGGTTTGTGTTATTGTATAGTTACTTCATTCATTCATCTTTAACCCTATTTTGCACGATAACTCCAAATCATTAAGCATGCTGAGGAAAAGTAGTTGATCAAAAATAAGTTTTGAAAATGTCATTACTCATTTTCTGGTGTGATGTAACTTACAGATTTGGATTTCCGGCAACTAGTAAACAGGCTAGCAAAAGGTGCAAGCTTGACAATCCTCTCAGACTCGTGCCACAGTGGAGGCCTCATCGACAAAGAGAAAGAGCAAATAGGTCCATCTTCATCTCAAAAAGGTCTCACATCGAAAACCGGTTACACCCTTACCAAGAAGGCAATCCCTTATGACTCCATACTGGAACACCTCTCTTCCCTATCAAAAGCGACCGCCACGGACATCGGCACTTACATGCAAGAACTCTTTGGCTCCGACGCGAGTTTGAGGTTTCAAACGGCGTCGCATGCTCTGTTGGGGGCGATAGGACCCGACGAGGGGATCCTGCTGAGCGGGTGCCAGGCGGACGAGACGTCGGCGGACATGAACCCTGGCGTCGCCGGAAAAGCCTACGGGGCGTTCAGCAACGCGGTGGAGACGGTGGTGAGGGAGGAGGGTGGGTTGAGCAACAGAGAGGTGGTGGTGAGGGCGAGGAAGGTGCTGCAAGGTCAGGGATTTGATCAGCATCCTTGCCTCTATTGCAGTGATGAGAAAGCTTATGCTACCTTCCTTGGACATCCTCAGAAAACAGAACACTATATGTGAGATGTGAGATGTGTGCAGAGTTTGATGTGTGATATGGTTGATTACATAATGTTATGTTGCTGTATGAATGTTGTCATTTACATTTTCTCTTTGTTGGTTTGATAACCCTTCTGTATTGTTTTTTTCTCTCCTATTTTACTCTTCAAAAATATTACAATTTAATTTAAAAATATTACAGTTCGATTTAAAATCAGTGAAATTTGATTAAAAAATAATATAATTTGATTAAAACTAATATAGTTTAGTTTAAAATTAGTATAATTCGAATTAAAATTAATGCAATTAAGTTAAAAAATATGTTAGAAGTGGACTTTAAATCTTACTCAACCTCCACAAAATCAGTTTATAAGGCAAGGTTTGAACCTCACTATATATATATATATATATATATATATATATATATATATATAGATATATATATATAAATATATATATATATATATATATATATATATATATATATATATATATATATATATATATATATATATATATATATATTATGAAATTGTCTTATCTTTAGTTAATGTGGGACTTCCAACATTGTGTTAGTCAATTTCAACTTCGTCTAGACCAATTACTTATCTTTTATATTCTGTTACATTTTGTTATATATAAAGAGTGTATATGAATAAAATAAAATAATAAATTCCTCTTCTAACATATCTCATATATATATATATATATATATATATATATATATATATATATTATATATATTATATCTTTCATATTTTCACAATCTTTAAAAATTCTCAACACTCATAATATTTCATACTATAATAATATAACTCATAATATTTTATATTGTAATATGATTCATAAAATTTTATAAGTTCGCTTCCAATTAAGTTTGCATCAAACTTTTAATATCAAAATACGGATTTAAGTAAATGTTTAATATATATATATATATATATATATATATATATATATATGTATATTTATTTAAAAAAAAAATATAAAAAAAATATTTTTGAACCTACATTCTCATTTTTATTTAATGAATTTTTTTTGTATTTATTTTCTTAACAAATGGAATGTAAACTTAAGATTTCAGCAGATATTTTTAATCTCAGAGTAATGGGTTTCATTCAGATATGTTTAATAATTTTTTAAAACACATAAATGAGAATAATACGATTTGTCTTTTAAAAATTAGTCCAAAAGAGTTAAAATACTTTTAAATTTCTAAAAACCCAACTTCACATTAAATAGTCAAAATGTCTCTTAAGGATTTAATCATATTTTTTAGCCCAAATCAATTATTTCATGAAATTCATGGAATAAAACAAATTTTATGGTATAAAATAATTTTCAGAGTATTATAAAATATATATCAGTGCTCCCTTATAAACAAATGGGTTGGCGCTATATTTAAAATTACAAGTTTTTTTTAAAAATATACATTTTTTTAGTGAATAAATAATAAGGCTAAAAAAATACAGGAAAAATAGAATCCATTAGTTTTATACTTAGAGTAAATGGGAGCTAATTACTTCTTCTTTTCATTGATACATGTAATTTTTGTTAACACTTTTTTGTAAGATTTGAGAAAGAAAGAAATTTGAGAGTTCTTGCAAGCATTTGAAATGGGAAGCAAAGCGTGAAAAAGTGAAGAAGGGGCTTCTCAGTGCAATCTCAACCTTTCTCCTGTACTCCCAATAATTACCCTTTTAATCCTAATTAATTTTTACCTGTATGGGTGGTTGAAAGCAATGAAAAGTGAATTTACTACACTACTAGTGCTTTTCTTTTTATCTCTGCAAAGTCTACACCCCTAAAATATTTCATCTTTTCGTTTTGTTAATTTTTTTTGTATTGCGGATGTTGACATCCGCTTCAGAAAAATATGAAATGGATGTCAACATCCGTTTCAGAAAAATGTCAAATGGATGTCGACATCCGTTTCGTTAATTTTTTGGTTTTTTTTGTATTGCGGGTGTCGACATCCGTTTCATAAAAATGTAAAACGGATATCGACATTCGTTTCGATAATTTCTATGTCGGGGTTGGACTGCTCGAACTTGGAGATGGCATATTCGTTCTCGTTGAGGAAGACAGTGCGCCCCTGGTGGTTGAGTGCAACCCAAAAGAGGGACTCGTGAGTGAGACCGAAGACGAGGAAGTTGGGGCGCGACGTGAGGAGAAAGGGCTTTGGAGAGGGCGGCGAGCTCTGCGGAGGACATGGGCTTGGCAGAGACGTTGGAGGCGGGGGCGTAATGGAGGAGCGCTTTGGAGACGGAGGGCGGGAGAGTGGAGAGGGAGGCGGCAGAGGTTGAGGCGGCGGTGGAGGAGATAGTTGTGGTGATGAGGGTACAGGTGAAGAGTAGTGTAGAGAAGAGGATGAAGAAGAAAAAATGAGAGGCGGTGGGAAGAGAAGAGTGTTATGGCGTTGGTTGGTAGAAGGGTTTGTACTTCAAGCAACATAATGATTTAGTTAATGATACATGATCTTTTGACATACAACACACTTTCACTAGCTAAAGTGGAAGATAAACTGTTAGGTTGGCCTGAGCAAAAAATCCTAACCCATCCGAAACCATTTTACCCGAACAAAAAAACATGTGTGCGGATCGGTTTGTATGGATCGGGTTAAACTGAATAAAATTTTTCCTGTCCAGATGGATTTACATGGTCAGGCTCAATATTTAACTCTAAAAACCATATATACCCGACCCATATATTTAATTATAAAATCAAAATTTTCATTCCAGACCTTAATATTTTGCCGCCTACTTCTCTTCCTCATACAAAAATCTTAATTCATTGTCACGATACTTCCATCTCCAAAGCAGTGGCCCTTCCTTTGGCTTCCCTCGCCTCCACGCAGTTTATCTCTTCCCTCTCTCTAAGCATCAAATATCTTCTTCATTCATTCAATCTCTTCTTCATCCATTCGATCAAAACCCTTATGTTTGGGGAAGACGACGTTCAGATCTGTCCCAAACCACAAACGCGACTTCACTGGCGTAGATCTACAATGCGAGCCACCGCGAGTCATTGCGAGCCACCGCATTCATTAAAAGCAATCACCTTTATCTTTTTCAAATGTACTTGTTCATTACGTTTTTTTAGTGATTCATCTAAATATATGATATTCATAAAAAGTTCTCAACTTTAGTGAGAATCAACTTTAGGGTTCATAAAAATGGTTGCTATTTTGAAGGAAGATGTAAATTTGATATAGAAGGAGGGAACAACTCGTACCTCTGTTTCTTTGTTGTCTGTTTTGTTGTAGGTTTGTTCTGGGAGTCTCAAGTTTCATTATTGTTTTTTTTTTTGGAGTTTCAAGCTTCATATTTGTTCTTTTTGTGGTAGTTTTCAATTTTGTTCTAGCTGTTCTTTGAAATTTTTAACGTGTTTTTCTCAAATTTCTGTTGTAGATTCAGTCATAATTTTTTTTTATTAATTTGATTTAACCCGATCAATCCACCCGAATGAATTCGTCTGAATAAATCTATATTCGTATTAACCCGACGTATTAACCTGTCGGAATGGATATTAAAATTTAAAATATTGCTTAGGTTGGATGGGATAGTCCAACCCGACCCTAGCTCACTCCTGCTGTTAGGTACCAAGAATAGAAACGAGAAGAGAAGAAATAGAACAAAAGAGGAATAGAATCTACAAATCTACAAGATGGAATAGAACAACTCCCTTTTACCTCCTCCTCCTATCTATTTACCTCTAAAATCCCATCTAACTGTCTAGCCCTTCTACTCACAAATTACAGTAACTTTCCTAACTCCTAATATAAATTGATTTGTAGAAATAGAAACATATGACGCATTCTCTCTCTCTTTCAAAGCCTCTAAAATCATGTAATTTATTCCTTGAAGTTTAAACCACGTGATAACAATCTCATCTGTTTTCTCCCTGTTTTGTATCACATACAATTCCCCCTATTTTAATTAGAAACGACACAATCAAAGCACACAGACATAATTCTTTTGTTTGATAACAGTGAAATTTAAACCATTGAATGAAAGAAATTTCCCAAGCAACAAAGAATCCTACAATTCCCTTCTCTACTTTATCCTATGAGTTATAGCAGTTTTTTGACATTTAAAGATTGAACCAACTTGAAATATAAAATTCAATACTTTTATGATAAGAAAGCATAATAGTTAAGGAAGCAATGATGACAATTAAAAAAGAATGCAATCTGACCATGTAAATGATCCTCCAAAGACCCCCAATGGCATAAATTCATAAACAAGCAGCCGCTGATCAGCATCTGCACAATAACCAATTAAATTCACAAGATTGGGATGATGTAAGAGACTAAGCATGAGAACTTCCACCAAAAATTCTCGATTTCCTCGGAGAAAGAGGACGACAAATTTTAACATAACGGATGTCGACATCCCTTTTGTATTTTTCTGAAGTAAATATCAACACCCGTAATGTATTTAGAAAACGAAAATTTTTAACAGTGTCGACATTGTTTCGTATTTTTTTTAAGCGGATGTCCACATATGCGATGCTTAAAAGGAATAAGAAACGAATGTTGATATTCGCAGTTCAATCGCTTGAAATAGATGACATCTGTAATTGAAAATTTCAGTAAAAAAATTGTTTAAAGATTTGTGGATTAAATTGTTTAAAAGATGAATATACTCATCTATTGCACACATTATTGCACACACCATTTCAGCATTCGTAAAATCAAATCAAATATAGATAAATGGCACAGGAAAACTTAACTGAATGCTTCGCAATGGAGTGTGGAACGAATGGAGAGGCAAATTGAAAATTTATTCTTTCAGTTACTTTTTACCGTTTCGTTTTTACCATGGACAAAGATGAAAATACAAAAGTTTTTGGGTAGTGAAGAAAGGATTGGAGATGCAGGAGAAACCCCCAGTGAAGAATTGATTATCTAGCCCAGCCAGAATATAGACATAAACGGAGATTTCTTTCTGTACTTCCAAATTTTCTTCCCGCACCCTTATACATACACTTTTTACTATTATTTGAAAGTTTTTTATTTTAAAATTGTATAATCTGAAAGAAAAAAGTTATTGTTAAATTATACAATAAAGTACTTTTTGAATGAAAAAAAATCATTTTAATTGAACAATCTGAAAGTTATTTTTTAATTTTAGATTATGCAATCTAAAAAATTTATTTTATTTTTAGATTATACAATTTAAAGATCTTTTTTAAAATATTTTTTTTAAATTACATAATCTAAAATTTATTTTTTGACTTTCAAATTATTATATAAAGAAACACTCTCAAATTACTTAATTTGAATGCTTTTCTTATAAAAAAATAATTTCAGATTTTAAAATCTATTTCTTTCTTGAATTCATTCATTGACACAACATACACCGGAGAATAACAATGAGGCCAAGGACGACCATAGCGATGCCAAAGGGTGATGGAGTGCAGGTGGAAAGTATGAGGGTGCAGAAAGAAATAGCTAACATAAACCAGCTCCATTTTTGTGGCCCAGCCAATAATGTTGTGTAAAAAGAGTTGGACCAACTACGAAAGCATCAAGATAAGCACCCTGTATTAATTCTCTACTTATTTTCTCTGTTAACATCGTAAAGTCTTTGAAGTTAGAACAGATTAACCGTTTCTTATAAGTAGATAATATAGGGTGACACAACGACGTCGCTTTGGCCGAGTGGTTAAGGCGTGTGCCTGCTAAGTACATGGGGTTTCCCCGCGAGAGTTCGAATCTCTCAGGCGACGTATTTCTTAAATTTTATTTTGATTTATTTTTAACTTTATTATGAAGATGCTTAATGATGTTTTAAAATTAATATCTTATATTTTAGCATTTATCTGCTTTTATATTATTTATGTTAAATATACTCAAACAAAATTCTTAACTTAATGATGCTATAGTTTTTTTTTTAATTTATATTCAAATATTTTCAATGTTTGTATTTTTTGAAGGATATACTTCCTTTGGTAGATTAATAAATTTAAGTACATACATTTGTAATGCTCACTAAACGAGTAATATATTATTTTATCTATAAAATTAAAATACATATATTAGGAATTTAAATAACTTACACCCTCGTCACACTAAATATGTGAAATATAAAGTAACAACTTGTATAAAATTTTGTTACTTTTAGGTTCTAACATAGAGACTATTCTTATTGTCTATTCTATTTACAATTACATAAGTTTCATATTCAACATCAAATTTTTAAAAAATTGAAATAGGATTCGATTTTATAATTATAAAATTTAAAATACCGTTAAAATCAAATTCTAACTTATCCATATTTCAAAATACAAAAATTTATTTTTTATCAGGTGGCGATGTAAAATTACGATATAAAACAATTGATTAGTACGTATACTAATATTAACATAAATTAATAAATTTTGTAATGACATATAAAACTAATGAATTGATATATGCAATATTATAGAGATTGGATGATATATTTAGCTTCTTATTTATGATAAGATATATTGTAAATATGTTTTCCTATTAATTCAAAACAAAAGTACTGTATATAATATTTTATACTTACATTTTCTATATATATTTTGTTTCAAAGGAGAGACTTAATGAAATGATTTATATTTTTTTTCTATTTCTTTTCCTATTTTCGAAACAATCATGCAAAATGCTTCATCTTAATTCTTAACATTAATTCAACATATTTTCATATCAATAGTTATATATAAATATATATATATATATATATATATATATATATTTTAATTTGGAATTTTAAATTTTAAATTTGAAACAAAAAACCAACTCAAATCAAAAGAGTATTCTCGATTATTTAATATAAATATATTTGAAAAAAATAATCAAAGAATGCCATGTATTAGCTATATTGGTATATTTCCCCACTTATTTGTAGGGATCATTTTACACATTACAATGCAAATTTAAAACACTGAATGGTATTCATTTAAAAAAAAAAAATACTATATTATAGGCTCCAGAAATTTAGACGTTAAGAAATATAGTTTTAAAAAGTCAAAGTCTTGATTAAAAGCAAATTTATATTAATACTACAGAACAGCGCCTTTAGGCCCCCAAAAACTTATACATTAGCTTAAATAAAGTCTTTACCAATATGATATATTAAATTTAAAGAAAACTCATAGTCAAAAATAAATAAAATAAATGTTCAGTTAATTCATAAAAAATGAGATGAAAAATAAATATGAAATGGTTTTGACAGTTTAGCGGTTATTTATTAGAGAATAGAACAGATACATAAGATAAGATGTATATATTAAAATAAAAACATCCTCATTGAGAGAGAAGACCAGTTGCTAGCAGAAGCAACATAAGAAGTAAATGAATTAAATGTGTGTGTTGAACACATGTAACCACAAGTCATAAATTTAGTTACATATATTGATGACTTTGTGGATTAAAGTAAAAATTAAATGTATCTTCTGAACAACCCCAAAAAAGGATCATAGGATTGGACAAATGAGAGTAATAGTGGCCTGTGAAAAAGGCAATTCAACTATTAGCATGAAGATCATATCTCACAAATCAAACTCACCTTAAACAAAAACATGTGGTAAGTGTTACACCTTATATTAAGTATACAATAAAAGAGTATAATTCCAAAATATATAAATATATATAATATTACAAATTTCAATTATTATTATTGTAGAGTTAGTGTGGAAATTATCAACTTAAATTAAGTTTTCTTTAAGGTAAGTTAAAATTATTAACACAAGCAAAATAATATACGTATTTAGAATCATACAACACTCTCAAATCATACCAAATATACCCAATATATATATATATATATATATATGGGTAAGACATGATTTAAACAAAACTTATTTAATCCATTTCAAAGCATTGTTGATCTAAAAACTTCCAATGAGTACATGATAGTAAATAGGTGTGATCTCTAAGATTTGTATTAAACATGTCTCACTAAAGATTAACACCTAACACTAGTGCATAATTGCGTTTTTACCTCGCCTTATAAGCCTCAGTTGGCGAGGAACCGAAGCATATAACAGTGCGGTGGCAATTTTGAAATTAAAGGCAACTTATAGGCCTCGGTTCACACAAAAACCGGTGCCAAAAGCAGTTATAGGCCTCGGTTCAAAAAAAACCGGTGGCAAAAGCAGTTATAGGCCTCGATTAAGGAGGCCCGAAGTCAAAAAGGTTGCCAGAAATTTCAAAAATGCCATTGACGTTGGGACCTATAGGCTTCGGTTGGGGAAAAGCCGGTGCCAAAGGGGTAAAAACCTCAATATCAATCTTATGAATATGACATGTTATATAAAAATATCCTAACTTATTGCCTATATCATAGTTCAATTGCTGCACATAACATGTTGTTAGGGAGATCAACGTCTAAGGCAAAAGGTCTTGTATGGTGTTCTCTCCAGGTTTGATATTTCTATCCATATCTTTATAATTGTTTGTTTGATTTTCTTCCTTAATTAATTGTAACGTTGTTGATATAATGTAGTGTAATAGA